>Ga0172371_10000789_pt1 | contig 50009 bp, 38 predicted proteins | sample Lak12m_FD_114543 | JGI IMG/M metagenome (GOLD analysis project Ga0172371, IMG submission 114543) | Freshwater microbial communities from Kabuno Bay, South-Kivu, Congo - kab_022012_12m | ecosystem: Environmental > Aquatic > Freshwater > Lake | place: Democratic Republic of the Congo: South-Kivu... | reverse complement strand
TTCAAACTTAGTCAAAAGTATAATCGCAATGATATTTTTAAAATCCTTTTGGATTTTGTATTCAAGTTATCTGTAGTGATGTTCCCAGTTTTATTTGGGAGGACACTTTGTGGTAAAAAAAGACTTTTCGGAGTAGACTCAATATTAAAAAATATCCGGGTTTGGATTTTTCATTAATGAACGCCGGCTAATCGAGTAGGCCGCCCCGCCGGCATCGCCAGCAGGGAGAGCCTTTCACACCACTGATCGTACGGTCCTCGTAGTCAGCGGTTCATTAAACAGTGGGGAAATTTTAATATAAAGATCGAAGTTGGATTGATACCCCCTCTTCATCAGCCTTTTCAGCGTGATCGTTGTGACCAGAATAGGGCTTTGGGCTGTTGCCCATCCTCTCATTCGTGTCCGGCTCCATGATCTGGCTTGTATCGGTTTGATTCCAAGTCGGATCAGGCTTTTCCTTTTCCGTTCCGGTTTGTTATTCGCAACATACTCATTTTTAATGGTGCTCATGAGCTCGCTTCGCCCGGTTCTGTTCGTCAGTACCGGATTTTGCATTTAAACAGACTACCCTAATATTCCATTTTATCCTATTAAATTAAAAAAGATTTCGTAAATTTGTATCCGAATGAATACAACAATAAATGTACTTTATTGAAAAAACAGATGAGTTCGATAAATGGCTGAGAAAACTTAATGATTTAAAGGCTAAAGCAAAAATATTATTTCGAATTCAAAAAGTTGAAAGTGACGAGCATTTTGGAGATTGCGAATCCGTTGGTGATGGCATTCATGAATTAAAAATAAACTACGCCAAAGGATATAGAGTTTACTTCAAGGAAAAAGATGGGAAAATAATTCTTCTACTTATTGGAGGGGACAAATCTACTCAACAAAAGGACATTGTAAAGGCAAAAGAGATTTGGAGAAAAATAGAAAAATAGAGATATGGAAACTTCAAGATTTGACATCTCAGATTATTTAGACAATAAAGAAATGATTGCAGAATATCTCAATGCTGTTCTGGAGGAAGGGGATAATTCAGACGTTATTACTGCAATTGGACATATTGCGAAATCAATTGGAATGACAAAAATTGCTTATGAAACTGGACTAAGCAGACCAAGTTTGTACAAGGCTTTATCAGATGGAGCAAAACCGCAATTTGAGACAATAATGAAAGTATTAAAAGCAATCGGAGGACAAATAAGAATAAATCCGATGACAACTTAAATAAACTCATCACAATAAATAGGACTTCGTGTGGCACGTAGTGCCCAACATGAAGTCCACGTTGAACAAAATCATACCAGTTCGATCAGGAAACCTTCTTCTGCCTGTAAAGGCCCTTTCCCCGTCCCTCCCTTTGAGGGGAGGGAAACCATTTACCAGCCAGGAAAATCACTAAGAAGATCAAAGATGCCAGCGCATTGCATGAAATAGCGAAATAATATTGGTGCAACGTTAGTGCCAAACCCAAAATACAATTATCCTTTACTTTGCCGTATTATTTTTGTATCTTTGTACGCCTAAAATATAATGTCATGGAAACAAAGTTAACATTAAGACTTAAAAAGAAAATAATTGATCAAGCAAAAAGATATGCTAATGATCATGAAACAAGTTTATCAAAACTGATTGAAAATTATTTATCAGCTATAACGAATGAATCAAGATCAATTGAAAAAATCTCTCCACTGGTTCAATCGCTTAGTGGTGTAGTTCAACTTTCAGAAAATGAAGATCCCAAAGGAAAATATCAGGAACACATAAAAGAAAAGTATTTATGAAGAAGAAGGTTTTTGTAGATACAGATATAATTTATGATCTTCTTGGAAAACGGGATCCATTTTACATAGCTGCAGCGCAATTATTTACATTAGCGGACGAAGGTAAAGTTCAAATTTTTATTTCAGCTTTATCCTTGGCAAATCTTCATTATTTAATTTCAAAACATAAATCGGTTGAAAAAGCCAAAGAGATTCTCAGAAAGTTTAAAGTTTTAGTTCATGTCGCTCCATTAAATGATAAAATAATTGATTTGGCACTGAATTCTGATTTTTCGGATTTCGAAGATGCAATTCAATATTTCTCGGCATTACAGAACGAAATAGAAGTTTTATTGACCAGAAATTTGAAAGATTATAGAAAAGCTCAAATTACAGTATTAACTGCTCAGGATTTTATTAATTTATAATGGGTCTGCCATTAATCGAGAAGGCCTCCCCGCCGGCATCGCCGGTAGGGAGAGTTATAATGTAACCTTTTTTTAGGACAGCCAGTTAAGATGGAATAACGCTCCCGCACGTTTCCTGAATGAAATGATTTGTACCTTTACACTGCAATATTATTCAAATATGGAACCATCAACCTATCTGCGCCCCACATGGGATGAGTATTTTATGCAGATCGCCCATACCGTTTCAGAGCGTGCAACATGCGACCGCGGACGAAGCGGGTGTGTGATCGCCCGTGATAAACAGATCCTTGTGACAGGTTATGTAGGTTCTCCGCGCGGGTTGCCGCATTGTGATGAAGTAGGCCACCTGATGAAGAAGGTGATGCACGAAGATGAACGCGTTACCCAGCATTGCATGAGAACTGTTCACGCTGAACAGAATGCAATTTGCCAGGCGGCACGCCTCGGAATTTCTTTGGAAAAAGGTACCCTGTATTGCAGGATGACGCCTTGCCGGACATGTGCCATGCTCATCATCAATTGTGGTATCTGGCGGGTGGTTTGCGAAAGAAAATACCATGATGGTCAGGAATCGGAAGAGATGTTCCTCCAGGCAGGGGTCAAGCTGGAATATGTATTCGATGAAATCCAGCAATACGAAAAGCAGTAGGTCCCCTTTTTAAAACCAAGTTAATAAATCGCCACCTCCCTTTCACCTGTTGACTTTGCAAACCCTCTGAACATGGCATTTGTATTAAACATCATGGCTATATTCCCGTTTTTGTCGACTGCAATCAACCCTCCTTCAGCCTTCTGACCCGCTAATTTTTCCATGACGATCAGTTTTGCAGCCTCTTCGAGCGGCATGTCACGATATTCCATCAGCGCTGAGAGGTCATAGGCAACCACATTCCTGATGAAATATTCGCCGTGCCCGGTTGCAGAAACTGCACAAGTATTGTTATTGGCATAGGTCCCTGCACCAATGATGGGAGAGTCCCCCACCCGGCCGGCCATTTTCCCCATCATACCCCCGGTTGATGTGGCTGCCGCGAGATTGCCATGCTGGTCGAGCGCAACAACCCCAACCGTGCCATGTTTATCCTTGTCTGTCGCCTTTTCTTTTTTCTCTGGCGGTACCGCCGACTTCCATTTTTTCCAGGCTTCCAGCCTTTCCTGGGTAATAAAATAGGACGGGTCAACCATCTTCAGGCCATTTACTTTGGCAAAGTCTTCGGCCCCTTTTCCGATCAGCATCACATGATTGGATTTTTCCATTACCAATCGGGCTGTCGATACCGGGTTTTTGATGGTCGTTACCCCGGCAACTGCTCCCGCCATCCCGGTCTGGCCATCCATGATCGCGGCATCCAGCTCTGCTTTTCCATTCTCATTGAGAACGGCGCCAATCCCGGCGTTGAACATTGGGCTGTCTTCCATGAATTGAACCACGGCTTCAACGACATCCACACTCCGGGCACCGCTTGTAAGAAGTTTTGTTCCCAGTTCCAGCGCTTCATTCAATTTATCGAGGTACGCATTTTCTTTTTCATCCGACATCATACCCTTGGCGGGTCCTCCCGCACCGCCGTGAATGACAATCGTCCATCGCTGGCCGGAATTTTCACGGGCAGCAGAGGTTATGTCCAACGAAACGGGTTTAACCGCATTCTCTTGTGCCATCAATGGCAATCCGGGCAGGATACCCAGTATGATGAATCCTGTTACTGCAAAAAATTTCCGGATCCGTGGGTTTTGATTTCTTGAAATGTTCATCATGGGTTATAAAATTTGTTTTATGAAGGCCGTAAAATTAATCAATCCTGTGATTTGAAGGATGGTCATGATCACAGATAATAAAATAATGGCGCGGATAAATCCCGCCCCTTTCTTCACGGCCAGGTATGAGGCAATTAACGCACCTATCATGCTGCCTGCCGAGAGGATGATACCATAAAGGTAATTTACTTTGCCATCGATGACAAAAACCAGCAATGCAAAGATCGCGTAAAAAAAGACAATGAGGTTTTTCACCGCGTTGCCCCTGACCAGGTCATACCCGACTCCGAGAATTAGCGCCATCAGCAGAAAATAGCCCACCCCCACCTGGATGAAACCACCATAAAAACCAACCAGGAAGAAAATGAGGAATTGCCACCATTTCAATGGCTGCGCCAACATGGAGGGCTTTTCTTTCAACCACACATCAGGCTTATAGAACAGGAAAAATAACATAACGACCATGGATATGGCCATGGCGATCTCAATGACCCTCGTGCTGACGTCCACCGCCACATAAGCCCCCAGGATGGCACCGATGGTCGCGGGAATTGCAAGCCATACCGGGCGAAGATCGGTGAACATCTTCTGACGGGTGAAACTGCCGACCGACGAGAGCGTCTGAAAAAAAATGCTGATCCGGTTGGTACCGTTGGCAATGTTGGCAGGCAAACCCAGGAGAAGTAGCAGGGAAAGGCTGATCACCGATCCGCCCCCCGACAGGGTGTTGATGAACCCAACGAAAATACCGGCAACAATGATTACGATAATTTCTGTGAAAGACATGAAATAAATTATGAATTATGAATTATGAATTATGAATTATGCTTCTATCTTACGTCCGCCCGTCCTCTCGTCCCCTTGGTCCCTTGTCCCCTTGGTCCCTTGGTCCCTTTTCCCCTATTTTAATAACTTACTATGCCTCCTCCCATAACTAAAATAAATCACCAATCCGATCACAAGCCACAACAGAAATCGCAACCAGTTTGTTACCCCGAGTTGGGCCATCAGGTAAAAATTGGTCAGTAGCCCAAGCACAGGGATCAACGAAAGTTGTTTGCGGATACCATACCAGGTAAGGACTATAGCAGTCATGACGAAAAGGACCATGGGAAAATTTTGCAGAAGGAGATGCGGGATGCGTGAAGCGGGATACGGGATGTTGGATGAATCGAAGATCGTTGAAAATAAAATGTTGATTTCCTGTCGGTTCCAATAATACAGGCAAAGAAACAGTCCGGTCCATATAACCGGTAAAAAATAACGACTGTTAAAGTAGGGAACCCGGAATCCTTTTTCATTGTTTGGGGTACCATCCTTTTTCCAGTCGCTCTGAAGAACAAGAACCCCACCCGAAACCAGGATAAACGCAAACAGGGTCCCTATGCTTGTCAGGTCGGTGACTTCGGTGAGATTCAGGAACAGGGAAGGTATCGCTACAAGGATCCCGGCGATGATCGTTGCAAACCAGGGTGTTTTAAATCTTTTGTGGATCTTCGAAAACGATGGCGGAAGCAGTCCGTCGCGGCTCATGCTCATCCAGATACGGGGTTGTCCGACCTGGAATACCAGCAATACACTTGCCATCGCGATCACCGCGCTGATGGCGATCACGCCCGATAGCTTCGTCAGGTGAAGTTTCTGAAAGGCAAATGCAAGGGGGTCCCCCACGGCGAGATCGGTGTAATGCACCATCCCTGTAAGCACCAGGCTGATCAAAACGTAGAGTGCCGTCGTGATGATCAATGCCAGGATGATGGCCCTTGGCAGATCCCTGCGGGGATTGCGGCATTCTTCGGCTGTTGTCGAAATGGCATCAAACCCGATGTAAGCGAAAAAAACCCCGGAAACCCCTTTCAGAACGCCAGCGACTCCATGGGGGGCAAAGGGGTGCCAGTTTCCCGGATCAATGTAGAACGCGCCTACGCCAATGATCATCAGGAGAATGCCAACTTTTAACAATACCATGGTGTTGCTCGCAATTTTAGTCTCATATATTCCGATAAATACCAGAACGGTTATGAAGACCACGATGGAAAATGCAGGGATGTCGGCAATGATATGGATCCCCCCGATGACGGGAGCCGATTGCCAGGCCGTGTATGCTTCCCGGAGCATGTCAGGCCAGTTTGCCTGTGGTACGCCACGCATCAGTTCGAGGGTAGCCTGGTGATATCCCCTGGCAGCCGAAAGATAATCGATTCCCAGGTACGCGGGCACATGCAGTCCGATTCCCCCGAGGAAACCCGTAAAATAATCGGACCATGATATGGCCACGGCGATGTTCCCGATGGCATATTCCATGATGAGATCCCAGCCGATGATCCACGCGATGAATTCTCCGAAACTGGCATACGCGTACGTGTAAGCACTTCCGCTGATGGGGATGAGCGAAGCAAACTGTGCATAACACAGCGCTGAAAAAGCACAGGCCAGCGCTGTAAAAAGGAAAAGTAACGAAATAGCCGGACCCCCGTTAGCGGCTGCATTTCCGATGGTGCTGAAGATCCCCGCACCGATCACGGCTGCGATACCAAGCGCCGTCAGATCAAATACATTCAGGCTTTTCCTTAAACCCGAATGTTCCCCCTCCCGGTTACGTGCATCCTGCAGAATATGGCTGATGGATTTCTTACGGAACAGGTGCGGATTTGACACTTATTTTTTTTCGATAAAGATAAAATATTTTATGATCGGGAACTGGTTTGGCTGCGAGAGTTCTGCTCCTTTTCACCGGACGATGATGAACTTTCCACGGAACTGTGAATTTTGCCGCGTCAGTAGATAGAAATAAAGCCCGGGAAAATATTCGAGGGTTTGGAGGATCATCCCGGTTTCACCCGGGGAGCGCCTGAGGACTTCCAGCAGTCGGCCAGAATGATCGTACACCGAAAGTTCAGCGTTATCATCATACCGCGATCCATTCATCAGGAATGTCAGGTGGTCATTTGCAGGATTCGGGTAGACCCGCAAGTCATTTGTCGACCGATGTTCCTCAAGGGCATTAATGGTATTGGATCCTGAAATGAGCTGGTAGCCGGGATCCAGTTTCAGCGAATCGACGGGAAAAGGAATTGCCACGGAATAGGTCTGTCCCGAGAAGGTGTTTGAAAAACGAAGGATGGTATCCCGGCTGGTATTTTTAAACTGCACCGGGATGGTCATCTCGAAGAAGGCCACGGATGGATGCGATTGGGTTTGGTGAACGGTGAATGAAACGGTATCACCCGTTTGTCCCCAGTTGATCTGGTAGGAAGGAAATCCTTCGCCCGTGAACCAGTCATCAAAATACCATGTCAGATCCTGACCGCAAACATTTTCAAAATGTGATTTAAACTGGTCCGTACGCGCAAACCCATAAGCCAGGCTTTCATCAAAAAGGTAATTTTTTAAAGCGGTATAAAAAATCGTATCGCCGAAGATCCATCTCAGTTGGTGCAGGATCATCGCTCCCTTGGCATACGAGAGCCGTCCGTCAAAAATTCGGCTGACACTGGTTGTATCGGTGCAAAACACTGAACCGTCCGGATAGGCGATGATGCTGTTAACCCGCACTTCCCTGAACCGTTCCCAGTAAACCGGAGCCAGGTGTTCGTAGCAGAGTCCTGAAAGATAGGTGGCAAATCCTTCATTTAACCAGATATCGGCCCAGCTTCCGCAGGTTATTTTATCCCCGAACCACTGATGGGCAAGCTCATGGGCTAACAACTCAAAACCGAAAGAGGATACAAAGGTCATGGTCTGGTGTTCCATCCCTCCGCCCCATCCAAACTGCGCGTGACCATACTTCTCAAGCTGAAACGGGTATACTCCGAACAGGGTGTCAAAGAGCTGGATCATGGGAACAATGATCCCTGTCTGGGCTGCAACGGAGGCCGAATCCTCGGGATAGATGTAGTTGTCCACCCGGAGAGTATCCGTGCCGAAGGGTACCTGGTCGAGGTAATGTGCATAGTTGGTTACCGCTATGCAAATGAGATAGGTGGCGATCGGGTAACGGTGCTTCCAATGCCAGATGATGTTTTTTCCAACCTGCTGTTCCGAAACAAGTAGACCATTGCTGACACCCTTGTAAGCCAATGGGGTGGTAATATAAATATCAATGGAGTCGGCTTTGTCGGTCAGCCCGTTTTTACATGGCCACCAATCGCTTGATCCATAGGGTTCCGAGAGTGTCCAGACCACGGGTGTCCCGTCATGTGTGCTCTGGGTAAAAGCGCCAAAACCGTTATCAGGCGGTACACCATGGTAATAAACTGTTACAGAGTCGGCGACATTTTGCTGAACAGTGACAGGAAACCGGATCGTCAGAATATTCAATTCATGATCCCAGGGAACAGGATTGTCGTGATATACGACAGAATCAACCAATAGCGCATCATTCATATCAAGGATCAGGGTATCAATACCGGGCATTCCCGGAATAAAAAGCGTTGTAACACTTCCCGAGATCTCCCTGACCGGTGGATCGATGTTCCAGTTGCACTTGTACCACTGAACGTCGTAGTTATCTGTGTTTGACGGATCCCTTTGGAAAAGTTTCCCGGCATAAGCATCCTGTTCCGCCTTCGCGATGGTCATCAGGTCCCCGGCATGAAAGGTGACCTGGGCCTGCAGCAGGGCCGGGACAAGCAGGCAAAACCAAATGAAAGTTCTGTTCATCGTTTCTTGTTTGATTTATAATGACCTCATCTCTGCAGAGGTTGTCCCAAAAGACAATTAACCACAAATGGGCGCAAAGTGTTTCGCAAAGGGCGCAAAGTAGATGTAACTGATATTCAAGGCCTTTCATGCAACGAAACGATTTGTTTAGTGGCCTTAATGTTTAACTTTGTGGACTGTTTGGTTAAAATCAATACTTTTGAGACACCCTCAGATTTAATGATCAAAAGTAGCAAGAATTTTCATCCGCGGGCTTGATAACAATTTCTGCGACAACGGTAAAATCCTTATTTTTGTTCATCCGGGAAGTTATTTATTCGACCGGACTCTCCCCGGAAGCATATTCATGAAAAAGTTCCGCATACTTTTTTCGCTGGTCGTTGTTTTTACAATGGTGATGGATAACCACGTCAGGGCACAATCCAATTACCTGGTCAAACATTACACCAAACAGGATTACCATGCCGGAAGCCAGAACTGGTCGGTTGATACGGACCGGGAAGGGAATATTTACGTGGGAAACAATGACGGGTTGCTGATTTTCAATGGCACCCGTTGGACAACCTACCGTAATCCGGATCAAACTATCGTAAGGTCGGTATATGTGGCGCCAGATAATCGAATTTACACGGGGTCATACGAAGAGTTCGGATATTGGGAGACTGATGAAGCAAATGAGTTGAAATACCATTCCTTAAAACCCTTATTAAAAAACGTCCCCTTTCATAACAGCGAGATATGGAAGATCGTACAATGCAATGACAATATCTATTTCCAAAGTTTTTCATCACTGTTTGTCTATGATCATCAAACCGTGAAACCGGTCGTGTTGCCCGGTATCGTAATTTTTTTGCTGAAAGCCCGGAACAGGCTTTTTGTTCAATCGGTTGCCGGCGATCTCTACGAGATCATCCAAGATAAACCGGAGAGAATTGAAGCAGGCAAGGTGCTGGAAGGTACAGAAGTCAAAACGATATTGCCATATTCAGACAACGACTTTCTCATCGGAACCACGGCAAACGGGTTGTTCCTGTTTGATGGCAAAACAATGGTTCCATGGAAGTCTGATGCCAATGAGATGCTGAAAGCTTATCAGATCAACAACGGGATTGTGTCGGGAGGCAGATTATTTTTCGGGACCATCGTGAAGGGGGTATTCATCCTGGATATGAACGGAAAAATCGTAGCACATCTGCACAATGAAAATGCGTTGCAGAACAATACGGTCCTTGCGCTCTGTGCCGATCACAATGAATCTGTCTGGGTCGGACTTGACCGGGGTATCGACAATCTGTCGCTGAATCCTTTCCTTGATATTTACCAGGAAAAGGGGGAACAATTAGGCGCCGTTTATACGGCCGCGCTTTCCGGCAATTTACTATATGTGGGCACCAACCGCGGGATTTTTACCTATACCGCCGACACGGCAAACGGTTCATTCACTTGTAACGGGTTGCTTGATAAATCGCAGGGACAGGTATGGGAATTGAAGATGTTAAACGGCGTCCTGTTATGCGGTCATACGACCGGTACTTTTAGGGTTGACGGAAATGTCCTGAAGCAGATATCGACCGTAAGTGGCGGCTATTGTTTAAAACAGGTAGAACATGCTGGTCATGAATACCTGATTCAAAGCACCTATTCCCCTCTGGTTATCTACAACCATGACGGAGGGGAATGGAAATATGGCGACCAGGTAAAGGGCTATCTTGAACCCTCGCGCTTCTTAGAGATAGATCACCTGGGTAACATCTGGATCGGTCATGCGGTGAAAGGACTTTACAAACTTCAATTATCTGATGCTCTTGACAGCGTGACTTCTTGTACCATGTTCGGGGCAAAGGATGGCTTTCCTTCCGATTTTAACATCCGGGTTTTTAAAGTTGAAAACCGGGTAGTATTTACAACCGGGATCAAACTGTTCACCTGGGATGATCTGAAAAACAAACTGATCCCATACTCTGAACTGAACAGCCAGCTACATGGATTCGAAGCCTCAAAACATATCTCGGGCATCGGGAACAACCTGTACTGGTTCATCAGGAAAAATGATGTTGCTCTGTTTAGGATCAGGGAAAACAAGGCCAGCATGTTGTTTCGGTTGTTTTTGCCCGTGTACTCCCTGAGCATGGTTGATGATTATGAGAACATCGTGCCCCTTGACTCAAACCGCAACCTGATATGTCTTGACAATGGATTCGCGATCTTTCATACCGGCATCTTAAAACTAGATGTTCCGGATAAAACCACGCTCCTGTTCAGGGAGGTATTTTCGTGGAATTCACAAGGTATTAAAAAGCGGATAAGAATTGATGCCGGACTGTTCACCATTCCGCATGCCTGGAACAACCTGTCCATCTCCTTTACCTGTATCAACACCAGGCACACGACAAAATTATACCAGTACAGGTTAAAGGGAATTGAAAATGAATGGAGCGACTGGGTGGAGAAGGCCGACATAACCTATACCCGGTTGCCAAAGGGTGAATATACTTTCCTTGTCCGTACCCTCACCGACAAGGGACGGCTGACCGAACCGATCATGCTGCATTTCAAAGTTACAGCCGCCTGGTATGCCAGTGTTGCCGCTTCCATTTTCTATGTGGTGCTCATCCTGGGCATTACTTTCTGGAGCAGGTATCTCTTCCGTCGCAGGGTTATCCGGCATCATGAGCGGTTAAGACTCGAAGATGAAGCCATTGCCCAACTTGAAAAGGAACATGCCGAACAGGAGATCACCAAACTGCAAAACGAAAAACTCCAGGCCGAAATTTCGCATAAGAATATACAGTTAGCCGATTCCACAATGGCCATCATAAAAAAGAATGAACTGCTGATCGGGATCAAAGAGGAGTTGGATAAACAGAGGGACCGGCTTGGCGAGGAATATCCGCACCGGTATTTTGAGCGTGTGCTGTCGCTGATCAATAAAAACATCTCCAACGACAACGACTGGAAAGTATTTGAAGAACTTTTTGACCAGGCGCACGAAAATTTCTTTAAGCGTCTTAAAACTGCCTATCCCGAATTGACTCAAAGCGATCTTAAACTTTGCGCTTACCTGAAACTGAATCTCTCGTCAAAAGAAATAGCACCCTTGCTGAACATCAGTTTCCGTGGCGTCGAGACGAGAAGATTCAGGCTGAGGCGCAGGCTATCGCTGGAATCGGACAGCAATCTTGTTGAATTTGTGATGCAATTTTGAGTCCACTTCGAATAGTAATTTCATTGTGAATCTACCCACCCTCTGGAGGGTGGCTCAAAAGGCCACCTTCTCTTTTAATTTTGCGCTCAGGCCGCGCGGCCTCGTCACCGCAACGCGTCTACGTCTGGGTCTTACCTCTGAATTTTGTCGAAAAATGCCTGGGTAGATCTCCCCAGCCAAGGCCGCTTATGCGATGACTGGTAAGATGTGCTAATACAATGGTTGACAAAATGATTAACTTCAATGAAGCGGTGACTTTTCTGGCGACTCGACTTTTGAGTCCCTCTGTTGTTCTTGAATTGGTAATAACAAGATTTACAGGTATTTGCTTGAATTACCAGTTCCCCTCCCTGCCTGCAGGGAGGGGTCGGGGGTGGGTAGATTTCTTGTATATAGCTGATTTCCCGCGTGATACGACATGTGCATTTTCGATTGGCGTAGTATTGGCGTACCAAACGTTTTTCCATTCATTTGTGTGGTGTAATCATGTAAGACCGTTATTCGGTAAACGGGTATGGTTTTTATCAATTTTATTTGTTATTTTGCTATATTTAGTCTATGTAACATTCACATCATGCAGAAATTCTACATCTTTAAAAGATCATCCTGTACTATAAAGTCAGGATTTCTGATCCTTTTTTTTGCCGGATTGGTCGCGGCCACGCAGGCTCAGGTCCGCACAATCACAGGAATTGTGACTGCAGGTGATACCAAAGAAACCTTGCCCGGCGCCACGGTCATGATAAAAGGTACGTCAACGGGGGCTGTGACTGACATCGATGGCCGGTATTCCATTTCCGTGAAGCCGGAAAAAGCCGTGCTTGTTTTTTCTTTTGTCGGTTATCAGACAAAGGAGGTCGAATTGATAAACCAGATCGTTGTGGATGTGCAACTTGAACCCAAAAAAACGACGCTCGACGAAATCGTGGTCATTGGCTATGGTTCCGTGCGGAAAAGCGACCTGTCAGGCTCTGTAGGAAGTGTGAAATCTGATGATATCACTAAAATTACGGCATTAAATCCGGTTCAGGCGTTACAGGGGAATGTAACCGGCGTGCAGGTATCCAGTATCTCAGGTACCCCGGGTGAAAATCCGGCCGTCAGGATCAGGGGAGTCGGGACCTTCGGAAATTCAAACCCGATCTATGTGGTCGATGGCGTTATTGTCGATGATATTGGTTTTCTGAACAGCAACGACATCACCTCCATGGAGGTTCTTAAAGATGCCTCTGCTTCCGCGATCTATGGTTCACGGGGCGCCAACGGGGTGATCATGGTAACCACGAAAATGGGTAAAGCCACCGATGAAAAAACCAAATTTAGTTTTTCAGGAGAGGTTGGGATCCAGAATCTTGCAAAAAAAATTGACCTGCTCAACGGACGGGACTTTGCCATCATTTCCAATGAGATCAAGGCCGGGAGTTACAACAATGTAGATGCAGTGCCAAATACCGACTGGCAGGATCTCGTTTTCCACACGGCACCGGTTTATGATATTCAACTATCGGCATCGGGTTCTTCCAAAAATGTTCAATATTATATCAGCGGAGGTTATTTCAACCAGGGAGGGATCATTGAAAAATCAAGCTATGAGCGTATCACGCTGAAAATAAACAACATATACAATTTTTCCCGGTATGTAAAATTCGGGAACAATATAACCATTACCCCATATAGCCAGCAGATCGCACCCAATGTGACCTATGCAGCCTACCGGGCTAAACCGTTGCTGGTACCATACTATCCCGATGGAAGCTTTGCCGCAGTTGAAGGGGTAGGCAATCCCCTGGCCGACCTGGCTTATTCCAATAACTTCAACAAAGGGGTAAGAGGCGTCGGGAATATTTTCGGGGAGGCCGGTTTTCTGAAAGTCTTCACTTTTAAAACCAGTTTTGGCCTGGATGCCGCCTATAACAAATCGGAAAATTTTACTCCTGCCTTTACGGTATATAATTCAAATGGCAGCATTTCTCAACAGCAAAATCTTCTGAGCCGTCTTTCAAAAAACAACAACTACAATCTTACCTGGCTTTGGGAAAATACGCTGAATTTTAAAAAGGACTTCGGGAAACATTCCATTGATGCCATAGCCGGGTATACCATGCAAAATACCTCCTCCGATGTATTTGAGATCCAGGGCGCCAACCTCATCCGCGACGCGTCGGGTTTCTGGTACATTCAGCCGGCGTATATCTATGATCCGGCCAATAACGTCAACACCATCAACAATATATCGGAAAAGGTCGACCAGAACCTGTATTATTCGATGATCTCTTACCTGTTCCGCGTCAATTACGTGTTCAACAAAAAGTACATTCTGACCGCCACCTTCCGGAGTGACGGGTCATCCAAATTCGCTCAAAACAGCCGGTATGCCAATTTCCCGTCCTTTGCCCTTGGATGGAATGTTTCGCAGGAAAAATTCATGGAAAACATTCAATGGCTCAATAAGTTAAAAGTCAGAGCCAGTTGGGGAAAACTCGGTAACGATAAAATTCCTTACTGGGACCGCTATGCACGGGTGGAATCGAATGTCCCTGCCATCTTTGGAATAAACAGTGATCCCAATACCGGCGCATCTTATGGAATAAACGGGAATCCCGACCTGAAATGGGAGGTTACAACACAGACCGATATCGGCTTGGAATTCGGTCTTTTTGAGAGCCGTTTTACTGCCGAATTCGATTACTACAACAAACAAACAGATGATGTCCTGGTTTTACTCTCCACCCCCGGATACCTTGGAAACGGGTCAGGGGCCCAGGTGAGGTTCAATGCAGGTTCCATCGTGAACAGGGGATTCGAGTTCAATCTTGCATGGCGCGACCAGATCGGAAAATTCAAGTATAATGTTGGTATTCTTGGTACCACCATCCACAATGAAGTCTTAAGCATCGGAGGGAACAGCGGCGTGGATTCTGTACTCTACGGGGGTATTCTCAACGGGGTTTATTATACCCAGAGCACGGTCGGAATACCCATCGGGTCATTCTACGGTTATAAAACCGATGGCATTTTTCAGACTCAGGCCGATCTGGATGCCTCCCCGCATGACAAAAATGCGGAGGTGGGCGATCTGAGATTTGTGGATGAAAACGGCGACGGAAAAATCGACGGCAATGACAGGACGAATATCGGGACACCAATTCCTACATTCATTTTTGGCTTTAACCTGGGTGCTGAGATGTTTGGTTTCGATTTGTCAGTCATTCTTCAGGGGCAGACCGGCAACAAAATATTCAACGCGAAGGAGATCTTCAGGCCCGACGAGTATAACTTTGAAAGCCGCGTACTCGAACACTGGACCGGCCCCGGTACCAGCAATACCGAACCACGACCTTCTTTCGGAGGTTACAACTACACCCCTTCCGATCATTTTATCCAGGATGGCTCATTTCTCAGGATAAGGAATGTAGTTCTTGGTTATACGCTACCTTCCTCCTGGGGCAATAAAATAAACATGCAAAAACTCAGAATATATATAAAGGCAGATAACCTGTTCACGCTGACAAAATATACAGGATACACGCCGGAAATAGGAAGCGCCGATCCTTTGGCAGCAGGCATTGACAATGGTGTTTACCCGATTACTGCCGTATATTCAATTGGCATCAATTTAAACTTTTAAAGGACATGAGAACCCGGGCTGATCTATATTTTTCCTTACTATTGGTCGTTTCAGTTTTTTCCTTCGGCGGGTGCAAGAAATTTCTTGACAAGGATCTGCAGGGAACGCTGACCCAGCAATCATTTCCCGTATCCGCGGGCGACGCTTTGTTAGCGACCAACGCCACTTATGAATCGATCAGGGAATGGCATTACAATGCCGGGGGATTCCCGGTCTTTGATATCATGTCGGATGATGCCCGGAAAGGAAGCAATCCCGGTGACGCGGCCACCACCGTGGGTCCTTATGATTCTTTTACCCATACCACCACCCAGGATGGGATCGACCGTTACTGGAATTCGTTGTACGTGGGGGTGAAACGGGCCAATGTGGTGATCGAAAAGATCCCGGCGATTGCCATGGATGAGACTTTGAAGACCAGGTATATTGCCGAAGCCCGATTCAATCGCGGACTGATATACTTCGATTTTGTACGCGCCTGGGGAGGAGTTCCGCTTGTTACAACTACCAATCCACCGTTGAAATTACCACGGGCTACTGCCGACGAGGTCTATTTACAGATCATCCAGGACCTGACTTTTGCCATTGATCACCTGCCATTGAAGTCGGAATACCAGGGGGCCGACCTTGGAAGAGCTTCAAAAGGGGCTGCACAGGCCTTACTTGCCCGTGTGTACCTTTTCCGGCATGATTTTACCAATGCCGAAAAATATGCACTGGATGTGATCAATTCAAACCAGTATGACCTGGAACCCGTCTTTACCGATGCCAATGGGGTGAATGGTAATAATGGCATTGAATCGGTCTTTGAGGTCGGAGCGCTCCAGTCTGAAAATACCACCAGCGGGGGTAACCAGTATGCAAACACGCAGGGAGTGAGGGGAACACCCAACCGGGGATGGGGTTTCAACCGACCATCCATCGATTTACGCAATTCATTCGAACCGGGCGACCCACGCTACGATGGAACAGTGATCAACCTGGGTGATACAATCGACGGGATCATGATCCAGGGCGATGGTTCCACCCCCGACATAACCTATGATGATGACGGGAATATTATTGAAATAGAATGTTATACGCAAAAAGTCTGGGTTCCGGGTGATAATACGATCACCCAATGGGGGCATCATCGCCGGTTGATCAGGTACGCCGATGTTTTACTGATGGCGGCTGAAGCTCTTAATGAAACTAATAAACCGGGAGAAGCATTAATATACCTTAACCTCGTCAGGGAACGTGCCCGGCAAGGCAACAATACTATTCTGCCGGATATCACCACGACGGTTCAATCAGAATTGCGGGATATTATTTTTACCGAACGACGACACGAACTTGCCATGGAAGGATGGAGATTCTGGGATCTGGTGCGTACCGGACGAGCTTCGCAGGCTCTAGATTCGCTTGGCTTCATTGCCGGCAAACATGAACTTTTGCCCATACCGCAAAGTGAAATTGATATTTCACAGGGTTCGCTTGTTCAAAACCCGAATTGGTAATTTTTATCGTAAATCATTATATATCAGCAAGAATTGTTTAACCCTAATGGAAGAAACCTATGAAAAAGCAAGGAGTTTTATTAATCTCAATTACGATCGCGTTGTCCCTTCTGGCGGGATTGGAAAGCTGTAAAAAAAAGGATGACAAGGCTTCGTTTCAACTGTCGGCACTGGTTGCACAACTAGCCGGCGGCACCATTGACCTGAACGCGGCCACGTCTGCCAATAATGTACCCTCGATGCCAACGATTGTTGCGACTTTCTCGCTCAACGTCAACTCTGCCAGTGTATCCGCCGGCAACGTCAGCCTTTTCAGGGAATGGGATCAAAAAAACATTCCAATAACAGTTACGACGGCCGGCGCCACAGTAACCGTCGTTCCCAATGAAGAGTTGGGGAACGGGGCCCTGTTCACGCTGATCTTTCCGATCGTCTCTTCAACCGACGGGCAGTCGGTGCCTGCCTTTATCCGCACCTTTACGACCATCGGCACTTTCGTTCCGGCCGGTCAGATCGCCTATTGGAATTTCGAAGACAATGCCAACGACCAGGTAGGCACATACAATGCTGACAGCATCATAAATATAACCTATACTGCTTCGTATAAAGCTTCTGCAGGTAAAGCAGCCACGTTCGACGGAACCACCAGCATCATCGAAATCCCTAATGCCGACCAATTGTCGAATACCCAATCTTTGTCGTTATGCCTCTGGGTGAAAACAAACTCAGCCGGGCATGTTGATGCAGATGGCAATCCCAAGGGCCATTTCGTTATGGGTCTCGGCGCTTTCTATGGTTACCAGTTTGAAATACAGGGAAGTTATGCAGAGTGTAAGATCGCCGCCACCTACGACTGCGGTGCTCCTGCTACCAATCCTCACGACCTTGCCTTCAAGGGCGACGGATTGTACAACAATAGTCCTGACGGATGGAAAGCCTGTACCTATGCCAAATTATTAACTCCCACGCCGGCCGAAGGAATGATAGCCCTTCTGAAAGACAAATGGGTCTCGGTGGTATTCACGTTTAACGGACCTACCAAAATCGCCATCCTGTATATCAATGGGGAAAGGATGAAAGAAGAAGATTTCAACCTGGCCGATCCGATCCTGAATGCAGCTACCGCGCTTATCTGGAATGGATTGCCCCCGGAAGTTTATCCGAGAATGGCTTTCGGTTTTTGCAAGTCAAGACAAGGCTCATTGTGGGCCACTCAAACATGGGGAGCTTATCCGCTACCGACATCCAACCATTTCGGCGGACAACTGGATGATGTGAGAATATTCCACAGGACTTTAAGTGCAACTGAAATTGACCTCATGTATGCATCAGAAAAACCATAAATCGTTACAATATGTTAATTCAATGTCTGAAATCACAATTATTTATTCATTTAAAAATTAAAACCATGAAAAAATGTTTATTAATTTCCATTATCCTGCTGGCCTTTGCCGGCTTTTCCAAAGCACAGCTTGTGACTGACTTTGAAGTTATCAAGATGAATTTAATGGTGGGTGGCGCTGAGGATCTCAGCTCCATGACCGTGGTTCCCAACCCCGATCCTACCGGTATTAACACAAGCAATTGGGTCGTTAAGTTCGTTCGCGATAAAGATGGCGTTCCATGGGGAGGTTTCTGGTCGGCACTGCCAGAACCCGTTGATGTTACCGTTAACAAATATGTCCATGCTAAAGTCTGGAAACCCCGTATCAGTCCGATTAAATTCAAAATAGAAGGGGGTACTGCCGGTAATCTCGAAATTTTCTCTATGACCCCACAGGCCACTACAGGGGCGTGGGAGGACATCGTATTTGATTTTAGCTCTAAAACAGGGACCTACCCTACCATAGCATTCATGCCCGATTTTGAGGATCCGCTCACACTGACCGGGGATATTGTCATTTATTTCGATGACATCATGGTCAACAACGATCCTACTCCCAACAGCGCTGCTGCCACTGTTATTGAAGATTACGAAATCATCCCGCTCAACCTGATGACAGGCGATCCGCTGGTTGATTCAAGCAGTTTGATACTGGTACCCAACCCCGATCCTGGCGGCATTAACTCAAGCAATTGGGTGGTTAAATTTGTTCGTGATAAAGATGGCGTTCCCTGGGGCGGTTTCTGGTCACCTACCGGAGTCGATGTGACGACCAACAAATACATGCATGCAAAAGTCTGGAAACCACGTATCAGCCCAATCAAGTTCAAAATTGAAGGGGGCGCTGCAGGTAACCTGGAGATCTTTTCAACCAGCCCGCAAACCTCCACGGGTGTATGGGAAGACATGGTTTTCGATTTCTCATCCAAAACCGGTCCCTATCCCACCATTGTTTTCATGCCCGATTTTGAGGATCCGCTGACCCTCACGGAAAACATAACCATGTATTTCGATGATATCATTCTGAATAACAGCCCCAATCCAATAGCTTTGATCGAAGTGGTGATGAATGTCGACATGCACGGATCTGGGCTGGCCGCCGGAGAAGCTGTTTGGGTTACCGGTGATTTCGGAGGGGTCTATGGCGTATGGAACGAACCGGGAACAAATCCGGTCAACGAGCTTCTTGATGCCAACGGCGACTCTATTTATAGCATCACCCTTAACCTGGGGGCAGGCACATATGCATATAAATTCTTTAAAGGCAACGGATGGGCCGGCGGCGAATGGGACGGCGATCCAAACCGGGGGATCAATGTTGTGAATGACACCATTGCAAATTACCTGTGGGGTATCCTGAACCCGGCTGGTGTTGCCGGCAACACGATCGTCAATAAAGTCAACGTTTACCCGGTACCGTTTACCAATATCCTGAACGTGACCACCGTCGTTGATCTTAAATCTGTCATCATTACCTCGGCCATTGGCCAGGAAGTCGTTAAGATGGGTGACCTCAGGGTGGGAACCACGACCATCAATACATCAGAACTGGCTTCAGGGCTCTATTTCGTGACCATCTATCCGAAATCAGGGAGTCTGTATACCTTAAAATTGATGAAGTAATCAATTTGTCAGAACCCAGGGGCATGCCCCGGACCCAAATTCCGCCGCAGAGCGGAGAATTAACCCAAATGACCTCAACCCCCTCCCCTTCTCCTTGAAGGAGAAGGGGTGCGGGAGATGAGGTTATTTTACATTAAAAAATATTCAATGAAATTATCCACGGTATTATTGGTTTTTCTTTGCATCTGCCTTCCTCTTTGCAGTTCCTGTAAAAAGAAGAGCGCTGATGCGCCCGTCGGAGTCATTCAATTAGCCCAGGCGAAAGCCGGTTCTGCCGTTCTCATCCTTGGGGAGACCACCAAAGATATAGCGGTTGAAACTTCATTCAATATTTTCTTTAACAATACCCTCGATCCTTCGACGGTCGACGAAAGCATCCTTTTAAAGAAACAGGATAATACCGGCCTTGCTTGTATTGCTCTGATTTCCGGCGATCAAAGAAGCATCACCCTGACTCCGCAAAAACCACTTGACCATTCGGCCAACTATAAATTACAGGTCACTTCAGCTTTAAAAGGAACCGGGGGAGAGACCTTTCCGGGGGTGGAGTTTTTGTTCATGACCATCGCGGGGAAACTCCGCATTCAAACCATCACCATAAACCAGCAGGACTTTCAAACGCCACTTATTCCGGTAAATATTAACTGGAAAGATGTGACCATCGAGGTCGCCTTTTCAGATTCCCTGGATCCGATGAACCTGAATTCATTTTTTAACTTATCCTCCGGGATGCCTTTACAATTCACACTTTCAGGGGATAAAAAGACATTAACCGTATCGAATACACAAAATCTGGTTGATTTCACCAAATGCTTTTTTAATATCTCCAAGAATCTGACATCCAAAAGCGGATTTCCGTTCGATGGTTTTACCAATTACTTTTATACATCCCTTGATTCGACGCCGAAATTTCCTTTCATCCCGGATGACCAGCTTCTTACCCTGATCCAGGAGAAGACCTTCCGGTACTTCTACAATTTTGCCCATCCTTCATGCGGACTGGCCAGGGAGCGAAACACCTCCGGCGACATCGTGACCGTTGGCGGCTCCGGTTTCGGGATCATGGCCCTGATCGTTGGGATGGAACGCGGGTTCATCACCCGGGATGAGGGAATGACCCGGTTAACTATGATCCTGACATTCCTGGAAACCTGCGATCGCTTTCATGGCGCCTGGCCGCATTGGCTCAACGGGAGTACCGGAAAAACCTATCCCTTCTCCACCAATGACGACGGCGCCGATCTCGTCGAGACCTCTTATATGATCGAAGGGCTGATCACCATGCGCCAGTACCTCGATCCGGCGGTTCCTGCCGAGCAGGCCCTGGCAGAAAGGATCCGGATCCTGACGGATGGTGTGGAATATGACTGGTTTACAAGAGGCGGGCAGAATGTCTTGTACTGGCATTGGTCGCCGAATGTCGGATGGGTGATGAACATGCAGATAAGGGGCTACAATGAAACCCTGATCACCTATGTGGTTGCTGCCACATCAACCACCCATCCCGTTGCTTCCGCGGTATATCACCAGGGATATGCCCGCTCGGGAGCCATCGTGAACGGCAACTCATACTACGGCTATGTACTGCCTCTCGGTGAAAGTTATGGCGGGCCTTTGTTCTATACCCATTATTCGTTCCTTGGATTAAACCCCACCAACCTGGTTGACGCCTACGCGGATTACTGGTTGCAAAACGTCAACCAGTCTTTGATTAACCGGGCCTATTGCATGGCCAATCCCAAGAATTTCATCGGTTACAGCAGCGACTGCTGGGGGTTGACCGCCTGCGACAATCCCTGGGGTTACAATGCCCATTCACCCACCAACGATCTCGGTGTGATCGCCCCCACCGCGGCCGTTTCGGCACTTCCATACACACCCGCGGAATCCATGGCCGCGATCCGCTTTTTTTACTATACCTTAGGCGACCGACTCTGGGGTGAATATGGGTTTTACGATGCCTTTGCCGTGAATGAAGGCTGGTGGGCCGATTCCTACTTAGCCATCGACCAGGGCCCCATTGTCTGCATGATCGAAAACTACCGGAGCGGACTTTTATGGGATTTGTTCATGTCATCTCCCGAAGTACAGGCAGGATTGACCAAACTTGGTTTTACCTATTGATTTAATGACCGTTATACTTACCCATTCATGCTGAACAAAGAAAAGCTGAAAATTGCAGTGATCGTTCCGATGATGCTGATCACCACGGTGGTTCAAGCGCAGGAAACAGGGGGCGGCGGGATCAGTCAGTCTGAGAAAACCAAATTAGACAATCTGCTCAAAACCATGACCCCTGATGAAAAGATCGGCCAGCTTTCCCTGTTCACTTCCGACTGGGATGTAACCGGTCCGACGCTTAACGCGAACTATAAAAAACTGATCAAAGAGGGCAAGGTGGGGGCTATTTTCAATGCTTACACGGTAGTTTATGTCAGGGAACTCCAACGTATGGCCGTGGAAGAATCGCGGCTGAAGATCCCGCTGCTCTTCGGTTACGATGTCGTTCACGGTCACCGGACCATTTTCCCGATCCCGTTGGGACAGGCCTGCACCTGGGATCTGGATGCCATTGAACGCTCCGAACGAATCGCGGCACAGGAGGCTACGGCCGAGGGGATCAACTGGACCTTTGCCCCCATGGTCGATATCGCACGTGATCCGCGCTGGGGAAGGGTTTCGGAAGGTGCCGGCGAAGATACCTGGCTGGGTTGTAAAATTGCAGCGGCCAGGGTCAGGGGATTCCAGGGCGACGATATGAAGTCAGACAATACCCTGATGGCCTGTGCCAAACATTTTGCAGCGTATGGCGCTCCGCAGGCGGGCCGGGATTACAACACGGTCGATATGTCCATGCTTTCTCTTTATGAATGGTACCTCCCACCCTATAAAGCCTGCGTGGATGCCGGCGTTGGTTCGGTGATGACCTCTTTTAACGAGATCGCCGGTGTTCCATCCACTTCAAACAAATGGCTTTTGACCGATCTGCTGCGTAAGGAATGGAATTTCACCGGTTTTGTCGTGACCGATTATACCTCCATCAATGAATTGGTTCCCCATGGAGTGGCCGGGGATGTTAAAGATGCAGCCATGTTAGCCTTGAATGCCGGTGTGGATATGGATATGCAGGGAAGTACCTACCTGAATTCCATGGGATCGTTGCTGAAAGAAAATAAGATAACCTTGGCACGCCTTGATGAAGCGGTGCGGCTGATCCTTGAGGCTAAATACAAGCTGGGGCTGTTCGATGACCCATACCGGTATTGCAATAAAGAGCGCCAGGACAAGGAGATCATGACCAGTGAAAACCTTGAATTTGTGCGGAAAATGGTTGCTGAGAGTTGTGTCCTGCTGAAGAACCCGGATCATCTGCTGCCCATCCCAGAAAATGCAGGAATTATTGCCGTTATAGGACCATTGGGGGACTCGAAGAAAGACATGCTTGGCAACTGGTCGGCCGGCGGAAGCTGGGAGAAATGTATCACACTATTGGAAGGAATTAAAAACCGGGCTGACGATAAAACTGTTGTATTATATGAACCGGGTTGCAACATCAGCGACGATGATCGCGGCGGCTTTGATGCTGCCCTGAATTTAGCCATGAAAGCAGACTTTATAATTCTTGCCCTGGGCGAAAACGGCTGGATGAGCGGTGAAGCCTCCAGCCGAAGCAGCATCGGTTTGCCGGGTGTGCAGAACGAACTTGCCGAAACCATCGTTAAAACCGGAAAGCCTGTCGCGGTCGTTCTGTTCAATGGCCGGCCGCTGGCCATCGCCAGGCTGAATAACCTGCCGGTAGCCATCCTGGAAACATGGTTTGGCGGTACGCAGGCAGGGAACGGCATCGCCGATGTGCTGTTCGGCGATGTAAATCCTTCGGGCAAGCTGACCATGACCTTTCCACGCGATGTGGGGCAGATCCCGGTCTTTTACAACGCGAAAAACACCGGGCGGCCATACAATCCTGCCGATACCGGAGCTAAATATGTTTCCAGGTACCTCGATTGTTCAAACGAACCGCTATACCCGTTCGGATTCGGCCTGAGTTATACCGGCTTTGCCTATTCCGACCTGGTAACAAAGGTGGAGGGGAACAGGATCACCGTGGCCGTTACCATTGCCAACACCGGGAATCGTGACGGCGAAGAAGTGGCCCAGTTGTATATCCGGGATAAAGTCGGTTCTGTAACGCGTCCGGTGAAAGAACTGAAAGGATTCCAAAAGGTTATGATCAAAAAGGGAGAAACAAGAACACTCGTCTTCCACCTTACCACCGATGACCTTGCGTTTTATCATCCTGACCTGAAAAAGTACTGGGAACCGGGAGAATTCACTGTCTTTGTGGGAACCAATTCGGTGGAGACCGTTTCGGAGACTTTCACGGTTAAATAGTGAGGTAGCGAGGTAGCGAAATTCTGAATCTTATTCTTTTATTGTCCCATAAAATTTTACCGATTGGTAAATTAAACCCATGAGGAACACAGTCGGGAGAATATAGCCCGGCAACGATCGTTCTGAGGACATATGATGGTTTTCGTTAAACATAAATCCTGTTGCAAAACCTAAGAATATCAGAAGGAAAAGCTGACCTGCCCTGAATTTCTTCAGCCGCGGGACAGCAAGCGAAAATGACAGGATAAACACACAAAACATTACGAAATATAACCATTGCACAGGATTAGAGTTTAAGATTCAGAACAAAGTTAATCGATTTTTTTATTTTTCTCGCTGTATCGGTCTGCCTGATTGAAAAATGTAATATCTGCATAACCAGCATAGACCTTAGCCGAATGCTTAATATCCTTGGGTATGAAATATCTGTCCCCTTTGACATATGTTTTCTTAACTCCGTCAATTGTTAATTCAATTTTACCTTCAAGGACAATTCCCCATTGGCTTTCATGGAAGTGCTCAAAGACTTCGGCGTCTTCGGTAAATTCCATAAAAACAATCTGATGGTTTGATCCTTGCGAAAGAAATGCCTTGATTCCTTTGATAGGGATATCAGCCTCAGGCAAATCAACGATGGGTTTTGGAAATATCTGCTTCATGTGCTAATAATTTATTTTTTAATGGTTATATGAAATGTCCATGATTAACATTCACGGTGTGCATGAACGTTGTGCTTATGGAGATTTCATGTGAGTTTTATTAAATTGCTAAAAAATATTTTCTGGCCATTAATGATGGTCTAAGCTATTCCTTGCCAATATAGCCTGGTGAAAAGGCCTGATTATCATCTGATACAATCAATTGGTATGAACCCCAGGGTTGGCCCCGGAACCAAATTCCGCCGCAGGGCAGCGGGAATAAATCCTAATAACAGGTACCCCCGCCTCTTCTCATTGAACGAGAAAGTGTGCAGGGAATGAGGTCATTAGCCAAAATGGTTGGGCACCGGCCGTATTTGATCGGGATGTTAAAAGTCTTGTCAGAATTTCCTGATACATCGTACGTTAAGAGAATATGATTTACTGGCAGAAGTCCACGAATAGATCCATGCCGGGTTATTTATCTTCATAACTGCCCCCGTTGAATCGGCCTCCGATGAACTCCAGTACCAATCATCCTCAACAAATCCCCCGACAATATAACGGTTCACCATCAGCGAATCCTGTTCATCTTTAGAAGGCAGGTACCAGTCAGAATAGCCGTTAAGCTCCAGATCATCACAGAGTTTAGCAGCAAAATTGGATTCGGGGCATCCTGCCACGATCGCTGCCGTATTGGTGTCGCCATAACCGATTTCAAGATGCTGTGCGCCAGGACCGATCAGAACCGAATCGCACCCCCATGGTTCCCAGCCCTGATCCATGGGCGCGGCAACCAACCCATGGATGCCGGTATAATCGATATAAAAAATGATCCCACCCCAGGCTGCTTGTCCCAGGTATGTTGATGAAACGCTGATTTTTAACCAGGTGGTATCGTTGTAGTAATACAAACCACTTCCAAATGGCGCATTTAAAGTGAAATATATCATCAAACCGGTAGCCGGATTGGTCGGGCGGTTGTTATAATCTACCCGGGGAAGCAACAGACCCAGACTATCTGATTTGACTTCAAGCATTGCAGAAGGATCCGGTAAACTACCATCTGAATTAACTGAAACCTGGCTCATCAGGACGGATTGCATACACAGGTTAAGAAGGACAAACAGGAACAAAGATGTATAGATTTTTTTCATGATTGAAAATTTTAATGTCCCCCCCTTGTACCGTGTCCCCGATAGAAGGGAAACGTAAAGGGAATGGGTAACAGGTTAAAAACTCGTTGTTTTCAGTAAAATTTTAGTGTCCAGAAGTTGCACTGGGGAGTACCAATCGGTCAAAAAAAATACGAATATAGTATTTGAATTCCATACTGCATTCATCATGATAAAAATTTAACTTTTTTTAAGAAAAAAGGTACTTAATGATCTTAACCTCTTCTGATTAATCGGAAAAATACCAGAAAACATAAATTGATCGAGGATTGATCTTAATCGCCGATTGAAGCCATATTTATTCCGGCCCTTCAACTATTGATTTAGCCAAACTGAGTAATTGTTTTCCATAGTTACGGGTCGGATGCAAAATAACGTTAATTTTGTTGTTTAATCCGATGGTTTATGAAATACACATTTACATTTCTTATAATCACATTTTTTTCGTTGGGAATTGCGGCAGCCCAGGATAACCGGCTGATCCCCCGGGCCGACCGTGCCGTTTACTTTGACGTATCACCGCCCCTCCGGGATATGCTGAAATCGGAAATGACGAAATACGACGGGAGTTGGAAAGATGGCGTCGTGAAAAATTATGTTGACACGAACGGGAGCGCGGATCCTCATTCAAACCTGTTTATTCAGGCTGATCCGGGTCTGCAGGATCATTTCGGTGATCTGCTCTCCGATACCACCATCCAGAATTTCGACGGTATGGGCGCCGGCGGTTATGTACCTCCCGACACGCATGGGGAAGCCGGATTCAACCATTTTTTCCAGGTGGTCAATTGCTCTTATTCCATTTATAACAAGAGCGGCTCAAAAATATTCGGCCCTGCAGGCAACAGCACAGTCTGGAACGGCATGCCAAACAACTCCAATGACGGCGACGCGATCGTTTTATTTGACGAACTGGCAAACCGGTGGCTTTTTTCTCAATTCTCACTCCCGAACGGTTCTTCAACGGCCCCGTTTTACCAGATGATCGCGGTATCGCAAACCCCTGATCCGACCGGAAGCTGGTACCGTTGGATGTATGAATTCAGCGCTATGCCCGATTATCCTAAATTCGGGATCTGGCCGGATGCTTATTATTTGTCGACCAACAACTTTGGTACGGGCGGAGCAGGATGGGTAGGGAACGGAGCCTGCTCATTCGACAGGATCGCGATGTTAGCCGGGGATCCGGATGCCTTGAGGATCTCCTTCACCCTTCCCCCCGGCGCCGACGGGTTCATTTCCCTTTTACCGGCCGACTGTGATGGCGAATTCCCGGCACTTGGCACGCCCAACTACTTTACCTACATACGCACCGGCGGAACACAACGTCTGGGTATTTATGAATTTCATTCCGATTTCGTCACCCCGGCCAATTCAACCTTCGGAAACCTGACTTACCTGAATGTCACTTCTTTTGGCACCCTTGGATGGGGAAACGGGATCCCTCAGCTTGGATCTCCTCAACTCCTCGAAACGTTAGGCGACCGGTTGATGTACCGGCAGCAATACCGGAAATTCAATGGTTATTCATCCATGGTACTAAACCATACGGTCAATGCAGGATCGGGAAAAGGAGGCATCCGGTGGTATGAATTAAGGAGCAGCGGAACGGCATGGAGCATTTACCAGCAGGCGACCTATGCCCCCGACGAGCACTCGCGGTGGATGGGCAGCATTGCCCAGGATACGGCAGGCACCATTTCATTGGGTTATTCCGTTTCAAGCGCCAGCATCCATCCAGGTATCCGTTACACCGGACGGATGAAAACCGATCCCCTGAACCAGATGACCATCATGGAAAAAACGATTGTGAACGGGGGTGGTTCACAAACCGGGAACTGGAGCGGCCGAAGCCGCTGGGGCGATTACAGCGCCATGAGTGTCGATCCGTCCGATCCCACTACTTTCTGGTACACGACCGAGTATTATCAAACAACCTCATCAAGCAGTTGGAAAACGCGCATTGCTTCGTTTACCTTCGACAATGTATTTTCATCTGCTGCCTCGGTCACTCCGGCCATCATCTGCAGCACCTCCTCCGATTCTTCCCAGCTCCATGCTTATGGCTACGGCGGAAGCGGAACATATACCTACTCATGGACCTCCATCCCCGCGGGATTTACTTCCACTTTACAAAGTCCAATGGTCAGACCGTCACAAACAACCAACTATGTTGCTGCGACAAGCGATGGAACCCTTACAAGGCATGATACCACCGAAATGCGAATCGTGGAAAGCCCGACCGCGTTTGCCGGCAACGATACCATCGTTTGCTGGTATGTTTCGCCCATCCCGGTGAATGCCACAGCAACCGGTTACCTCCGGTTCCTTTGGGGTAGTACCGGTGATGGTACCTTTACCGATCCTTCGTCGCTTACCACCGCTTATATTCCCGGCATCAAGGATAAGACATCCGGCGGCACCGATCTGAAGCTCATCGTCTGGCCTCTTGCCCCCTGTGTTGGAAAAGCGACAGACATGATGCATATTGCACTTGATCCGTGTACCGGAATTCCTGAAGATCCTTTGACGGAGGTGAAAATGACCGTACAGCCAAATCCTGCCCGCGACAACGTGCTGATCACCATGACCGGCCTGTCGCGGGAGGCAGTACTTACAATTTCCGGTATTGACGGCAGGCAGGTTTTTGCCGGTACAATTGATCCGGCAGGAAAGCAGTCTGTTTCGCGACAACTGGATGTGAGTTCATATCCAAAAGGGATCTATCTGATGAAACTCCGGAGTGAAGGCAAAGTATCGGTTTCCAGGTTCATGGTGCAATAATGATCTGATCGTTGCCAGTTCTTTTTTTTTGTACTTGGAATGTGAATCGGAATTTTTAATAAATTTAGGTCGTTAAAATTCACCTCCATTATTTGCCGAACCATGAATTATCAAATACTTAAAATCCAGATCGCTGATCGCGTGGCCCTGATGACCATCAGCAGGCCTGCGGCGCTGAACGCGCTGAATACCGACTTTTTCAAAGAGTTCAACCATTTCCTTGATGATCTTGAACCAAGAGACGATGTAAAGGTACTGGTGATAACCGGGGAGGGAAAAGCATTTGTCGCAGGCGCCGATATTGCTGAAATGGTTCATATGAGTGTCGAAGAAGGGTATGCCTTTTCAACCTTCGGCCAACGTACCTTCGACAGGCTGGAAAACCTTAACATCCCTGTAATTGCAGCCGTTAACGGGTACGCTCTCGGAGGCGGATGTGAACTGGCCATGGCCTGCGATTTCCGGATCGCCAGCAAATTTGCCAAATTCGGGCAACCGGAGATGAACCTGGGCATGATCCCGGGATACGCGGCTACCCAGCGTTTATCGAGGCTCACCGGATTGGGTAATGCATTGTACCTGATCCTGACTGCCGAGACAATAACTGCCGACGATGCCCTTCGTATCGGACTGGTGCAAAAAGTAACTGAACCGGAAATGCTGATGGAAGAGGTGATGAAACTTGCTTCAAAAATTGCCGGCAATGGTTCCCGGGCAGTACAAACCTCGAAAAGGATCATCCGCGCCGGAATTGCCCTGAATTTTACGGAGGCCTCCGGGATGGAAGCCAAAGAGTTCGGGATCCAATTCGGCAATGAAGCAACAAAAGAGGGTATGAAAGCGTTTCTCGAAAAACGAAAACCAAATTGGTAGTACCCCACCCCCTGCCCCTCCCCTTCAAGGGGAGGGGTTGGGGAGAGGTCAAAAATTAACTCCAAAAAATCAAAGAACATGTCCTACGAAGAACGATTACAGCATGTTTCAGTACTCGGCGCTGCCGGAAAAATGGGAAGCGGCATCCTGCTGCTTACCGCGGTGGAGATGGCCGATATCAGCCTGAAACCTGAAAATAAAGGCAAGCCATTCGTGCTGAATGCCATTGATGTCTCCGATGAAGCACTGGCCGGGGTAATGAAATACCTGAAGGCCCAGGTGCTGAAACTGGCTGAGAAAAAAGTCGTCGGACTGCGGAAAGTATATGCCGGCCGCGCCGACCTGATCGATAACGATGAGATCATTGATCAGTATATTTTCGATGTGATCAGTCTCGTCAGAACCACCACCCGGCTGGAAGCGGCTTATGATTCCACCATGGTTTTTGAAGCCATTAAGGAGGATCCGGAGATGAAGATCGGCATCTTTTCCAAAATTGCCTCCAACAACCCGCATCAGCCATGGTTCTTTACGAACACTTCCTCCATCCCTATCACCAAACTTGATACAGGCGCCGGGCTGAAGGGCTGCATCATCGGGTTTCATTTCTATAACCCGCCTGCCGTTCAAAAGCTGGTTGAAGTCATCAAGGCAGAGCATACCCTTCCCGGGGTGGAAGAATTCGCGCTTCAATATGCAAAAAGTCTCCGGAAGATCGTTGTTCCTTCTCATGATAAGGCCGGGTTTATCGGGAACGGCCATTTCATGCGGGATATCATGCATGCCACGGCCGAAGTGGATAAACTCGGCAAGGAGTTTTCGTTTGTGGAGGCTGTGTATGCTGTCAATAAGATAAGCCAGGATTACCTGGTACGCCCCATGGGGATATTCCAGCTTATCGACTATGTTGGCGTGGATGTGTGCAGCTTTATCATGTCGGTGATGAATCCGTACTTACCGGGTGAAGATCTTCACAGCCCGCTGTTAGACAAGCTCCTGGCGCTCGGAGTAAAAGGCGGGCAATACTCTGACGGGTCACAGAAAGACGGCTTCCTGAAATATGAAAAGGGAAGGCCGGTCGCGATTTATGATCCCGGGGCGAAAACTTACAAACCCATTCCGGAATTTCAGTCAAAAGTGGACGAAAAACTGGGAGCAATGCCTGTTCCGCCAACCTGGAAATCGGTGGTAGCGAATAAGGCCGGCGATGAGATCCTCCGGGCTTATTTCAGCCTGCTGAAACCGGCGACAAGCCTGGGGGCAGAATTGGCAAAAGCATATGCCGCACGGTCGTGTGCCATCGGACTTCAACTGATCAGCTCGGGCGTGGCCGCCAATGAAAAAGATGTGAATACCGTACTGTTAACGGGCTTCTTTCACGCGTATGGTCCGATAAACGATTATTTATGATAACCCCCACCCCGTAACCCCTCCCCCTGAAGGGGAGGGGCAAGGTGAGAGGTCCTGTAATTCAAACCAAAAAAATTATGAGAAGAAAAGTGTTTATGATAGCCGGGTACAACACCCTTTCCATGGGTACCGGCCGGAAGGAATTCAATCCTAAAAAGGATCGTCCGGGATTGGAAGATTACATCAGGGAAGCCGGAAAGGGAACCCTGAAACAGATTGGCGGGGCGCAGCATGTCGATGAATGTGTGATCGGCAATTTCATGGCTTCCAGGTTTAACCGTCAAGCGAACCTGGCTGCATTTTTCCCTTATGTTGATGAAGGGTTACGCTATAAACCGGCGATCAGGGTAGAAGGAGCCTGTGCCACCGGCGGATTGGCCCTAATGAGCGGCATCAAAAGCGTGTTATCTGAAACGGCGGAGGTCGTGCTGGCCATTGGCTTTGAAGTACAGAACTCGGTCAAAGCCATTTATTGTGCCGACTATCTCGCGGGAGCGGGCTGGTTCCAGAACCGCAAAACAGGTCATGCCTACTTTTTCCCCGGACAATTCAGCGACCGTGCCGGAGCATACTTTGAAAAATATGGCAGGGACAAAACCCGTAAGGCATTTGCCCGGTGGTTCCGCAATGCCATTGAAAATGCCCGGCTTTGCCCTACCGCCCAGGAATATCACAATACCGTCAAGGACCTTGAAGCGCTGGCCATGATGGAACCCAACGGTAAATCGTTTGTGGACCACCTGAATGTTTTTGATTGCTCAAAAGTCTCAGACGGCGCTTCCGCCATCGCCATCGTATCGGAGGAAGGGCTGAAAAGATGCGGTATTCCTGCATCCGAAGCCATTGAGGTGAAGGGCTGGGGACAATTGGAAGAGGACATCACAAAACCACCGCCTGATCCTACCGAACTTAGTACGACTAAACAGGCCGTGAAACAGGCGCTGGCCTCCGCGGGGATCACGCGCGACCAGATCGGTACCGCCGAGATCCACGACTGCTTTACCATTGCCGGATTGTTGTGCATGGAAGCGATCGGGTTTGCCGAAAAGGGCAAGGGCGCCGATTACATCCTCGAAGGAAATACCGCGCGGAACGGTCGTGTACCGGTCAACACAACCGGCGGACTCATCGGATGGGGGCACCCGACGGGAGGCACAGGCGTTCACCAGGCCGTGACCATCCTGGAACAACTCACCGGAAAAGCCGGCGATTGCCAGGTCAATATTCCTGCCGATCGCCCATACGGACTTACCGTGAATATGGGGGGTGATGATAAATCGCTGGTGTCGATCGTATATAGAAAAGCACAGTAATTTACTTTGAATACCCGAATAACTTCTCTTTTTTCTATCGATTTTCCAATCATACAGGCCGGCATGATCTGGTGCAGCGGATGGCGGCTCGCGTCGGCGGTGAGCAATGCCGGGGGACTGGGCCTTATCGGGGCCGGATCGATGGATTCGTCGCTGCTTCAGGAGCATATCCGGAAATGCAGGGATGCAACGGACAAACCCTTTGGCGTAAATGTTCCTTTAATTTATTCCCAGGTTGAAAAGCAAATTGATGTCGTGCTCCGAGAAGGAGTTAAAATCATATTTACCTCGGCCGGCCATCCGGCAATCTGGACGCCACTGCTCAAACAACACGGTGTTACCGTAGTACATGTGATCGCCAGTGTTAAATCGGCCCTGAAATGCGAGGAATCAGGCGTGGATGCGATCGTAGCAGAAGGTTTTGAGGCCGGCGGGCATAACGGCAAAGAGGAGACCACGACCTTCACCCTGATCCCGCTGATACGAAAAGCCACGGGTTTGCCGCTCATTGCAGCCGGCGGAATCGCCACCGGCCGGGGCATGCTTGCGGCAATGGTCCTTGGTGCAGACGGGGTACAGATGGGCAGCCGTTTCGCGGCATCGGAGGAATCATCAGGACATCCGGCCTTCAAGCAAAAGATTGTGGATGCAGGCGAAGGCGGAACCTTCCTGGCCCTGAAGAAAGTTGTTCCGGTACGGATGATCCGAAACTCTTTTTATCAGCAGGTGAAGCAAATGGAAGATTCCGGGGCCACTCCTGAAAAATTAACGGAATTGCTTGGCAGAGGGCGTGCAAGAATGGGTATGTTCGAGGGGAATACCGAGGATGGCGAACTGGAGATCGGACAGGTTTCTGCATTGATCGACAGCATCAGACCTGCCGGGGAAATCGTTCTCACGATCATGGAGGAATATGAGTCGGCAAAAAAGGAATTAATGGAACTTTGAATCAGAATTTCATAATGCTGTCGTCTTCCTGAAAGTGTATTTCGGAAATGTCACGTTGCCTGATCACTTCACCTTTCTTCTTTCCCAATCCATCAACACCATGGTTGATGGCATCCATTTCATCAACAATATGCCATTTAGTGATGGACTGATCGCTGCCTTCGTCCCCGCTGAGGAAGAAACCGACAATTACACCCCTGACCATTCTACCGTTTCTCAAAATCACCTCAATGTTTTTATTGGTGAGCTTGAAATATTTATCATGGAGAACCCAGGAAAAATCTTTTTCCATCTTTTAAGGTATTAGTTTTTTAATCTGACGCTTTAATTCAATGTTCGTAATCTGCTGGTAAACCAGCGGCACCTGTTCGACGATCACATCACTTTTATCGAGCCCGAATGCTTTTTCATCACTTTGTCCAAGGCGCTTCAACAGGAAATAGGAATTCAGCAGGATCCCTTCTCGAAGAGAAAATTCATTTTCTACCGAAAGGAATTTTTCGATGACCACAAATTTGAAATCGGGATCTGTGTTGTATTTGGTTGATCCGTCGGGACGACTATGCAGATTCAGTTCCTTGTTGACGACCAATTCCTGAATAATTTTTTTGAAATACAGTTCGGTCTTTGGCTGAATGCGAAAACCTACATCAATGTTTATTTTTATAACGCTATCCTCAACAAGTTCCGTTACGTTGTATTCGAGGGTATGAGGCTCTTCGGTTCGGTTCAGGTGTACAAACCAATATACATCTGCCCGTTTCGGATTCCTGGCAAAAATTGATGTAATGATCTTTTCCTCAACTTCATGCCTGTGATTGGCTTTCGTGAGATAAATAAGATGCGTTGAATATTTCGGAATACTCCGATCTTTGCTCAATTCCGTGATCCCTGGAGCATATTTTCCAAGGTCGACGAATTTTATAAAACGGTTGTTTGTCTTCCGGGCATAATACCAGACATACATCGTCATGAAAATGAATAATTCGAAAAACAGGAACATCCATCGTTCCCTGATCTTCGCGACATTGGCGATGAAGAATGAAAATTCAACCGTGGTGAACAGCAAAAACAAGGCGAAAACCAGAATTTTATTCCATTTTAACCGGTAGAGAAGATAATGCGTCAGTAAAAAGGTGGTCATTAACATGGTGATGGTGATGGAGAAACCATAGGCGGCCTCCATATGCGTGGAAGACTGGAAGTACAGGATCATCAGGATGCAACCTGCCCACAGGATATTATTTACGCTGGGTATATAAATCTGACCCTTCAGATCGGTGGGTTGCCGTACAGCGATCCGGGGCCAGAAATTTAGGTTCATTGCCTCGCTGATCAGCGTGTAGCTCCCGCTGATCATTGCCTGTGACGCTATAATGGTCGCTGTCGTAGCGATGATGATCCCGGGGATCAGGAACCAACCGGGCATGATCTCAAAAAACGGATTACGACGACCGAGCAGGGAATTCTCACCTAATGATATGATCCACGCGGCCTGACCCATGTAATTTAACATTAAACAGGTTTTCACTGCTATCCAGGTGATCCGGATATTTCTTATTCCGCAGTGTCCAAGGTCAGAGTACAACGCTTCTGCTCCCGTGGTTGCTAAAAAAACCGCGCCTAACAACCAGAAGCCTTTGGGGTATTCAGTCAGCAGCCGTAGAGCATAGGCAGGATTCAGGGCTTTTAGTATGCCGGGGTGATTCGTTATTTGCACGAGTCCTAAAATTGACAGCATCGAAAACCATACCAGCATGGCAGGACCAAACGTGGATCCGACTTTATGGGTTCCAAACCTCTGGAAAAAAAACAGAACTGAAAGTATAATAACAACGATAGGAACCGTGCGTATGTGCTCCAATCCTTTAATGATGGTTAATCCTTCAACAGCCGAAGCAACGGAAATGGGCGGTGTTATGATGCCATCAGCCAACAGAGTGGTTGCGCCTAAAATAGTAGGTATGACCAGATATTTGCCATATCTGCGGACCAGTGCGTATAGTGAAAATATTCCACCTTCTCCGCGATTGTCGGCCTTTAATGTGAGATAGATGTATTTAATCGAAGTTTGAAACGTGAGGGTCCAGAACACGCAGGAAATACCGCCATAAACCAGCATTTCATTGATCGGGCGATCGCCTACAATTGCTTTTAATACATAGAGCGGGCTTGTTCCGATATCTCCATAAATGATGCCCAATGCAACCAGGAGCGACGCGGCAGTTACCTTTTTGTTAATGATGTTTTTTCCCTTTTCCATGCATCAATCCTGATGATGCAAAGGTGGCTTGATTGATATAGGGAAATTGTAAAACTGTGGCTGGAAAGTATAAAGAAAATATAAATTATGTGAAGCGATATCCGACTCCGCTTTCTGTAATGATATGCCTGGGCCGGTCAGGAGAATTTTCAATTTTTTTACGAAGCGTCCCGACAAAAACGCGTAAATATTGGGTTTCGTTCTGGCTTCCCACCCCCCAGATCTCTTTTAAAATAAACTGATGCGTCAGAACGCGGCCTTCGTTTTTGGCGAAAATAGCCAGCAGGCTGAATTCGGTCGAGGTCAGTTTTATAGTTTCGCCGTTCTTTTTTACCGTTCTCGATGAAAGGTCAATTTGCAGATCTCCAAATTCAACCATGCTGCTGTTGTTCAACACCTGGTTTCTGCGGATCCCCGACCTGATCCGTGCCAGCAGCTCTGCCGTACGGAAAGGTTTTGTCAGGTAATCGGTTGCGCCATTGTCCAATGCAGAAACAATATCGGTCTCACTGTTAAGAACGGACAGGATAATAATTGCATTATTATACCAGGTCCGCAGTTCCTTTAAAATATCATGTCCGCTGTTATCAGGTAACCCGATATCAAGCAAAATTAATTCCGGTGGATGATTCGCTGCCATCATTACTCCCTCTTTCCCGGTTTCGGCCTGCCGGACCTTATAACCATTGCTTTCCAGATTAATTTCCAGCAATTTGCGGATCTGGGGCTCGTCATCAATGATCAGGATCTCTGCTTTATTCATTTTTCAGACTATTTATGTACGAAACCTCTGCCGGAATTTCAAGTGTAAATATTGCCCCGCCATTCTTATCATTTACCAGTTTCACCTTCCCGTTATGCGCTTCAACAAAGCCTTTTACAATAGATAATCCTAACCCGCTTCCGCTTGTTTTCGTATTTGGCAAACGATAAAATTTGTCGAATGCCAGTTGGATTTCATGTTCGGGAAAACCCTGGCCATTATCCGCAACCGTTATGACACACGCATTCGCCAGGTGAAAAACATCAATCTTTATGACCGTATTTTCGGGCGTGTATTGAATGGCATTATGGATGAGATTGTGTATGACCTGCTCTAACAAACCGGCATCCACTCTGAAAAATGGAAGGCTATCGATCGGATGAAATTCAATTTTATGACTCGTATCCGGGGTTAATTTTTGAATGACCGATTGTATCAGGTCATTAATATCGCACCAATCGACCTTTAATTTCATCATTCCGCTTTCCAGCCGGCTCATGCATAAAAGATTTTCAACTTGCCTGTTGAGGCGGATACTTGCATGGTCGATCACGGCTAACAGTTCCGCCTGATTGGAGGCGGAAAGCTTGTCTTTGTTCTCTTTCAGCGTATCAACCGCTCCAATTATGGTTGAAACAGGCGTCCGTAATTCGTGTGAAAGAGAATTGAGCAACGTGTTGTAAAGTTTGATGGCGTGTTCTTTTTCCTCCTTATCCCTTGCCTTACTTTCCGCTCCGCGGATCTTGAAAGTCAGAACGGCATTGACCAATGCAATAATGAAATAAAGCAAGAACATCAGTACATCCTCGGTATTATCAATATGAAAGGTAAATAATGGCGGGATAAAGAAAAAGTTCCAGATGATCGCGCTCAGAACTGCCCCGACGATCACCGGTAATATTTCAAACAGCATGGCCACCAGCGATATGGTCATCAGCAGCAATAGCGCGACGACCCGGTAACCGACAAAATCTGTTGTGTAAAAGCAGGCTGTAGCCACGATCAGAACCAGTGCAATTGTTATCAGGTATTGCATGGCCAAAGGATATTTTCTTGTGTTTAAAAGTTTCAATTTCACCTCCGGATTGATACGCAAATTTAGTCAATACAGACTGTAAATTGCATTACCGGTCTTAAAATACCAGTTATCACCAACCATGATAAGTTCAATCGGCGGACAGGATCAGGGTACAGGTATCAGATCCGGTCATTGTTGCTTATTTTTGTAATGCACTAAACCGGGGCACCATGAAAATAATCATTATTGCCTGGCCGCGTTTCTTACGGAATAATCAGATATTTCATTGAAGACTACCATGAGAAACTGGAAGAAGATTTCCTTTTTCCCCGGTTTGAAAAGGCCAATAAATTAACCGGCCTGGTCAGGGTTCTGATCGTGCAACACAAAGCCGGGCGTATCCTGACTGACCGGATCGTTCAGTTTGGGAAAATGAAATCACTTGCCAATGAGGGCGATGGCCAAATGCTTATAAAATTGCTCGATGGTTTTAATTCCATGTACCGCCCCCATGAAGCAAGGGAAGATACCGTATTATTCCCGGCAATACGGGAAATTGTCTCTAAAAACGAATATTATGCCCTGGGTGAAGATTTTGAGCATAAAGAACATGAATTATTTGGCGCAGACGGATATGAAATGATGGTTGAAAAAGTGGCCGGAATTGAAAAAAAGCTTGGGATTTTTGAATTATCCGGTTTTACACCTGTTCTTTAGGTTCCAATTCCTCATTCCTCATTCTTCATTGACTTTACCAGGCTATCATATAATGTATTCCGGATGCTGCTGCTGAACCAGTCAACCAAGATAATGAAGATTGTGAAAGTTTCCGGAGTCGGAATCTCCTGCAATTGGTTGATCCAAAAAAGACATTTTTCATAAATTTGATGTACCATATATTGTCCTTGATTTCAGGTCATTATGTAAAGCAATTATTTATGTAAAGTACATTAGTTAAAACTTTCATAATTAGTAGAAAGGTTGAAAATAGTTTATATAATATTTTTTGATTGGTCACAATTGTACCTTATCATTTTCAGAATGGATATGATGTTTCTGGCAAAAAGCTGAATAACCTCTCACATGAATTACCCTGGTTTTCAGGCCAGGGTAGAGGCTAAGGGTTGACAGTACGGGCTTTAGCCCAAAAAAGCAAGAGTGGATATTCGATAATCAGACTTTTATTTAGGGCAGAATCCCGGGGCAAGCCCTGGACTCAAATTCCGCTGCATCGGTGAATCAAACCGAAAGACCTCAATCCCAACACCTTCTCCTTGAATAAGAGCGGGTTCTGGGGATGAGGAAATTATAATTTAAAAAGTCAGCAAAACCCATCTCACAAAATAATAATTGAAATCCTTACAAACCTACCTGCATCAACAGGGCTTCCAGCACGAAAAGAGTAACAGCTTAGAAATGAAGGGCGACCTCCTTTGAAAATTGCCTATTTCATTGTATTCAGATTGGAAGGCAATCTGACCAACACACGTTGACATTATTTATTTCACCCTGTAATGGTCTTCAAGTAAGATTTCAGTACTAACTTCGGCCAATGAGCAATGAGCAATGAGCAATGAACAATGAGCAATGAGCAATGAGCAATGAGCAATGAGCAATGAGCAATGAACAATGAAAAATGAGCAATGAACAATAAGCAATAAAATAAAGTAATGAAAAGCAATGCAATTAAGGAAAAGTCCTATGCTTTTGCGGTCAGAGTTATAAATCTGACCCGGGAACTGAGAAACAGGAAGGTGGAGGCAGTTTTGGTCAATCAATTGTTAAAAAGCGGGACTTCAATTGCAGCGAATGTGGAAGAGGCTGTCGCGGGTATATCAAAACCTGAATTTTCAATGAAATTATCGATCTCTTATAAGGAAGCGAAAGAAACTGATTGTTGGCTGAGGATGTTGAAGGATACAGGTTCAATTTCTACTAAAGAGTTTGACTCGCTTTATAACGATCTGGAAGAAATATTAAAAATTTTGTGGGCAATTCTTAAAAAAACCAGGATGAAAAATAATGAGCAATGAGGAATGAACAATGCACAATAAAGAAAGGTAACCCAATACTAAGCACTAATATTGCTCATTCTTCATTGCTCATTGCTCATTGCTCATTGCCCCTGGTGGAGTATACCGGAGTCGAACCGGTGACCTCTGCATTGCGAACGCAGCGCTCTGGCCAACTGAGCTAATACCCCATGGAGCTGATGAAAGTGCATGCAAATATATTGATATTTACGATTAATACGATTTACGATTGCAGATTGAATTGCTTGATTGACGAGTTCGGATTAACAGAATTTACGATTGGACGATTTTAGATTGCAGATTGAATTGTTTGATTGACGAACTACGATTGAGCAGCACCAATCGTAAATCGTTGAATCGTCAATTTATTCGTCATTCGTAAATCGTCTAATCGTAAATTTATTCGTCAATCGTAAATCGTCTAATCGTAAATTAAATCCCTGGTTTAGTCTTAGCGACTTTGTTGCTGACCGGTTTCAGGTTATGAAGGTATTTATAGATCGCCACCAGATCGGTCGTGTCCATACCGGCATACATGGTCCACGGCATGATCGACTGCATTTCTCCTTGCTGAAGCACAGGAGGATTAAACGTTGCCGGGTCATAGGTTTTGAATCGAAAAATGAATGCCTCTTCTGACCACTTGCCTATGCCTGTTTCATCATCAGGAGTGATGTTGGAGGATAGAACCACGCTGCCATCCGCCATCCGGAATTCGCGACCGCCGGTAAAAGCCAGTGATTTCACGATCTGGCCATGTTCGGCAGGTGTATGACATTCAATGCATCCCGAAGCCCTCACCAGATACTCGCCTGTACCAAGGGTGTCGGTGGCCGGTGGCCTGGTACGGGGTTCGGCTTTTCCCGGGATCATGTGCAGGATGATATTCATCGGGAAAGCCGGATCTGACCTCGGAGGTGTGTTATCAATGGATGGAAGGCTGCGGATATAGGCCATAATGCTGTAGATATCCTCAGTATCGAGCGTTCCGTATGCCGGGTATGGCATGATGGGGAAAAGCGGGTGCCCATCTTTACTGACGCCAGAAGTGATGGCACGGTAAACTTCAGCATCAGACCAGTCGGCCAGATGAAATGGCGTGATGTTCGTTGACAGGAATCGTCCGGGGAATCCGAATTTTTCATCAAAGATCTCCCCTCTTTTTCCTTCAGTACCCGCGACCATGGGGCCTGAAAACTTACTCCAGTCACGGGTCGAATGACAATCCATGCAAAGTGAAACATGATTTGCCAGGTATCTTCCCCTTGCAATCCGTTCAGGTGTCGACTCCACCTTTATATCTTGCAATGGAACATTGGGCAGGAACCAGACAACATACATGATCACACCGACAACAATAACAACCAGGATAGCAACGATGCCGCCTACGATCCTGGGCCACTTTTTCTTTTTCATTGGAAATGGTTTTAACGTGAATGAAGGGCGATCCGGTTTCCCTCGGTATCGAGGAACAGGGCCATATAGCCGACATCAGGAGCGATCAGTTTTTTCGGCATCAGCACTTTGCCACCTGCCGGTTCAACCCGCCCGAGTTCAACCGAAACATCGCCGCTGAAGGCGGTGAAGTAGATCAAGGTCCCGTCTTTCGACGGGGTATAATGGTCAGGATGATGCACCAGCGAACCACCTGACCCGATTGTGTTTTCAACCCAGGGGAAGAAGGCCATGTCCTCTTCTCCCATCTGCTGGCGGGTAAAACTGATCCCGAAAACCGCTTCATAAAAACGCATGGCCCGCTCCATGTCCGTGACGGGAATCTCAAACCATCCGACAATGTTATGTGTAATTTCCATAAGAGTACATTTTTTATAAATTTATTAGCGTATTTATCAGTTAATTGTTATAGTTATATTGTGGTGACAGGGTGACAGGGTAACAGGGTAACAAGGTAACAGGGTAACAGGGTAACAGGGTAACAAGGTAACAAGGTAACAGGGTAGTATAGAGACATCTTTCGATCATAGCAACAAAGATAATCAAATTTATAATGATTCCAAATAAGATGTTAAATATTTTCCAGGATGAAACTCCAGCCTTTCTTTATGGTCTCAAGAGAGGTATGGGTCTGTCCGGCTACAAACCTGATCACATACCGGCCATCGAGACGTGTATGTGTCAGAAACACTTTCCCGGAGCTGTTGATGTGCTGCAGGGACTTTTCATTGTAAAGATCCAGCATGACTTCATCATCCATGCCTTCCGGATGGAACCGGAAACAGACGAGGTTGAACAAGACCGGCGACATAAGTTCAAGTCCCGGTGTCGAAAGCACCTGATCTTTCACCCACCGTCCATAAAAAATATGGTTGCGTATCTTCTCCTGCATTCCGCTGATCCCGTATGTTCTGATCACGAACCAAAGCTTCAGCGCCCGGAATCTCCTTCCCAGCGGAACTCCCCAGTCGCGATAGTTGTTCACTACTTTATCCGCATCTGTTTTGAGGTATTCAGGCAGGATGCTGAAGGTGTTGATGAGCGCCTGCCGGTCACGGATAAAATAAGCCGAACAATCGAAATTGGTAAACATCCATTTATGCGGGTTCACCACGAATGAATCGCAGCGGCCAATGTCAGGCACCAGGTCGCGGATCCCGGGCAGCATCAGGGCGGTTCCGGCAAAAGACGCGTCGACATGATGCCAGCAATTGTATTTTGCACAAATGGTCCCGATCTCTCCCGAAGGATCGATCGCCGTAGAACTGGTCGTACCAAAGGTGGAGACGACAGCCATGGGGATGTAACCGGCCGCGATATCACAGATGATCGCCTCCTCAAGCTTGCCGGTTCTCATGGCGAAATTCTCATCCACTTCAATTTTAACAAGGTTTTCAATACCGATCCCTGCAATTTTCACATCCTTGTCGATGGATGAATGTCCCTGCGTGGAAGTATAGACCCTGTAACGGTCGGCGGTTGTAAAGCCCCGGCGGTTTATTTCAAAGGCCGACTTCCTTTCACGGGCCGAAAGAAGCGCCACCAGTGTAGCTGAAGAGCTGCTGTCCTGGATAACGCCAATGAATTCCTTCGGAAGGCCAAGAATATCACGCAACCACTCCATCACACGTTCCTCAAGTTCTTCAGCCGCCGGCGATGTGAGCCACAGCATGCACTGGGCGCCCATGGTGGCAGTGAGCATCTCGGCAAGAATGGAGGGTTCACTGTTGTTGGCCGGGAAGTAAGCAAAAAAACCGGGATGCTGCCAATGGGTCATTCCGGGGAGGATGATATTTTTAAAATCTGAGAAGATCACCTTAAAATCCTCTCCCTGTGATGGTGCACCAGCGGGAAGTTTCGACTTGATATCACCGGGAACGATATCCGGCTTCACAGGATATTGATCCAGGTTTTCGAGGTAATCTGCCATCCAGTCGACCAACTCATGCGCATTCGACCGAAATTCTTCAGTGTTCATGATCCGTGATTTATATGGACAAATGTAAAATAAAATGGTATACTTCACCCCTGAGAGGGCGGCTCAAAATGCTGCCTTCTTTTTTATTTTGCGCTCAGGCCGCGCGGCCTCGTCACCGCACCGCGTCTACGTATGGGTCTTACCTCTGGATTTAATCGAAAAATGCCGGGATTGATCACCCCAGCCAAGGCCGCTTATGCGATGACTGGTAAGATGTGCTAATACAATGTATGACAAAATGGCCTTTACAGGACCATTTTTTCAGATTATGTGCGATACTGAGCAATCCTGGTTCGACCTCAACCTCGTCACATCCTTTCAACATAGCTGCGGGAGAGGGGAATTGCCCTTCCCCGGGATAATGTTTCTCCCCCTCTCCCGCGGGGAGAGGGGGTCAGGGGGGTGAGGTATCTAAAAGCGGGGGTCAGGGGGTGAGGTATCAAATCCCGGATTTCGTTACTTTTGCACAAATTTACCAGGTGCAGGATAACTCCGTTATTTCAATACTCGGCGCGTCAGAGCACAACCTTCGGTCAGTCAGCGTTGAATTCCCAAAAAACAAACTGATCGTGGTCACCGGTGTTTCCGGTTCAGGTAAATCGTCGCTGATCTTCGATGTGCTGTACAGGGAAGCCGAAAGCCTCTACCTTGGTTCGTTTTCTTCCTTTGCACGGCAGTTTATGGGTAAACTGAAAAAGCCGGATGTCGAAAAGGTCGAGGGGTTGTCGCCCGCCATTGCCCTGGATCAGAAATCGGTTGTTTCCAGTCCCCGTTCAACCGTTGGGACCATCACGGGGATCTATGATTCGCTCCGGCTCCTGTTTGCACGTGTCGGGCACGCCCCTGCCGGAATTGAACCATACCCGGTCAGCCGAAGCCTGTTTTCATTCAATTCCCATGAAGGGGCCTGCCCTGCCTGCAAAGGACTTGGGGTTGAAGACTTTCTCGACCCGGATCTGCTGATCTCCGATGAAACCAGGAGCCTCCGCGAAGGAGCCCTCGTGATCACCGCGCCAAACGGCTATATCATCTATTCCCAGGTAACCCTGGATGTACTCGACCAGGTATGTCGTTCGGAAGGATTTCACATCGACATCCCCTGGAAGGACCTTACCGCGGCACAAAAACATATCGTCCTGTTTGGAAGTGAGAAATTGGAGATTCCTTATGGCAAACATCCCCTGGAGTCGAGGATGAAATGGAGCGGGATCACTGCAAAGCCGCGTGAATCAGGTTATTACAAAGGCATCATCCCGGTGATGGAGACCATCCTTCAACGCGACCGGAACAGGAACATCCTCCGGTTTGTCCGCAGCCGGAAATGCCGGGTCTGCAATGGCCGGCGACTGAACGAAAAGGCACTTTCCGTGAAAATCCAGGGACACGATATTGGTGAACTGGCTGCCCTTCAGATGGATGAACTTCAGCGGGTCCTTCATGAGATTGGCTTTACGGCCATTGAACAATTAATTGCAAGTCCCATTATCGAACAGGTCTCAAACCAGGTTGATCTGTTAAAAAGGCTTGGACTGAACTATCTTTCGACGGATCGTGAATCAACCTCCCTGTCGGGGGGCGAGTCACAACGCCTGCGCCTGACAACACAGGCCGGTACCGGGTTGAGCGGTATGATCTGCATTTACGATGAACCTTCCATCGGTCTTCATCCGCATGATATCGGAAACCTTATTGATATACTGAAGGAGATCCGTGACAGAGGCAACACGGTTATCGTTGTGGAACATGAAGAGCAGTTCATTCATGAGGCCGATTGGCTGATCGACCTCGGCCCCGGGCCGGGTATCCACGGGGGTGAAATATTGTTCAGCGGCACACTGAAGGATGCTGCAGAATTATCTGAAACGGCCATTCGCAAAAGCCGGACTCTCTCCTTTCTGAATGGTCTTGAAAAGATCGGCGTACCCGGTTCCCGAAGACCCGGATCCGGAACCATGACCATCGAAGGGGCTGCAGCTCACAACCTCAAAGATATTGACGTTTCATTTAAACTCCGGGCGCTGAATGTGGTAACGGGTATTTCAGGAGCGGGAAAATCGACCCTTACAAACCATATCCTTGGTTCGTTTTTAAAGAACAAACTGCAGGGAGCAAACGAGAATACAGGTGATTACAGGGTCATAAGGGGCTGGGAAGGTATCGGGAAACTGATCTCCATCGATCAGTCCCCCATCGGGCGGACGCCCCGCAGCAATCCTGCCACCTATACCGGGTTGTTTGACCATATACGCGACCTGTTCGCGAAGCAACCGGGATCGGTCAACCGGGGATATGATAAGAGCCGGTTTTCATTCAACACCCCCGGAGGTCGCTGCGAATCATGCGGGGGAGCCGGTTATCAGCAGATCGGAATGCATTTCATGGGAAATGTGGAGGTATTGTGCGAAGCATGCGAAGGACGCCGGTTCGATGATGAAACCCTGACGGTTACCGTTGCCAATAAAAATATATCTGAAATCCTGGAGATGACCATTTCAGAGGCGATGTTGTTCTTTCGGTCAGAAACAAGGTTGTTGAGGTATCTTGAAACCCTTGACAGACTTGGACTTGGATATCTTTCTCTCGGACAACGGTCTTCAACCCTGAGTGGTGGTGAGGCACAGCGCATCAAGCTGGCGGCTGAATTAGCCAAACCTCAATCGGAACATACCCTTTATATCATGGATGAGCCCACCACGGGATTGCACCAGGCCGATGTGGTCATTCTCCTCCGGGCGATAGACCGTTTGATCGGACGTGGTCATACAGTTATCCTGATCGAACATCATCCCGGAGTAATCGCCGCAGCCGATCATATCGTTGACCTTGGCCCGGGAAGCGGGCGCGATGGCGGAATGCTGGTTTTTTCAGGTACCCCTGAAGAGCTGGTTAATTGTGGACGTTCACTAACGGCAAAAGCCCTGAAGGAATATCGAAAATTGAATATTGAACAACGAATTCCGAAGTTTTTTTCTGACGAAAATCGAGACAAATTTTATTTAATGCCGACAGGCAATTCAATTTCTATTCATAATTCAATTTCATTCAAAGGTGTCTGCACCAATAATCTAAAGAAGATCTGTGTAGAGATACCGAAAAACAAAATTACCGTGATCACGGGAGTTTCGGGCAGCGGCAAATCATCGCTGGCATTTGATACGATCTTTGCCGAAGGCCGGAATCGTTTTCTCGAAAGTTTTTCTCCCTACGTGCGTTCCCGTCTTGGGGTAAAAGAACGTGCTGATTTTGAAGAAGTTTCCGGACTCACTCCAACGTTCGCCGTTGATCAGGGCAGTACCGGCAGGAATCCGCGTTCCACTGTCGGGACCCAGACAGGCATTTATGACCTCTACCGACTACTGTATTCACGCGTCGGCGCATCCCGTATCCCGTATCCCGCATCCAGTCTCTTCTCCTTCAACCATCAGCATGGCGCCTGTCCTATATGTGACGGATTGGGTTATCAAACGGTCTGCGATGCACAAAAGTTGATCACAAATCCTGAGAAGTCCCTGCTGACAGGTGCTATGGACGGGACGAAAACCGGCAGGTTTTATGGTGATCCGTTCGGTCAGTACATCGCTACCCTGAAGGCTGTTGCAGATAAACACGGCATTGATTTTTCACAACCGTGGAATGATCTTCCTGAGGAAGGTAAACGTCTGGCATTGAACGGTACGGGAGAGGAACTGTACGAAGTCAACTGGCAGTACCTGCGGGATAACCGGTCCGGGGAGCATCATTTCAGCGGAAAATGGATAGGGTTGTTAAACCTGGTCAATGAAGAGTATGCGCGTAAACATGCCGACCACCGGGCCGAAAGCCTGATGCCCCTCATGAAAGCTTCATCCTGCCCGTCGTGCCTTGGTACCCGGTTGCGGAGCGAAGCACTGGCATATCGCATCGGGGGTAAGCATATTGCTGAACTGTCCTCGCTGACCGTGATGAGATCCATTGAATATTTCAAATCCCTTTTAACGTTGCTCCCGGGTGCCAGGGAAATCGAAATTGCCACTCCGCTGGTCGGTGAGATTTTACGAAAACTTGATTTTTTATCCTCACTTGGCTTGTCCTATCTGACCATCGACCGTATTTCATCGACCTTGTCGGGCGGAGAGTCACAACGTATAAGGCTTGCCGGACAATTAGGTTCCGGGTTGACCGGTATTACCTATATTCTGGATGAACCCACGATCGGACTCCATCCCAGGGATACCGGAAACCTGATGCAGCTGATCCGCTCACTGCAAGAGGCCGGCAATACCGTGATCATCGTCGAGCATGACCGGGAGGTCATTCTAATGGCAGATCATGTGATCGACCTTGGTCCGGGGGCCGGTAAAAATGGCGGCGAAGTGATCGCTGTAGGGACACCGGATCAGATCATGCAAAATCGGGCCTCTGTGACCGGTCCTTATCTTTCGCGGCAATTCCATGTTTCAGATCATGATCCGGGCGGATACAGGATTGCCCGGCAACACGATGAGCCGACCAGCTTAAAACCCGGATTGAGCATAAAAAACGCATTTGCGAATAACCTGCAGGGATTTGATCTTGAAATACCTTCCGCGGGCATCATCGCCATCACCGGTGTTTCGGGCAGCGGTAAATCAACCCTGCTGTTTGACGTGATCCTGGCATCGTGGGAAAATAAAAAACCCACAGGTTGTTCCTCCATCGAAGGGTTTCATCATTTTCAACATATCGTGAGCGTTCACCAGCGTACCGGGTTCAATTCCTCACTCGCCACGCCGGCCACCTTTACCGGTATTTTTGACCCCATCCGGACTTTATTTGCATCTGGAACGGAGGCACAGCAATTGGGTCTTGGCCGAAACTCTTTTTCTTACCTGAATAAGGAGGGCAGGTGCCCGGTCTGTGAAGGTACCGGCCAAATCCGCATATCCATGGATTTTCTTTCGGATGTGACCATGGAATGTGAACAATGCCATGGGAAGCGGTACAGGCAGGAAATCCTCTCCATCCTTTATAAAGGCTGCAATATTGCAGAAATCCTTGAGATGACGGTTTCAGAGGCCTGCCTCTTTTTTGCCGGCCGGAAAGATATTACCCGGCTAATGCACATGCTTGAAAAGGTGGGACTGGGTTATCTCCGGATGGGGCAACCGCTGGATACCTTGTCGGGGGGCGAATCACAACGACTGGCATTAGCTGCCGAACTGATGAAGCCAAGCAAAGGACCGGCGCTTTACCTGTTCGAAGAACCTTCAACCGGGCTTCATTTCCGCGACATCGAATACCTCCTGGTCTTGTTCCGTCAGTTAGCCGGGCAGGGAAATGCTCTGCTCATTATTGAACATGATCCGATGATTATCGCTCATGCTGACCGGATCATAGAACTGGGTCCGGAAGGGGGCGATCGCGGCGGGCGCCTTGTTAACTTTTCTTCGCGTTGACAATAAAGAAATAGATCAGGAAGCCGGCAGCGATGAATGCCAGTTCAATGCCGATGGGAAGCAGCGAATTGTATTCCTTCACCCACGAGATCTGTCCGCCGCGGCTCAGGAGTTCGATCAGGATCAATCCGGCGCCGGCCGTCAGCGAAACCAGGCCCCATTTTAACGTGGGATAACGATTTTCGGCGCTGACTGCCGTAACCGGATCGAGGATACCGGCTTTATCAACATGCCCGGCTTTGATGATCTTCCGCTTCAGCAGGAAATCAGTGAACATTTTTATGATGTGATAAAGTCCAAAAAAGACAATTGCAGGGATTAAGACATTTTCTAACATATTTTTTCGGTTTAGTATTGTTTGATGAACCATAGGTCGAATGACAATGAAAAAGGTTGCAGTTTTTAAAAACTATTTTATGATAAACCTGCAACCTTTGTGTACTTTATGCGACTAATCTGACAATGGATGATTTTACGCTGGCAGCCCGGGTACGTGAAGGAAACACCCATGCTTTCCGGTTCCTTGTTGAAAAATACAAGAACCTGGTCTGGCATATGGTTTTACGTATGGTCAGCCAACGGGAGGATGCCGAGGATCTTTGCCAGGATGTTTTCCTGCGCGTGTTTCGTGACATCGGGAAATTCCGGGGTGATTCGAAGCTATCAACATGGATCGGATCTATCGCTTATCATAAATGTATCGATCATCTGCGCAGGAATAAAAGGGATCTGGTGGTCCCGGTCGAAAATTACACCCCGGCGATGTTGTCAAAGGTTATGATCCCTGAAACCATTGGCGACCTCGACCGTGCTGCTATTAAAAAACTGGTGCACCAGATCATGGAAGCCATGCCGTTGCAATACAGGACGGTGGTAACCCTGTATCATCTCGAAGGCTTTTCGTACCGGGAGATTGAAGAGATCACCGGGATGCCTGAAGGGACGATTAAAAGTTATCTTAACCGCGGAAGGCAGATCATTCATGAAAAGATGCTCGGTCTGGTGCCCGATATCAGGATGATCTTATTTGAAACATATTAATGTTAATTTTGAATTATGAACAGCAAGGAAAGACACGAGGAACTGAAAACGATTCTGGATGAGGCGATGCAGGAATTTCCGGAAATGCAGGTACCTCCAGGTTTTACGGATGCGCTGATCCATAAACTGGAGACCAGGCTTACCTGGCATGAACTGATCACCGAATTCGCCCTGAAGACCGGTCTGATCATCGCCGCGTTGGCGATCCTTGCCCTGGTCCTGTTTTTTCCCGGTAAAGATATTGAACTGTCCATGTTCAGCTACCTGATAAAAAACTGGTACATCGTTGCGGCATCAGCATTCATATTCTTTTTTACATTTTTTTTCGACCAGGTTTTTCTACGTTTTCTTTTCCGCAAGAACAGATCATGAAAAAAAAGAGCCCGGGATCCAGGTGTCTTCCTGATTTCTGACATTTAGTGCGGTACAACGGTAAAGGGTTGGTAAACTACACCTCCCCGCCACCTGATAGAGCAACGCCAGATTATGGTCGCAGGTTCTTCCATACGGATGGAAGCAACACGGACAGGTCATCCGAACGTTTAAAATAAGGGA
>Ga0172371_10000788_pt1 | contig 50041 bp, 40 predicted proteins | sample Lak12m_FD_114543 | JGI IMG/M metagenome (GOLD analysis project Ga0172371, IMG submission 114543) | Freshwater microbial communities from Kabuno Bay, South-Kivu, Congo - kab_022012_12m | ecosystem: Environmental > Aquatic > Freshwater > Lake | place: Democratic Republic of the Congo: South-Kivu... | reverse complement strand
TGCACCATCAACGGCATCTGGGGCGGCTACAGCGGCCCCGGCGCCAAGACGGTGATTCCCTGCCAGGCCACGGCCAAGCTCGACTTCCGCCTGGTACCCGACCAGACGCCGGCGGACGCGCTCCGCCTGCTGCGTGACCACCTGGCCCGCCGCGGCTTCACCGACATTGTCGCCGTGGACATAGAAGATGGCCTGATGCCGGCGCACACCGATCCGGGCGCCGCGATCGTCCGCGCCGTCATCGCGGCAGTCAGCGATGTCCACAGCGCAGCGCCGGTCGTGCTGCCCTGCGTTGGTGGCAGCGGGCCGATGTACCAACTGTGCCAGGCCTACGGCATCCCGGCCGTCAGCATCGGGGTTGGCTGGGCCGGTTCCCGCGTCCACGCCCCCAACGAATCGGTTCGCCTGGCGGATTTCGTCGAGGGAATCAAGGTGATGGCGCGGGTGTATCAGTTGTTCGCGGGGAATGTGGCGTGAGACGTGCTGCGTGAAGCGTGAGCCGTCACTGCGAGGGCCGCTGCGTGGGGGGGGGCGGCTGTCTTGGCGATCACGATAGCGAAGCGTTCACATCCTTCAGCCCTTTACTTGGATGCTGATCCGAATCGTGATCAATCAAGCGATGCGCCTGGAACGCCAGCATTACCTGGGCGCGGGAACTGGCGGACAGTGGCGCAGTGAGCCACGGAACCAAGTCGAGTACCCAGTTGCTGCATCGAGATGGGATGCGCAGGACGTAGTCTCCGCCAAATTGCGCTTGACAGCAATGCTGTCCCTGGCCGGAATATAAACATCCCCGCCGGCAAGAGGCCTTCCGACTGGCGACATTCTGCCAGGTGCGTGCAGCCCCGGTCGAAGCGATCCCCACGTTGGCCGAGTAGTTTCAAGCGTAGGCAGGTCTGTCGGCCAAAAACGCGCTTCACCTGGCTTGTGCGGCCCAGGTTGGAGCGGTCCGTTTTGTGACGTGTGATGGCGGACTGATTCTTCAGGCGCAGCCGGGCGGGGAGCGTCCGGGTACTAAACCGCGGCGGTGATCGCCTTCATGGCGGCCAATAGCAGGACCACATTCTCGCGGCGGCTGCTGTGCCCCATCAGGCCGATGCGCCAGATCTTGCCTTTCAGCGGGCCGAAGCCGCCGGCAATCTCGATGTTGTATTCGTTGAGCAATTGCCTGCGCGCCACCATGTCATCAATGGTAGGGCTGAGCTGGCAGGTGGTCAGCGTCGGATTGCGATGCGCCAGCGGGACAAAGGGCGGCAGGTCCAGTTCTTCCAGGCCAGCCCACAGCGCCTCAGCGTTGGCGCGATGGCGAGCGAAGCGGGCCGGCAGCTCCTCTTCAGCCACCAGCCGCAGCGCCTCTCTCAGCGCATAGTTCATGCTGATGGGCGCGGTGTGATGATAGGTGCGCTCCTCGCCCCAATACTTCTCCACGTTGGAAAGATCCAGATACCAGTTCGGAACCTGGGTGGCGCGCTGGCGCAGGACTTCGCGCGCTCGTGATCCCACCGTAATCGGGGACAAACCCGGTGGGCAGGAAAGGCACTTCTGCGTGCCGCTGTAGGCCACGTCTACGTCCCAGGCATCTATTTCCACCGGCAGGCCGGCCAGGGAGGTGACGGTGTCCAACACAAACAGCGCGCCGTGGTCGTGCGCAGCGCGGGCGATCTCGGCCACATGCGGCTGCAGCGCGCCGGTTGAGGTCTCGGCATGCACCACGGCCAGCAACTTGTACTGCTTGCGGGCCAGCGCGGCAGAAAACTCGTCGGGATCGAACACTTCGCCCCAGGGCCGCTCCAGCCGGTCCACGTGCGCGCCGATCCGACCGGCCATATCACACAGCCGCTCGCCGAAATAACCGTTGACGCCGATCAGGACGTTATCGCCCGTCTCGATGAAGTTGACCAGCGCCGCCTCCATCCCCGCGCTGCCGGTGCCCGAAATCGGGATGGTCAGCTCGTTCTGCGTCTGGAACACATAGCGGAGCAGTTGCTGGACCTGGTTCATCACAGTCAGGAACTCGGGATCCAAATGGCCGACCAGCGGCGTTGACATGGCGCGCAGCACGCGCGACGCAACCATGCTGGGACCGGGGCCCAACAAGATGCGCGGAGCTGGGTTCAGATCAAGAAACTGCGGTGCTTCCATGCCAAGAATCCTCCATTTGTGAGAAGCAGAAATGTACTTCCTGGAAACGCCGGCTCAACGCGCCAACCTGGTCTACGAGCTCCTGGCGCGGCGCCCGTTGCTGCAGGGCCTCGGCGATCAACCGGGCAACGGCGGGCATATCGGTCTCGGTGGCGCCCAGGCGCGTGAGCTCCTGCAAGCCGAACCGGATCCCTTGTTCTCCCAACGCTTTGGGGAGCGAGGTGCGGGTGACGATGATGTTGCATTCTTCCAGGCGGGCGGCGGCCAGCGCCGACCCGCCGAACTCCTTTGCCTGAGCCACCAGGGTGTGCGAGCAGGTAAAGCCTTGCGCAGCCCCGATGATGGGAATTTCCAGTTGGGTCAGCGTGACGCCTAACGCTCGGGCATTGGCGATAATCTGGTCGGCGTATGCCGCCCCGAAACGCTGCATTTCCAGCAACGCCATCGCCAGTCCGGGCAGTCTGGCTGGGTGATGATTCGAGACCAGGCCAGGATAGACTACGCTGCTGACGCGTTGGATCAGCGCCTCCGAATTCGTAAAGATCACGCCGCCGTTAGGTGCCGGGAGCGTCTTGTGCGTGCTACCGAAAACTAGATCTGCGCCTTCCCGCAGCGGGTCCTGGAATCGCCGTGCGGCGAGCAGGCCCATCACGTGAGAGGCATCGAAAGCCAGGACAGCGCCGGGCGTTTCGTGTACTACAGGCGCCAGTTGCGCGACCGGCAGCGGGAAGAGCATGTTGCTGGTACCCAGGATGACCAGTTTTGGCTTGGCCGCACGGATCACCTCCGTCGCCGCCGTCACGTCTACGTTGTAGTCGGCGGTGTTGAAGGGCAGGAAACGCACATCCAATTGCACCAATGGGCTGGTCGTCAATTTGGTTGCCAGACGGTGGGCGCCTGCATCGGATCCCATCTCGAACACGACGTCGCCCGGCGCGGTAAGCGCCATGATCACCGCATTTCCTGCAACATGGCCGGAGGTAGGTCGTAGTTCCACGTATCGAGCGTCGAAAAGTGTCTGGGCGAGTGAAACCGCCATCCGCTCCAGTTCTTCTATGAATTTGACTCCCTGGTACTTGTGCGCCGCCAAGTCGCGACCGCTGTAATCAGCATACCGCTGAGCCAGATCGCAGCTCAGGAAGCCGCGCACGGTGTCGCTCATCCTGGTTTCCGCGGCCACCAGATTCAGGCAAGCCGATCGCCAGCCCACGTGCCCGCGCACCAACTCCAGCACATCTCCTGGTTTGACTATTGGGTCCATAAGTCAGCTGCCACCTTCCTCAACAGTCTGTGCTTTGTACTCCCACTAACTCGCGCGTTGCTCGTTCGACTACCGAACGCAACGCTCCCGGGATGGGTTCTGGTAGCGGCTCCGGCGTGTGGTCTCGCAGGAGCTGGAGCACATGCTGATTGAGCCGTGCCCCCATCGGCAAGCTGCCTCTGGCCGTCCAACTCTGGTAGTTACGCCGATCTATCAGAGTCGAATACCACACCTCGCGGAAGTGGCGAAGAGTGTGATCTTCCTGAATGAAGCTCCCGCCAGGGCCTACGCGGTCAATCAGATCGAGGGCCAGCGTTTCAGGTGACACATCCAGCGGCTTGAGCATGCTGCGGGCCATGCCGATGACAACATCACTCAGCAGGATCATTTCGAAGCTACTGGTCAGGCCGCTTTCGAGATAGCCGACGTCATGCACCAGGTTGTTGCCGGACAGCAGCGACATGATGATGGATCCCGTCGCCTCCATCGCGGCCTGCTCATCAAGGATTTTGGCGTCGCTGCAGCCGGCGTAGCCCCACACCGGCAACCCGTAGAAGTGCGCCAGATCGGCAGCAACGGCAGTATTGAATGACAGCTCGGGTGCGCCGTAAGCCAAGACCATCGTTTGCATGTCCAGGGGATGAATCCCATGCGCATAGACGAACGGCGCCCCGGCGCGGGTGAGCTGTACGATTGTATTGCCTGCCAAGTTCTCGGCATTGGACAGGGCGATGATTCCGGCATGTGTCTGCGGCCCTGAGACGCCCATCATGGGGCCGGAACTGAAAACGACTGGCAGCCCCTTCGCGGCCATGAACATAGTCTTTTGCAGCGTTTCCTTGGTGAACACCAGGGGCGGGTTCGCCTCCACGAAGATGGCGATGTTACAATTAAGGCGCAGTTCCTCTGCGCCTCCAGCAGCCAGCTCCGCCATCTCGACGATCAGATGGCAATTGGCAAGCCCGTGTGCCGTGAAGACGATCGGTTTCACCGTGTTGAGCAGCATCGCCTCGAACTGGTGAATGTCCGAGACCGCGCTGGGCACATCTGAGATAAGCCCGATGGAGAGAACGAAGTCAATGTTAGGCAGGGCATCGCACAGCCGGATGCCTTCTGCCACGTCCTGCTTCAGAAAGGCGCGACGCTCGCCTGTGCGCGTATCGCGAATGTACGGACAGTCAGACCCCGTGCCGAAGTGAACGTTGCGCCCCTCCAGGAGGAGCGACTGCTCACCTCCCCGGTGGCTGAGAACCACGCGTGGAGGCGCTGTACGTAGCGCCCACTCCACCAGTTGCGGCGGAAATCGTACGATATTGCCTTCGACGTCAGCCCCTGCTTTTTGCAGCAGGCTCACTGTCTCAGTATCCAGCAGGCGGATGCCGGTGCGGCTGAGGATTCCCAGGCTGGCTTGGTGAATCTGAGCGCATTGCTCCCCATCGATGACGCGAAAGTGCTGGAAGCCCGTCTTCGCCCCTGGTTTCATCGTGCATTCTCGCGTGGCAGGTGGTGAGGGCCGGGGAACAGCACCTCAGAGATCAGTTTGTAGCGCACACTGGCTCCCGAAGGGTGCAGTAGGTCGCCGTGATCTCTCGGCTGTGCGCGCGTCTCCAGCGCGGGGATGGGGTCAGGCAAGTGCGCCAGGCGATCTTGAATCATGGCCTTGTCCTCGTTAATTCCACCCAGGTGGATCAAGGGCGCGCATTGGGGGTTCAAGTAAACCTGCCGGTCTTCCAGGATGTGAAGCGCGAGCTGCTCGATCGGCTCCTGCGGCGGCCACGCGCGCGGTTCGAGGGGATCCATGAATTCTTCGCGCGGGGCGCCGGCTTGCCAACGGGACAGCCAATGCGTCTCGGTCAGCTCTTCCAGTGGCGCGGTCCAACTCGGATCCAGGTCTTGAATATCGGGGAGTAGTTCCCGTATCTGCGCCAGCGTAGGCCGAACCTTCTCGTAAGCCCAAGTGCGCCGGCCTATCAGATGCGGGTGCAGCGCCAACCTTATTACCCCGTCGAATCTGCGCCCTACCTCAACGAGCCCGTGGATCTCGCCTAGGTTGCGCGTGTCGAGCATCACGGTCCAGCCGACCTCCCATCCAGCCTCGGCTACGGCCGCTGATGCTTTGAGCACCGCTTCCCAGGCACCCTTCCGATTGATGAAGGCGTCGTGTGTGCTGCCGTTACCGTGCAAGTAGAAGTGAACCCGGTGGTAGCCGTAGCTATGCAGCACGCCAAGCGTACGTGGGAGCCGTTCGGCTTCAGCCAACGACACTTCGTTGCACATCAATGTATCGGCTTCCCCAGCGATGCGCGGGTCGAGAATCTCTGGGAACTCTGGATGCCCAGCCGGGTCGTACCAAATCGTCAGCGGCCCCCATATCTGGGCCATTTTTAACAGTTCTTCTTTCGAGTAGACACAGTGAGCCGGCAGCCGATCGGGTGAGGTGCAGTACCGGCATTGCCGAGTGCATCCCGCCGCATTCACGAAAACAGGCATCCCTCATTCCTTTCTGGCGCGAACTAAGGCGCTAGCGGACCCCGGAAGAGCCACTTCCGACACGTTCAGACGTTTGGCAGCGTGTAAGCTGCTCCAACAAGCGTTTCGACGATATCAACGAAAAGCGCCGCGCCGGGATCCACCTTGCCCCGAGTGCGTTCTCCAACCCAGCTCGCACGGCCAACTCGGCTTTGCAATGCGACCGTGATATCGCGTCCCTGTCGAGCTGCCATCAGAGCGAGCTGACCCGCTTCGCTCAGGCTGACCCCTGCGACTGCCGCTTGGGCGAGTGCTTCGGCGGCGGGGTGGAGGGCGTCAAGGATTGTCTTGTCGCCCGGCTTGGCTTTGCCGCGGTCCTGCATAGCCTGATCGGCGGCGCTGGTCAGGCCGGCAATTCCCGCCAGATCGAGACGTGTACACCCGCGTGTTTCTTTCCCGGCGCGCAGCAGCGCGGATGAAAGCAACGTGCCGAGACTACTCGGCGCTTCGCGGTTGAGCGCCATCCCCGCCCCGATAAGGAACGCGCCAATATCATCACCAGGGGTAGCGCTATCCAGGTAACGCAGCAGGCCAGCGCCTCCCTTGGCCATGTTGATGCCTAAGTCCCCATCACCGATAGCCCCGTCCATCGCGTTCAGCGTTTCTTCGATCATTACAAGGCGCAGCGAGACGCTTCTCACCGCCGCCATGATCTCGATTAGACCGATCGTTTCTTTCACTGTCTCGCTCCGTATGCGATCTATACAGGACTTACGCAAGACCGAAGCGGGTGTCCCCCCCTGACCCCCGCCCCCCCCCCCCGTGGGGGAAGGGGGAAATCTTTCAAAGGGGTGTTTGGGCGGCGGAGCCGCCCAAACACCCCACTATTTGTTCCCCCTTCCCCGCAAGGCGGGGAAGGGGGAGGGGGATGGGGCCTTGAATAGTGTCTTGCGTAAGTCCTACTTATGCCTGCACAAAGAAAGGTGAGTGAGCCGGTGCGTCCAGCAGGGAGGCCAGCTCGTCATCTAGCTTGAGGAGCGTAAATGAAGCGCCTGCCATTTCCATGCTGGTGGCATACTCGCCGATGTAGGCCCGATGCACCTGCACGCCTTGGGCATCCAGGACCTCGTGGACCGTGCGATAGAGGATGTAGAGTTCTTCGCGGGGCGTCGCGCCCAGGCCGTTCACCATTACCGCTACGCGGTCTCCGGTCGCCAGCGGAAGATCTGCCAGGATGACGTCCAGCATCCGCCGAGCAATCTCGTCGGCCGATTTCAGGCTTTCACGGACCAGCCCCGGTTCACCGTGGATCCCCATGCCGATTTCCATCTCGTCAGCGCCGATGGTGAAGGTGGGCCGGCCAGCCGCAGGGATAGTGCAGGGCGAAAGCGCCACGCCCATCGAGCGGGTGTTGTTCAGCACCTTCTCGGTGACGGCTATTACTTCATCGAGCGACCCACCGCCCGCCGCCTTGGCTCCCGCGACTTTGAAGGCGAACACCATGCCCGCCACCCCGCGGCGCCGGTCAGCCTCGGAGGCGGGCGCCGAGGCGACATCGTCTCGCACCAACACGGTACGCACCTGAATACCTTCCAGATCAGCCAGTTCGGTCGCCATGTCGAAGTTCATGACGTCGCCGCCGTAGTTTCCGTAAATGTAGACGACACCTTTGCCGCCATTGATACGGCGGGTCACCTCGAGCATCTGTTCCGCGCTCGGTGAGGCAAAGACATCGCCGACGGCACAGCCATCGAGCAAGCCCTGGCCCACGTAGCCCAAGAATACCGGCAGGTGGCCAGACCCACCGCCCGTCGCCAGGGCAACTTTGCCCTGCATTGGCGCACCGGCGCGCACAACGCAGTGTATGTCGCCAGCCGCATAGCTCAGTTCATCTGGGTGTGCCCGCAACAGACCGTCCAGCATATCTGCCACGAACTGACGCGGGTTGTTCAAGAGTTTCTTCATGAACGTCCTCCTATGATGGAATATTTCGTTAGATCAAACCGATCTACAGACTGCGCGAGCATGATCGAATCGGAAGCCTTGCGCCCCGGCTTGATCGACAGAATACAGCCCGATGGCTGTTGCATCAAAGCAAGAGGGACTGGCCGCCATCGAGCATGATGACCTGACCCACCAGGTAGCGCGTATCCTCGGTTGCCAGCAGCACCGTCAGTTCGGCTACGTCTTCAGGTTGCGCCACGTGTCCGATGGGGACCTGTTTTAGCACCTCTTCCAGCTCGTTATCCACGCTCTGGCGGGTCATGTCGGTGTAGACCCAGCCCGGCGCGATCCCGTTGACCAGAATATTGTGCCGCAAGAGCGCAATCGCTGTCGAGCGGGTGAGTTGGATGATGCCGCCCTTGGATACGTCATAGAGGATGTTGAGATCATCCGGCGCCACGCGATAGCTGCGGATGGACGCCATGTTAATGATCCGGCCGCCGCCGGATTGCGTCATCTCGCGCGCGACCAGTTGCGTGTACAGAAACATGCCCTTCAGATTGGTGTCCAGGATGCTGTACCAATCGGCGTCCGTCAGTTCCAGGAACGGCACACTTTTCGAGAAACCAGCGTTGTTGACGAGCACATCAATCCTGCCGAACATACGCACGGCAGTTTCAACCACGCGTGCGACATCTGACCGTTCGGTGACCGAGCCTGTGACCATCTCGCAGGTGCCGCCGGCCTCGTGAATCTCCTCGGCCAGTGTCGCGAGCAGGGCCGTGTCGCGAGCAGTGCCGACCACCCTGGCTCCTTCGGTCGCGAAGCGTAGAGCGACGGCCCGTCCGATCCCGCGGCTGGCGCCCGTTACGATGGCTACCTTGCCATTGAGTCGCATGTCAGCTCCTTTCAAGGAGTGATTAGAGCGGCCGAATCAATTCTTAGGCCTTTATTTGCCGTGCGATACATCGCTCGTTAGCGCCTGGTACAGTTGAGATTGCAGCGGGTCGAGGCTCTCGCTAAGCTGGGCGTAGACCGGGAAAAGTCGTTCATAAGTTGCCACTGCGGCCGCGTTGGGTTGGGTTACTGCCGGCTGGGCAAACCAGAGGTCGCGCCATGCGCCGAAATCTCGGAAGGCGCCGACCCCATAACCGGCCAGGAACGCTGAACCGAGCGGCGAGCCGGGCGTGGGGTTGTAGACCTGCGGTATCCCTAGGATGTCCGATACCACCTGTCTCCACAATCGGCTCTTGGCGCCCTGCCCGCCTGCGATCAGCCGGCAGATGGTGAGCTGAGGCATGAGTTCCTTCAGCCAATGCTGTAGCGCGAACCCGTACGACTCGAGCAACGCTCGGTACAGATGAAGGGAGGTGTGCGACAGGGTCAGCCCGAAGAAAGCCCCGCGTGCGTGCGAGTCCACCTTGGGCGTGCGTTGCCCCTGGAAATAGGGGAGCGCCAGCAGTCCCTCGCAACCGGGCATTAACTGACTGCATCGCTCGTCAAGCTGTTCGTAAGCCGCCGCGTCCGGCCTCGCATCATAGCCCAGCCCGAACTGCTCATGATACCAGTTTAGGGCAGCCCCGACAGTCAGCACGTAGCCGCCGAGGAACCACGGGCTGCCCGGGCCAGCCAGCGTCGGGTCGTGCAGCATATCCACCAGATTGTGCTTGCAGATCGCCATGTACCCGGTGGTGCCATACGACACGAAAGCTTCCCCAGCATACAGTGCGCCATGTCCCAGCAATGCCGCATATGTGTCTGGGGCGCCGACCATCACAGGTGTTCCTTCCGCCAATCCCACTTCCTGCGCGGCCTGGCTGCGGATTCGACCGGCCAGCGCAACAGGACTGTCAACCTGAGGGAAGGCAGCGTCGGCTATTTGCAATTCGCGGCAGATATCCCACTTCCAATCTGCGTTATCGGCGTCCCATAATCCGCCGAAACCGGCCGCGGTCTTGTAGTCTATGTAGTTGTTCCCTGTGAGCCGGTAGACCACGTAACCTTGCGTGCTGCAGAGTCTACGCGTCTGGCGCAGCAGTTTGAGCTGTTGTGATCTTAACCAGAGCAGCTTCAGAATCGCTTCATCACCGTTCAAGGGGATGCCGACCATCTGCTGTGCTTCGGCAAGAAGCTGGCCGCCACGCGAGTCGGAGTAGAGCATGGCCGGGGCCAGGGTTCTATCTTCAGCGTCGAGCAGGCATATGCTGGGGAAATGGCCGCTGATGCAGATGGCTGCCACCTGCGATGGCGGTCTGTTAGCCTGATTCAGGAGGGACCGGATGACCGCCGCTGTGCTCTGCCACCAGTCCCCGTCCGGGTCCTGTTCCATCCAGCCGGGCTGCCGCTGCAGGATGCCATACTCTTGAGCTGCCTCGGCCAGGATGCCGCCGTCGGTGGAAAGCAGGACCCCTTTGGTAGACATTGAGCCAATATCCAGCCCGATAAGGATGGACTCTTGCATGGATTTCATCTGCCTTTCCCTTCGTGCTCGTAGATGGATGCGCGTTGTGGGGGTAAAGGCCTATCAGGCGGGAATCACTTCGCCGGTCGGTTCGATCTTGCGCACACGCGTTAGCCCGGTGTAGACCAGGGCCTTCAGATTGATCGTCACCGCGGCACCTGGTTCCAAGACGCTGGCCGTACCGTGCTGCAGCGCCTTCTCCAGGCTGTTGTGGTGCGTTGTCCACGGTTCTAGGCCGATGTTGTAGGTGCGCCCATACCAGGGGGGTACCAGGGCGCCACCATAGACCTGCCAGAACCAGACGGCTCGGAAGACATCTTCAGGCCAAACCAAACCGAATCCGATGCCGCGCTGGCGGTTCGTAATCGCATACCAGCCGCCTGTCATCCCACTGAGGAAGGCCATGTCATAGACACGCGACTCGGGGCCCAAGATCCGTGAAAGGTCGACGGGTTTGCCTGACCTGCCCGTAACAATCGGCCAACTCTGCTCATCCCGTGTCAGGCAGCGACTTGTCTCGGCGATCTGCTCCGCGTTCACTCGGGTAGCAGGGATGTCCACCATACAACTGTCATCCAAGAAAGGTGGACCGAATGTGAGATGTTGGCCCCACACGTATTCCATCGTGACTTGGCCTTCATTGACGATCGTCTCGGTGATTTCCAGAACAGGCATCCCGCGTTTCAGTGTGATGATCTTCTGGAGAAGATACGGTGTGCGATAGGTGCGCGTTTGGAAGCGAAGGCTCACCTGGTCGGGGTTGTCTTCCAGGATGGTGTAGCTCCAGGGCCGCAAAGCGATCTCCCCATGGAGACCGAACCGTACTCCGCGATACGTACACGGCACGCCGCCGCTGGGGAAGCACTCTGTCCAGCCGCCTTCATAGTAGTCTTCGAAGGAGCTTTCGTGGCGCCCCATGTTTGTGGGCACAAACACCTGTGGCTCCACGATGCCCATGGGACTGCGCCAGAGGAAGTCCGTGTCGGTGGGTTTGTGGAGAAACTCCACGATATCGGTGCCTTTATCGGCCAGGATCGTCACGCGCAACACTTCGTTCTCGACAGTGATGGTCCTTAACCCCCGCCACACGTATTCTTTGATCCGGCAGCCGAAGTTTCGCTCATGAATGTACATGAACTTTCATCTCCTCACATGGCTGACGTTGCAGCCCTAGACTATGGTTGAACCTAGACGGCCTGCCATAGACCATCGCTGACTCGCAGTTGGCCTTGTTGCTCCAGCCGGGCAAGCTCGCCTCCCACGGTAACCATGGCGCGCCAATCCGGGTTGCGCTTGGCGTGACCAGCTACATACCGACATACCTCTAGCGCCGGCACAGGTTTCTGCGCCGCCCCGATGCACTCCAACGTCCAGCGTTCGATGGATGCGATCATCGCCAGGATGTCGTCGATCCAGCGAATTGCCTCAGCAGATTCCAAACGCGCCCGATGTCCAGCGACGACGCTGGCAACGACGCCTTCTTCCAGCAATTGCCGCAGCCGCCGCAACGTAGCCCTGAACACGTCAGCGTCCTCATAGATGATCAACTGGTTGGCTTCCAATGGAACGAGGACGTCACCGACCAGCAGAATGCGCTCATTCTCCTCCAACAGACCAATCTCGCCCCACGTATGGCCTGGGAGCTCGAGCACGCGGAAGACAACATCGTCGGCTGCGCGAATGCTGGTCCCATCGGCGAGCGTCATGTTCACGCGCGCCGGTCGTTCCTCGATCAGTCTCTGATACTCACGTCGAATCGCGTCGGTGTAGGGGATTACGTCCGGATACCGGCCGGCGATCTCTCTTGCTGCAACCTCGCGGTCGTCGATCCAGGGGACGGCACGCGCATGGGCCGCCACCAGGCAGCCGCTCGCGCGAACGAAGCGCCCGTTGTTTCCGACGTGATCGGAGTGACCGTGCGTATTGATGATCAGGCGCAGATCTTTGATTGACAGGCCAAGCTCATGTAACCGCGCGGCGATCAAATCGTAGGATTTGCCCACGATACCGGTGTCTACCAACATCACGACATCCCCGACAACCAGCGAGCTGTTGACGAATGCCTCGGCGGAAAACGGGGTCTGCACTGTGAACAGCCAGCGATCGGGATTCATCGGTCAGTCCTTCAGGCATTTTCTATGCCGGCACCACCAGGAAGTTTTCTGCTCCTCGCAGCACCGGCACGCATCGACATAAGCTAGTACAAGTTAGCCATGACGCCGCCGTCGACAATTAGCGGCGCACCTGTGACAAACGAAGACTCGCTACTGGCAAGGTATAGCGCGGCCTGAGCCACAACCTCTGGATGCCCCATGTGCCCAAGCGGTTCAATATCCGCAAAACGCCGCATATGCAGGTCCCTATCTTCAGGCGGATAGGCAGTCCACACGAGGGGGGTATCGATAGAGCCGGGGAGTAGGCAATTGACCCTGATCCCATCCTCAGCGTGGTCAAGCGCCATAGCTCTCGTCATCGAGATAATTCCAGACTTGGACGTTGCATAGGCGATCGTGTTCGTATCGGTCCGCAATCCATGCGGTGAGGACATGTTGATGATCGCCCCCCCGCCGCGCCGGCGCATCCACGGAATGGCCGCCTTGGCGCAGAGGAACTCGCCGGTCAGATCTACGCCGACGATCGCCTGCCACTGATCCAGACGCAGGCGGACCGCGTCGCCTCCCATGTTGATGCCCGCGTTGCTGAACAGGATGTCGATGCCGCCGTATTCCGCTACGGTTTGGGACATCAACCGCTCGCAGTGTTCCGGGTTGGAAACGTCCGTGAGCACAAAGCAGGCCCTGCCGCCTTCCCGGGTGATCAATTCCTGAGTCTCCCGCCCTGCCAGCTCTTGCCAGTCAGCGATTACCACGCTGGCACCCTCTCGGGCAAATAGGATCGCCGATGATCGGCCGATGCCGCTGCTTCCTCCGGTGATCACCGCCACCTTGCCCGCCAGACGTGGAACTCGCTGTCCGCTGAACCAGGGAACTGGCGGGGTGTCAGGGCGCGGCTGCCATTTGTGCTCGCGCCAGTCACCTACATAGCAATCCGCTGAGCGGAATCTCTCGGCATCTCTTACCTTCCAGCGCTTAATGGTGAGCCCGCCGTCCACGGTTAAGGATGCGCCGGTGATGTATGAGGCATCGCTACTCGCCAGAAATAAGATGGCCTTGGCAACCTCGGCCGCCTCAGCAGGCCGTCGCATCGGAACGGCATCACATAAGAACTGCTCCGCACCGTCACGATGGTGCGCACTGACCTCCGATGCGAGGAACCTCGTCCTCGTGGCGCCGATTCGTACGTTATTGACGCGAATAGCGTCGCTCGCATAGTCGTTGGCCATGGCCCGGGTTAGGCCCTCAATAGCGCCAGAGAATGTCGCGCCAGTTACATTATCCTTCGTAGTCGCGGTACCTTGTATGGAGCTCAGTTGGACAATCGCTCCCTTTCCCGCGTTGCGTAGAAGGGGCACCGCATGCTTGGCTGCCAGGAAACGCGCGGTGAGGTTGATGTCCACGAGCCGCTGCCACTCTGCGAGACTCAGCGCTTCAGCGTTGTCGCTGGCCTGCGCGTATGCCGCGTGAATCAACACATCGATCTTGCCGTGGGCTTCGGCCACCGACGAAAACAACCGCTCTATCTCAGCAGGATCCTGCAACTCTACGCGATGCACTTGCTCGGCAGGCAACTCCGCTTTCGCCACATCTTCATCCGCCATCGTCGCGAACACGACGTACTCGCCTCGTTGGCTGCACTGTTGGGCGGCCTCTAGCCCGACGCCGGTGCCATTGTCGAGGACCACTACGATTTTAGTCTGCACTGTCATGACCTCCTCCTGAGCCTTGCAGCGTGACGCCGCCGGCGTGCTACCCGTGCAGCGCGCCGGCAGTCATACCTTTGATGAAGGACTTCTGTCCCACAATGTAGATGATGATCATTGGCAGGGAAGCCAACACCAAGCTCGCCATGACGCGGGGCACATCGAGGACGCCAAAACGGCCGAAGGCCGAGATACCCGACATGAGCGTCTTGACCTCCTGGCCTTGCAGGAATATGACAGCAATCAGTAGCTCATTCCAGACAAAATTCGCATTGACAATAGCCACCGTGATGAGGGCGGGCATAGTCAATGGCAGCAGGATATGCCGAATAAGCTGCATCTTGCTGCTTCCGTCAATACGTGCTGCGTCAAGAATTTCGTTCGGCATGGTGCGGAAAAAGCCGGTTAGAATGAAGAGGGTGAAGGGAGCCGTGACACCGAGATAGATGATGATCACCGCAGGCAGCGCGTTGATCATGTGCAGTTGGGCGAAGATCACGAACAACGGGATAGCCAGAACGATGGTGGGAAAAACAAGCAACGATAAGAGCACCTGCAATAGTACGTTTTGTCCGGCGAATTTCATCTGGCTGAACGCGAATGCAGCCAACGCACCGATCACAATGCTCAGGATTGCGACAGAAAGCATGAGGACGGCGCTGTTCCGCACCCAAACATAGAAGTTCGGCTGCATCAGAATCTGAGTGTAGTTCTCGAGCGTCGGACTCGCGCTCGGCAACGTCTTGTTGATTGAGTATTCAAGGTTTGTCTTGAGTGACGTCGTTAGGGCAAAGTAAATGGGAAAGACCGTGGTCAGAACCACTATCCACAGGGGAATGTGCTTCAAGAGCGGGAATATTATCTTGTTCTTGACCCGGTAGAAGCTCCACGCGCCGGGCTGCGATCTGCCATTCCCGACCTTCGTCTGATCATTCATTGGCTGCCCCTCCCAGCCGGTTTCGAACCGGAATAGAAACCAGCGCCGCAAAGAAGAGCATCACACACACCGCGCTGGCGAGACCGAGCTCGCCGGACCAAAAGAAGGCTGCTCTGTAAATGAAGAACTCCAAGACGGTCGTGCTGTAGCCAGGACCGCCTGCGGTCATTGTGTAGATATAGCTGAAGACCCAACTCAATAGATTAAAGACCTCCAGGACGATCAGGATTGCAGCTATACCGCGCAGTTCCGGCAAGGAGATGCGTAGGAAGCTCTGCCACCAGCTCGCACCGTCAATGGCTGCTGCCTCGTAAAGTTCCCGTGGCACGGATAACAGTCTGGCCAGAAACAGCATCGTGGCGAATCCCAACTCCTTCCAGGTGATTACAACCATGATGGTGAAGATCGCATAGCTTGTATTGCCAAGCCAGTCATTCACAAGGAAGCTCAGCCCGCTCGCCGCCAGCAGAGTATTCAGCACGCCATTTCGGGTGAGCATCTGGCTGAAAGCAATACCGACGACTGGCACCGGCAGGATATAGGGGAGAAAGATGATTGCACGGTAAAAAGTCCAGCCGCGCATTTGCTCATTGAGCAGCGCCGCCAGAAATGAGCCCAAGGCGAGCAGGATGGCCACGGCGGGCAGGAGTTTCAGATTATTGGTGATCGCTGTGGGAAAAATGTCGTTGACGAACAGGCGCCTGAAGTTTTCTAAACCCACATAGGGCATATTCGAGATATTGACGACCCGGCGCTGGCTCAAGACGAACAATTGGATCATCGGGTAAAGGTATACGATGAATGTGACTATCAGCGTGGGTAATAGAAACGGACAAGCAGCGAAGGATTCGGAGACCTGACGCGAGATTCCCGACTTCTGAGATGAGTTTGTGGTCCGGCCTGTAACTGCCATCTGCGCGGCTCCAAATCTACTCTGTGAAGTTTATCTGTGCGACGGGAGGCCAGTGCTTGCGGGTCATCCCCAAGCTACCGGGCACTGGTCTCCCTCTCACAAAACCGGGGTAGGGGGTAACCCTACCAGCATGCGGCCCGGGCGGCGAAGTGCGCGACATCCTGCTACCACCACGGCGCGGGCTGCGCCGTGGCCTCCGGACTACCACCCATTGTCGCGAACTAGCCTAGCCCTTGAAGTTCTCGGCCCACAACGTGTAGTTCTTCGTCAGCTCAGGCTGGCTTTTGCGCCATTCGGTCATGATCCGGTCGGCATTCGCCGCGGCTTCCGCAGGCGTCATCTTGCCCTGGTACAGACCCATGAAGTTCTGCACACACATATTCGGATACTCGGTCGGGCTGACCAGAGAAGGGGTCCAGCGCTTGCCGGTTAGCTGCAGTTTGAGCAATTCCTGCTCCCACGGTGCTTCTAACCACGCAGGATCGAAGCGATCATCCACGATGACGGCGCCGCTGCTTGTGTAGAATGCCTTCATGCGATCGGGGGTTCGCAGGAAGGACAGCCACTTGGCAGCTTCCTCCTTCTTTTCGCTCCAATCACCGATGCAGAGATACTGGCTACCGAAGCAGACATCGTCGTTCATTACACCACGATCACCCCACGCAGGTGCAGAGAACTGTTGGTCGATCTTGTCGTTGCCCATCTTGCGGGACCACGACTTGATCAGCGGCTGAATGCTGGTGACGCTTGCGGCTTTGCCCTGCAGGAAGAGGTCCATGCCCTCGTAAAGGCCGATGGACAGGGTTTCGTCCGGCAGAAGTTTTTCGTCGATCATCTGCTTCTGGTACGTCCACCAGTCGACTTCCGGCGACATCATGCTCTTGCCGTTCAGCCCGAGCCAGCATTCGAACCACTCGTAGACGTTCTTCAGATCGGACATCAACCAGGGGGTAGGCATCCACTCGCAGGCCCACTGATCCTTGACGCCCAAAGCATAGGGGATGCTTCCGGTCTTCTTGATCTCTTTGCACAGGTCCACATACCCCGAGAATGTCGCGGGAGGTTTCTCAGGATCTGCGCCGGCCTTCTTGTAGATTTCCTTGTTATAGACGTTCCACATCGCAATGCCGTAGAACGGAACAGCATACACATTCCCGTTCCACTTTGCCCAGCTTGATACGCGCGCCGGGATGTGCTTCAAGTCGTCCGCCATCAGTTGATCGAGGCCTGCGCAACCGCCCTGCCAGATGCCGCCCAGCAGCACCGCACCAGGCCACATGAAGAACGAGTCGACTCCTTGCCGCGTCTGCTGCGCCGCCTGGAAGGCAGGGATCACCGCGTCACCCGCCAGCGGCATGTTTTTGACTGTAATGTTGGGGTTAGCTGCTTCGAAGAGTTTGATGCTCTCTTCGACCCAAGCACCCATGCCGGGGGCCTCATCTTCGCCCCACCACGAGAAGCTAACCTCAACCGGTTTTACAACTGCAGGCGCTGCCGTGGGAGCAGGCGCTTGTGTCGCAGCAGGCGCCGCCGTTGGGGCCGGTTTCGCCGCCGGCACACATGCCGCCAACGTCGCGGAGGCCGCTGACACGCCAATCAGCTTCAGGAAATTGCGCCGATCAATCGACTTTGCCGAGGGGTCCATTCTTTCCTCCTACTGATGTGAATCTTGGATTGACGCCATTCACGATTACAGGTGCTCGCGGAGCTTCTTTGCGGGGAACCCGGTCCTGGCATCCGGCGCATCGATTCTGTCCCTGATACTGGCCGCTACCATGGGGTTCCGTACCACGTGAGCCAAACACGGCTCCATGGTCCTTGAGATGCGCTGTTGTAGGAATGCCACCTCCTTTCGTCCGGACATTTTTCGATATAACCGGACCTGTAAGCGACGTTTCGTGCTGGAACTTCTTGGCCTGAGCGACGTGTCATGCTCCTGGCGCTGCGCTCAGCCGCAGCATTCAGCAAGCTCAATAGGAAATGTCGATAGTCCTTCGCAACCATAGGGCGTTATCAGGTAGTTTTCCTCCAGGCGCATACCGGCAGTGCCGGGCGCATAGATGCCTGGCTCCCACGCGTACACCTGGCCTACCTCTAGAACTTCCTCCGGGTGATGCGACGGGGCGTCGGTTGGAACAATCAACGGCAGAGCGAGGTTTGAAAGACCTATACCGTGCCCGTGAATTGAAAACCTGCCTGCGACCCCTCTGCGGTTGAGATCAGACTGCTTCTGCTGTTGGATCTGCCAGGCCAGCGAGCTCAGATCGGCGTAGCTGATGCCAGGGCGGAGATTTTGCGAGATGGTTGTCAAAGAATGTTCGAGCAACTGGTGCAGTTCTTTCTGGATTGCTGACGCACGCCCCACCGTGAATGTGCGCGTCGTGTCCGCCGTATAGCCGTGGATGCTCGGGAACAGATCAATCAGAAATGCATCTCCCGATACAAGAAGCGTGGAATTGGGTTGCCCGGCCGGGTTGTGAGCCGCCCGCTCACCGGAGACTAGGCAGCCCGCCAGGAAGAAGGGGTAGTTGGCGCCGGGCAACATTTGGCGCTGGATCTCGGCGTAGACCGCCAGCTCAGTGACACCGGGTCGGATGGCGGACCTAGCGGCGGCGAACCCGCTGTCGTTCAATACCGCGTTCCGCCGGATGGCCGCAATTGCATTCGCGTCGTGGCGCATTTCGCAACGGATCAGATCGTCTTCGATATCTACCAGGTCGAACTGCGTTGCCAGCGCCCGGCAGGTCTCGGCGCCGAGATTAGCGAAGTCAACGCCCAGGCGGCCGGCCTTTGGTGGTTTGGCTTTCAGGATGTCCCGTAGGACATTGAGGGCGCACAAGAGCGCTTCACCCTTGGGTTGATAGGTGCGCAAGGTCGCGCCCGCATCGTCCAGGGGTGCCGCGTCCGCAAACTCTTCTGCGGCGATCAGCGTAAAGCCTGCCGGGTGTGCATAGAGCAACGCCGGCAAGGTATAGGTAGCCGTGGCTAAGAAACCGCTCAGATGGAAGATATGCTGCGGATGAGAGAGTACGGCAGCGTCCAGGTCCATCTTGTTCAAAAGGGTGAGTAAAGCCTCTCTGCGATTTCTCACTGCCTGTCCTCCGCCCCGGAACCCCAGGGCATGATGACCTAATCTGGTGTCAGCCGCTTGCCGACGCCACCATGTCAATCTCGACACGCGCGTTGTGGTCCAGGTAAGCGGCTTGGGTGACCGTGCGTGTCGGCAGGTGGGAAGGAAAGAAGAGGTGGTAGACCCGGTTGAGTTCGGGGAGCTCGTTGAGATCGGCCATGTAAACGGTGACTTTGACCACCGATGTCAGCGAAGTCCCCGCTGCGTGCAAGATCGCCGCGATCCTCTCGATGGCTCGGGCGGTTTCCTGCGCGATACCGCCTGGCACTAGATGACCCTGTTCATCTCGACCGGTGCATCCGCCGACGAAGATTAAATCACCCACCCGACATGCCATTGAGTAGGGGTGCTGCTCATCGCCGAGTGGTTGAACCATCGTGACTTGGCTCATAGAATCAGCCTCGGGATACACGCTGCGCGGCTAACGCAACGTCCAATACCGCCGAGACCTCGGTCAGGTGCTCTACCATGGCTGATCGAGCAACCTGGCGATCGCCCGACTCCAGAGCGTCCACCAACCTCCGGTGCATTGCCACTTCCTCTGAGCGCCCTCGGACTGACTGATATACCTTATCGACATGCTCCCAAATCCCCGCCTCGATGACGCGGTATAGGCTGTCCAACACGGGATTGTGGGCTGCAACCACGATCAACTCATGGCATTTCAGCCCCAGCACCCCGTAGTCGGGGGCGGTCTCCATGATACGCAGTGTGTCTTCAAGGGCGCTGATATCGGTCTTGTTGCATCGTGTCACCGCCAGGCCGATCGCCTCGACTTCGACGATCAGGCGTACCTCCTGTAGATACTTGATTGTTTGATCTGTCAGTAACGAAGGGAGCACGATCGTGTCAAAATAGGCTCCCGGCTTGATCTCACGGAGAAAGTATCCGCTTCCGGCTCTACGATCGACTACCCCCGAGCTGGCCATTGCACTGAGGGCTTCTCGCACCGAGGACCTGCCTACTTCAAGGGCGGCTGTTAGTTCCTTTTCCGTGGGCAACTGGTCGCCCGGACGATAGCAGCCTTCGCGGATCAGATCGATGATCTGTTCCTGCACGGACTCCACGACGCTCGGTCGTTTCATGGCGCGGAGGCGGGCGACACCTTGAAGTGACGCCTCACTCACTTGACTCCCCGCGATGCTACTTTCCCTCACTCCAGAACCCGTGGTTTCCATCTTGCTAACCTCAAAGCCCGGATCTTCTATCTGACGTTCTGCTGCCGAACCCATGTGTAATCCTTGCGCGATCGTATGGTGGTGACTTGTGGAACCGTCGCTGGAACATGCAGGGCGCACCAGTGATCCTGTCTGTTATCTGTTGTCTGTTGTCTGATAAGTTATCAATATTCTAACCCCGGTTTGCCCTCTTGTCAAGTAGCGGTAGTGTATGTCCCTGGGTCATTCAATTCTCGCCTGGATTGCCCCACCCCCTGGCCCCCGCCCCATTGGGGCGGGGGAATCCCTTTTTGCGGGGTGTTTTGGCCGCCGGAGGCGGCCAAAACACCCCTACTTTGAGCCTCCCCTTCCCGCCCTGTGGGTGGGAAGGGGCTGTGGGATGGGTGGGATGTACTCATTCCCCGAAGAATTGAATGGCCTGGTGTATGTCCCCAGGGTCATTCAATGTACGCGGCCGGAGTAAATGGCGCTGACAGGCCCAGATAAATGAAGGTGATGCGCCCGCGGGTGGACTGGCGGGGTAACGGCCGGGATAAGTGGGGGGGGTGTTGGAAGGCGAAATCAGTGACGGGCTGGCTGGCACGGCATCAACGGCCGGTGAGGATGGCGAAGAAAACAGGCCCCGGCGACGAACGCGGAGCCTGTGGCGTACGAGAAGGTGGGCCAGTTAGTCGTGCTCAATGTCCGCGATAGCTTTGCGGCGTCATCCCTCCAACGGGGACACGATTTTGTCAGCGAGCGCGGGGTAGACCCGCCGAAAATCGTGCGCATTGAGCGTGGCCACTTGATCAACGCCCGCTTTCGCGGCCGCGTGCAGCAGCAAGGCATCGTAGATAGCGCCGCCAGCGATCTTCAGATCGGCCAGATGGTTGAGCAGCGTCACATAGTCGTCAGCGGACAGCGTGGCCACCTCGCACGTATCCAGGACATTGACCGCGATGATCTCACGCGCCATATGGGGTGCGATGGTAGGCCGAACCGGCAGCCGAGTCAGGATCGCGTACATCTCCGCGAGGGAATGCGCCGCGACGACCCCGGCGTCCAACCTGGCTTTGACACGTTGGAGCCAGGGAAAAGCCAGGATGTGAGCCGGATGTCCTTCGACGACGGCCGCGATTAACATCGAGGTGTCGAAGAAGATTCTCACAAGCCTGCCTGTTGAATCAACTCGGCCACCCGCTGTTCGTGCTCTTGCTTGACGATATCGGCCAGATCAGCCAGAGGCTCGGTTCTCACTACCAGCAAACCGCCTCTGTTGACCAAAGTCGCTGCCGATTCCCATCGGACTGGGGCGGCGACTGGCGGCTTTTTCGTGCCATTGCCTTCCACAAAGCGCATCATCTCAGCCCGACTCACGCGCCATTCCTTCCCGATCTTCACCCCGCGCAACCTGCCATCGTCGAGCATATTCGTGAGCGTGCGGCGGTTGATCTGGAGCACCACAGCCGCTTGATCTGAGGTGAGTACCAGCGGCAGGTCCGACCATTGAGATGCATTCATCGCCTTCCTCCATCAAATACCTGTTCATGCTTTCTATTACGCTATCATACCATCAAGCGCCGTGAAACTCAAGTCCGCCGGGAGGTGCGTGAGCGCTTGCGCCAGCGCCAGGCTGAACTGGGCACTGCCGAGATGGAGCGGGATGCCCTGGCGCAGCATCGGGGCGGCGGGCGACACGACACCACTACCGGCTCGAGGGTTCACCTTGCCCGCCGCACGGTCACGACGATCAGGCTGGGTGATGCCGACCTGCGGCGTGTGCTGAAGACCATGCACGATGGGCTGCAGGCGCTGACGAGATGGGAGAGTCGCTGGCTAGCTGCAGCGAGGTCGAATTCACAGACCTCTCGTCGTTCGCTAAGCGATATCGCTGGTTGATCCGGCAGGAGCGCAATCAGGGCGCGGAGGACGCCCGGAAAGGGGAAAGGCACGATCCCGAAGGATGGACGCCGTTCACTCCACGTGCATCAGGAGTCGAAGCTCGGCGGGAGATGGCGGGTGCTGGCGATGCGATCGAACCAGGAGAAGAGGCTAAGTCAGCCCGCCGAGCCCACTACGTGACGGTCAGCTTCTTGTGCCATGGTGGGTGCAGGTGGCGACCTCTGCCCGAGGCGATACCTACGAAAAATCCAGAGCCATCGTTGCTCGAGCAGAGACCCACTAGCTGACCGTCATCAACCTCCGCAGAACCGCGGCGCGGATTGCCGGTGGCTGTAGGCCGTGCTTCTCCAGCAGCTCATCCGCCAGTCCCGATTCGCCGAACCGATCCTTCACACCAAGACGAAGCAGCGGAGGTCTGCAAGTGCAATCGGATAGGCATTCCGCCACCGCGCTGCCCAGGCCGCCGATGATGCTGTGCTCTTCAATGGTGACGACCAGGCGCGCCGTGGACGCGGCGAGACGGATCGCCTCCTCGTCCAGCGGCTTAATAGACGAGACGTTGACGATCCCTGCATCGACGCCGTCGCGCGCCAGTTCCGCCGCGGCTTCCAGAGCCTTCCAAACCATGTGCCCCGTGGCGAAGACGACGACCTCCTCGCCAGCCCGCAGCCGCACCGCCCTGCCCACCTCGAACCGGTAGTCGTCACCGCAGACGCGGGGAACCGGGTAGCGGCCGAGGCGTAGATAGGCCGGCCCGGGAAGCTCCGCCAACGCCATGGTGGCCAGGCGCGTCTCGAGGTCATCCGCCGGCGAGAGGATGGTCATGTGCGGCAGGCTGCGCATCAGGGCGATATCCTCCAGCGCCTGGTGGCTGGCGCCGTCGGGACCCTGTGTCAGCCCCGCGCTGGAGCCGGCCAACCTCACGGGAAGAGAAGGATAGGCGATCTGGGTGCGGATGGGCATGTAGCACACGCCGGTGAGGAAGATGGCGAAGCTGTTGCAAAACGGGATCAATCCGGCAGCCGCCATGCCCGCGGCGGTGCTCACCATGTCGGCTTCCGAAATCCCCATGTCGAAGAAGCGGGCCGGGAACCGATCGCGGAAGACGCATGTGCGGGTCGAGTTATAAAGATCGGCATCGAGGACGACCACCTTCTCGTTCAGGGCTCCCAGCTCAGCCAGGGCATCCCCGTAGGCGAAGCGCGTTTCAACGAGTTTCGGCATGTGCCTGCTCCTGCTTCTCGGCGAGCGCCCGCGCCAGCTCGGCGCGGGCTTGCGCCCACTGCCCGTCGCTCAGGGCGGCGTTGTGGAACCCCGGCCGGTCCTCCATGAAGGAGACGCCCCGACCCTTCACGGTGTGGGCGATCAGCACGGCCGGACCCTCCTGCGCCGTGGCCCAATCCAGACCGGCGCAGATCTCCCTCATGTCGTGGCCGTTGATCTCTCTCACTGCCCAGCCAAAGGTCGCCAAACGTTCGTCGAGGCGGTCCAGGCTCTTGGCCGTGTCGGCGCCATCCATGGCTTTGAGCCGGTTGCGATCGACCAGCACCACGAGGTTGTCGAGCCGCCGCCGGGCCGCGGTCATGAACGCTTCCCAGAGCTGGCCCTCATGGAGTTCACCGTCACCCACCATACAGTAGACGCGGTACTCCCTCCCGGTGAGTTTGGCGGCCAGCGCCAGTCCATTGGCGAACGACAGTCCCTCGCCCAGCGCGCCGGTGCAAGCCTCGATGCCCGGGGTTAGTCCCATCACAGGATGCCCTTGAAGGCGGCTGCCGAGCCGCTTGAGCGTGGCGAGCTCCTCAACCGAGAAGACCCCGAGCATGGCCAATGCCGCGTATTGAGCCGGCACCGAGTGCCCCTTGCTCATCACGAAACGGTCGCGATCCGGCCAGCACGGGTCGGCCGGATCGTAGCGCATCTGGCGAAAATAGAGCGCGGCGATCATGTCGGCGCTGGACAGCGATCCGCCGAAGTGGTGCGCTTTGCCCATTCCCATCATTTCGACGAGCCGCCAGCGGAGCTCAGCGGCGCGCCGTTCCAGTTCGAGGATATCGCGTGTGATGACCACTTTTCCTCCGGTCTCTCCCCTGCACCGATCGGCGGCGCATCAGGGTGTCACGACGACTTTCAGCAGGCCCGACCGGCCGCCTTTGAGTTTCGCAAACCAGGCTCCGGCCTCGCTGAGCGGTACGACGGCGCTGATTAGCCGGTTGACATCGATCCTGCCCTGAGCCAGGAGGGCCAGGCTGGCCGGGTACTCCGATGAGGAGTAGCAGCTCCCGCGCACGGTCAACTCACGCATCACGACGCGCTGCAGCGGCAGCTCCGCTGCGGGCGACAGGTTGCCGGTCAGACCCACCGAGCCCGCCCTTCTCGCGCACTCCACGGCCAGCCCTACCGTCGTGGCAGTTCCCACCGCATCCACCACCACATCGGCGCCCCGTCCGTCAGTCTGCCGCAGCACCGCCTCGACGACGCCGGGCGGGTCGGCCGCGATCGTCTCGTCGGCGCCCAACTGCCGGGCGAGTTCCAGCCGGCCCGGATCGAGGTCCGTCACCATGATCCGCTCGCAGCCCGCCAGCCGCAAAACCTGCACGGTGAACAGCCCGATTGCTCCTGCGCCGATGACCAGCGCCCGGTCGCCCAGTTGGGGCGCCAGGCGTCCGACCGCGTGCACCACGACCGACAGCGGCTCCAGGAGCGCGGCTTGTTCGAAGCTGACCGCATCCGGGATCGGATAGATCACGCGCTGCGGCAGAGCAACGTACTCGGCGAAGGCGCCATCCATCCGGAACTCAGCGCAGGAGACGCCCAAATAGCGCCGTTGGTCGCAAATGTTTGGCTTCCCGCGCCGGCAGAAGTAGCAGGCGCCGCAGAAGATGTTCGGGTCGAACGCCACCCGAGCTCCGGCGAGCAACCCGCGCACCTCGCTACCTGTGGCTGCAATCAGGCCGGAAGCCTCGTGGCCCATGATGACGGGGGGCAGCCGGCGGCCGGTGCTCCCGCCCAGGCCGTGAACGTCGCTGCCGCAGATGCCGCATGCCTTCACCCTGACCAGGACATCGCCCGGACCGATCTCGGGCGCGGCCACGTCGAGGTACTCCAGCCTTCCGTAAGCCGTCATCACCAACGCCTTCATCCTCAACTCCTGTCGTGTCATTCTGAGCGAAGCGAAGAATCTCGCCTTACCGCCGAGGGAGACCCTTCACTGGACAGCTTCCGACGAGGTGCGGCCTCCTCAACCCGTTCAGGGTGACAGAGTGAGATGTCATTCTGAATTTCTCATGTTGCTCGCGCGGCATGCGCCCGCGCGAGCAACTCCCACCATGTCATTCTGAACGGGTCTACCAGGCAGAGCCCGCCGCGCGACAGCTTCAGTGAAGAATCTCCTCTCACGAATTCCCAGCGCACGCATCGACGGCTGTCGGCCATGCCGCCCCAGGTCAGCCTGCCTGCTCCGGCCGGAAGGCCATCACTGCCAGGCGTGCCGGATCGAGGGCCGCGAGGAACTCCTGGAGCTCCGCCTCGGACAGCTCGCCGTAGATCAGCAAGCCCATCCCCTTGTGCTGGATCTGCCGGCAGCGCTCCAGGATCAGATCCCGCTGCCAGATGCCCGTCTCGCGGTCCAGGTTCACCTCAACGGTGCAGCCGGGCAGCGGCGGCAGGACGTCGACGATGTGCAGCCCGCAGGCGTGCATGTGCAATATGGAGTAAGGGAAGGCGGCCAGCACCTTGAGATCGTGTGGCAGGAAGTGTTGCCGGTACATGCGCGCCGACATCAGTGATGAGGCATCCATCTGGTAGTCGATGAACGGGCCGGGCGCATACAGGTACCACGACGAGACGTAGCCCCCGTGCCACTGCCGCCGCAGGGCCAGCCCGCGCTGCGCGATGGCGATATACAGTTCGGCCACCCGGCCGGCCAGCGCTCCGAGCTCTGCCGGAAAGTCATAGACAGTGCGGCATAGCGTCTCCTCGCCCAAGGTTGCCGCCAGCACGTCGACGACCCCGCGCAGGTGGAGCTGGCGGACGGCGAGTTTGCCGCCGGCCAGCCTGTCTGCCCGTCTCAGTAGCTCATCCATCACGGGCAGCCACGGTGACTCCAGCGCCCGCCGGAGCGGCATGGCCTGCAGTGCTGCCTCAACGGGCTGCTCGATCGGTCGCGACACGCAGCTATTGGCTGACGCCATGATCGGGCAGCCGGCCAGAGCCTCCAGCCATGCTTCCGGATAGAGCGGTCCTACCGCATTCAACAGGCCCCCCAACGCCGGTTCGGGAAGGGCTCCGCTCCCCAGCAGCGCGTCGATGTCGATCTCTTGCGGCGTGATCAGCGCCGGTTCGGTGAGGGTGCGGCCACCCAGCGTCGGGTATGGATGGGGATCCCAGCGCATGGGCGGCATGCGGGCGATCAAGGGCCCGCCCCCGGGGGCGCGTTCCCAGAAAGCGACGTGCCTGGCGATCAGTCTCTCAAGGGGGTCGCTGCTTGGGCCGTTCACCGGTGAGCCTCCGCCGTGCCGGTAGACGACGTTCGGCGCAGCTCGACGCCGCTCTGCAGCAGGAAAGACTCGACCACCGCGGCGGCGTTGGCGACGGGCGTCCCCGGCTGCAGCTCCTTGGAGGGGCTCAGGATGTAGCCCCCGTGGCGTCCCATCTCGGCACAGAGACGGTGCACTTCGGCTCTGATCTGTTCGGGGGTGCTGAAGGGGATCGTGGACTGCGAGCCGAGGCAGCCCCAAAATGTGATGCGGTCGCCGAAACCCCGTTTCAGCTCGTACGGGTTCATGCCCCGCGCCTCGGGCTGGACGCTCTCCAATACGTCGAGCCCGATCTCGATCAGATCCGGGAGGATGTCGACCACCGACCCGCAGCAGTGGCTCAGCACATACTTGCCTGCCGCGTGCACCCGGGCGTATTGCCGTGCCAGGTGCGGCTTGATAAAACGCCGCCAGCGCTGCGGTCCCAGCAACACCCCTTTCTGATAGCCCCAATCGTCGGCGAACATGATGCCGTCAACCGGCAGCTTCAGCAGGCGATCGATGAGCGAGAGCTGATGATCGGCGATCTGTTCGACGAGCTCGGCATAGAACTCCTGGGCCTCCACCACGTCGCTCAGCACCTGCTCGAAGCCGCGCAGGGCCCACGTACGCTCAAAGAGGCCGAACCCGAAGTCGGCCACCATGAAGTGATTGGCGAAGGCGGAACAGGCAGCCAGCGCCTCCTCCCGCCAGGCTTCGTCGTGAAAGGTCGACAGGTCGGGGAAGGTGTAGCCGGTCAATGATGGCCGCGCCAACGCCGCCCGCTCGAGATGATACGGCCGCAGATCTGTCCGCCAGACGCTTCCATAAGGATCGGTGTACACGGGCGTCACGGACTCGTCGACCCACAGGTTGGGTCCCGGCAGGTAGCGGATGGCGTTGTCGATGAGGCCGCGCCATGCGGCGGAGTCGTAATACCCATCCAGCTGTTCGGCGATGTCCCCTTCGAAGCCGATGGTGTACGGCACGAAGTCGCTCTCCCAGTGCTCGACCTGGGCCACGACGCGCGCCTTGGGTGTCAGTGTCATCGCCCTTCCTCTAGGTTCGTCCGTCCCGTCCGTGTGGTCGTCCCGTGGAACGGGTGCACTATAGCAATGATCATCGCAAATGTCAACTTGACAGCCGAACTAACACATGATATAGTCAAAGTGATCACTTCTGGTGTCCATTTGCCGGACAGTTCGACACCTAACGCAACGTAGATGAACCAGCGGGACTCGTCCCGCCGGTCCAGCCGGTGACTCCAGGACCTCAAGGGGCCTCACGCCTGAAAGGAGAGACGTCATGGCGCCGAACGCAGCCCCGCTGCCGTCAAGTCTGACGGCGTCAAACTTGACGCCTGTATCTACCTCGCAGGCGGCGGGCAACGGAGAGGGCGGATCGCCTCACGATGACACGCCCTCCCTGTCCAGCGCCAAGCGGCGTGATGCCATCGCCCGTCTGCTCCAGAGCGAGGCCCAGGTCACCATCCGCCAGCTTGCCGGGCGGCTCGGTGTCTCCGAAGTCCGCATCCGCCGCGATCTGAAGTACCTTGAGGGTCGCAACCTGCTGCGCCGCGTCCACGGCGGCGCGCGCGCGGTCGATCTCGCACCCTACCAGTTGGCGTCAATGAGAAACGTGGCGTGCAAGCAGCGCATCGGGCGGGCAGCCGCTGAGCTGGTCGAGTCGGGACAGACCGTGCTGCTAGATTCGGGCACCACGGTCCTCGAAGTCGCCCGCCATCTCCCCGAGAGGTTGCTGGCCGATGGGGGCCTGACCGTCGTCACGCGCGCCCTGGATCTCGCCATCTTCTTTGCCGAGCACCACAGTACGCGCCTGCTGGTGCTGGGAGGTCTCTACTCCCACGACTACCGGAGTTGTCTCGGCACCTATGCCGTCGGTGTGCTGCGGGGGCTGAATGTCGACGTCGCCTTCGTTGGCGTTGACGGCATCTCTCTGGAGATGGGGCCGACCACCGACGACGCGCTGGAAGGCGGCATCTTCGAGATGATCGCCAAAAGCGCCGGCCACCTGGTCGTCGTGACCGACTCCAGCAAGATCGGGGTCGCGCGGCTCCGTTCGATGTTCCCGCTGACCGCGATCGACACCTTTGTCACCGACGACGGCGCGCCCGCCGATTTTCTCGCCGCGCTGCGTGATATGGGTATCACCGTGGCGGTAGTGCCGAAGGATGCCGAATGCGCCGGCGCACCGCCGGCCGCACGTACGCTGCGCCGCCGCTGATCGGCAGCCACAGGCTTCTCAGGGAGACCGGGATGAAGTATCGGGCGCTCGGCCGGACGGGACTGCAGGTGAGCGAAATCGGTTTCGGCACGTGGGGTATGGGTGACTGGATGCCCCGCGATGATGCCGGGGCCGTGAGCGCCCTGTGCCGAGGCTTTGACGTGGGGATCACCTTCTACGACACTGCCCTGGCCTACGGCGATGGTCACGGAGAGGAGCTGCTCCGCAAGGCGTTCGGGGGCCGGCGCGACCAGGTCGTGATCGCCAGCAAGATCCCGCCCAAGAGCTATCATTGGCCGGTGCGGGATAGCGATCGCCTCTCCGACACCTTCCCGGCCGAGTGGATCATTCGGAGCACCGAGCAAAGTCTCCGCAACCTGGGCGCCGACTACATCGATCTGCAGCTGCTCCACGCCTGGACCGGCGCCTACCAGGCGCTGCCGGAATGGCGCGAGGCGCTCCTGTCGCTCAAGCAGCAGGGCAAGATCCGCGCTTTCGGCATCTCCGCCAACGATTGGGACCCCTACGGCACGGTCGACCTGGTCCGCTCGGGTCTCGTCGACTGCGTCCAGGTCATCTTCAACATCTTCGAGCAGCGCCCCCTTGAAAGGCTCTTTCCGGCCGCCGAGGAATCGGACACGGGCGTTGTGGTCCGCGTTCCGTTCGAGGAGGGGCTTCTCACCGGGGTGATCGGACCCGGTCACCGCTTCGCCGAGGGCGATTGGCGGGCAGATTGGCTCACCCCCGAGAGGATCAGCGAAGGGGCCCGGCGCGTGACCCGGCTGGAGCGCTTCCTGGCGCCCGATCGACCAACTTTGGCGCTCCTGGCGCTCAAGTTCGTGCTGAGCCAGCCGGTCGTAGGCTCAGTGATCGCCGGCATGCGGCGTCTCGCCCATGTCGACGCCAATGCCGCGGCATCCGACGGTCAACTGCTGGACGAGGAAACGCTGCGCGGGCTGCGGGCGCATGCGTTCGCACACGGCTGGCAGTGGCCCTGGAGTGAAGACTAGCCCTCGACGCCAGTCAAACGCGTTTCCGGCGGGACGCGACGCCCAGCGGAACATCTTTCCGACATTCCGGGCTGGCTGCAGCCGCTGAAAGGATTGGCTATGGACTGATGATCATCAGGGGTTCGGCGCTCACGTCGAGACTCGGTTTGCACAGGTCACGGCAACATGCTCTCATCCCTCCCACAACGCCCTGGTGCGCGCGTGATCTTGGTAGCGGACACCCGTTCGAGTTGCCGGTGCTGCGGAACGGCGGCATCGCCCACTCGCTGAGCAACTGGAGGACAGGAGGTGCGGTATGAGTCCCAAGCACAACGCAATGAACCGCCGGCAGTTTATCCGGTACACCGGCGTAGGGATCGCCGGAGTGGCCCTGACTGCGTGTCAGGCGGCAACCCCGACCGCGGCGCCCCCGCCGGCAACCCCAACGGCTGCGCCGGCAACCCCAACGGCTGCGCCGGCAACCCCAACGGCTGCGCCCGCAGCGCCGGCCGCTGCGACCAGGAAGACCGGGGGAACGCTCAGGATCTCCGTCGGCAAGGCAGCCACTTTGGAGCCCGGCGACTTCTGGGATTGGGAGTCGCAGGTGCGCGTCGATCAGATGTGCGAAGGATTGGTGAGGATCAAGGCGGGCGGGACCGAGTGGGAGCCAAGCCTCGCCGAGACGTGGGCAGTCTCGGATGACGGCAAGACGTGGACCTTCAACCTGCGCAAAGGGGTCAAGTTCCACGACGACACTCCGTTCAACGCCGAGGCGGTCAAGTTCAATTTCGATCGCTGGGGCATCAAGGACAACCCTTACCACAACCGGGAGTGGGGCGCCTACGCTTACTACTTCGCGGGCTACCCCGGCATGATCGAGAGCGTCGAGGTGGTCGATGACTCCACCGTGGCGTTCCATCTGACCGGACCCATGGGGCCGTTCCTGGGCCAGGTCTCCTCCACCTTCTACCGTTTCCAGAGCCCGACCTGGGTCAAGGAGCATCTGGACGACACCTGGAAGCACCCGGTGGGCACGGGGCCTTTCCGCTTCGTCGAATGGATCGAAGGTGAGCGACTGGTCCTGGAGCGCAACCCGGACTACTGGGACAAGCGCGAAGGCGAGGGCCCCTACCTGGACAAGGTCATCGTCCTCGAGCAGGGCGACTACACGGCCGGCTACATGACCCTTCAGGCCGGCGACATCGACGTGCTCTTCCGCGCAGGCGCCGATCTGATTGAAAATGCCCGCAAGAACGCCAAGTTAAAGGTGATCCCGCGGCGAGACGCTGCGCTCTCCGCCTTCTTCTTCAACCTGGGCGCCGCTCCGGGCAACATCCCCGAGTTCCGCCAGGCGGTGAACCTCGCCATCAACCGGCAGGAGATCGCCACCTCGTTCTACGGACCCGAGGCTGCGCCGGCGAACCAGTACTGCGCTCCCCCCTTCGTCATGGGCTACAACCCGGAGCTCGCGCCCATCCCCTACGACCCGGCGCAGGCCAAACAGATCCTCGAGAAGGCTGGGCTCGTGGGCACCAAGGTGCGTCTGTTCCCGGAGACCCCCGGCAGCGGCACGGTAGAGGCTGACGTCATGCTGCTGGTCGCCAAGTACCTGGAAGACGTCGGTCTGGCGCCTGAAGTCATGGCCCTCGAGTCCGGCGCGATGCTGGAGGCCATCGGCAAGAACGACTTCGAGCTGGCCAACGCCGGTGGCGGCTGGAATCAGGCTGACCCCGACAACTTCATGGCCTGGTTCTTCTCGAAGGACCAGCCGATGGGCAACTTCGGCTTGTACCCGTCCGGCCTGAAAGCGCAGGAGCTGACCAACAATGCGAAGCTCATCAGCGATCAGGACGAACGCAAGAAGATCTACTTCGAGCTGGCCAAGCTGATCTACGACGAACACCTGACCGTGCCCGTCGTGTGGCGGTCGATCTACAGCGTGGCTCGTGACTACGTCATGGACTACCCGGCGAGTGTGGTTTCCGACGAGCCGTGGAAGTACGTCTGGCTCAACAAGTAACCTGACCATCGCCTGAGTTACACCTCATCACGAGGGGAGTGATCTCGCCAACCTTGGCGAGATCACTCTCGGGCGCCCGCTCCCGAAGGAGATGGCAGTGGCAAGCTACCTGGCCAGGCGCGTGCTGGCAGCCGTACCCACACTGATCGTGCTGTCTTTGCTGATCTTTGCCCTGCTGCGTCTGATCCCCGGGGATCCGGCGCTGGCGCACTTCGGGTCGAAATACCCCCCTGAGGGAGCGCTGCAATTGGCGCGCGAGTGGATGGGCGTCGGCCGGCCCTGGCACATTCAGTACGCGGACTGGGTCAGCGGCATGCTGCGCGGGGACCTCGGCACCTCCCTGCAGGATGGGCTCCCGATCGCCGCCAGGCTGGCCCAACGCTGGCCGGCCACGGTCGAGCTCAGCACCATCACGGTCCTTCTCGCCGTGTTCGTGGGAACAGCCGTAGGCATCGTCTCAGCTCTCAAGCGTGGCTCCGCCATCGATCTCATGGTCTCGGGTTTCACCTTTTCCGGCGTCGCCGTGCCGTCCTACTTCCTGGGGCTGATTCTGCTGTGGTTCTTCGGCACCATCGTCCACATCTTCCCGGCCGGGGGACGCATCGCAGCCGACAGCGACCTGCAGCGCATTACCAACTTTTTGATCGTGGACAGCGTCCTGACCCGCAATTGGCCGGCGCTGCTCGACGTCCTCAGGCATCTGATTTTGCCTGCCGTGGCGGGCTGGTGGTGGCCCACCGCGGTGACCGCGCGCATGACGCGGTCGTGCCTGCTTGACGTCATGAACCAGGACTACATCAGATCGGCGCGGGCCAAGGGATTGCGTGAGACGGTTGTCGTCATGCGCCACGCCCTCAAGAATGCCTTCATCCCCGTGTTGACCGTGATCGGGCTCGACATGGCCTCCGTCCTCGGCGGCTCGGTCATGGTCGAGACCATTTTCGCCTGGCCCGGCATTGGGCGCTGGCTGGTGGAAGCCTACACGATGCGTGATTACACGGTCGTCCAGAGCATGACCCTGATGTTCGCCGTTTGGCTGGTTTTCGTCATGTTGGTCGTCGATCTCCTGGTGCCGCTGATCGACCCGCGTTGCCGGTTGGACTGAATTGCCATGCCAGTCGTGAACCCACAAAACGCCTCGGACGGATGTCTCTCTGCCGTTGACGGGCAGCAGAATCTGGAGCATCTGCTGAAGACCCGGGGCTTGTTGCGGGACACTTTGTCCAGCCTGATTCACCATCGGTCTGCCAAGATCGGCGGACTGCTGGTCGGCTTGGTCATACTGCTCGCCGTGTTTGCTCCCCTGATTGCGCTGGAAGGCCCGCTAGTGGGGAATGTCGTCGACCGCAACCAGGCGCCCTCACTGCAGCACCTCCTCGGCACCGACCCCCTGGGGAGGGACGTGCTGAGCCGCCTCGCCTGGGGGTCGCGCGTCACCCTGGCCGCCGCCATGACGGCGGCGGCGCTGGCCGTCCTCCTGGGGTCGGTCGCCGGGCTCAGCATCGGTTTCCGGGGAGGCTGGTTGGACATCCTGACCATGCGACTCATGGAGATCGTCATGTCGGTGCCGGCCCTGCTGCTGGCTCTGGCGATCATGGCCATGCGCGGCCAGGGGCTGTGGAACGGCGTGATGGCCCTCGTGCTGGTCGGAATTCCCTACTACGCCCGCATCGCCCGGAGCGCCGTCCTGGCCACCAAGAACCAGGACTACGTGCTGGCCTCCCGCGCCTGTGGCGCTGGCGACGCGCGCATCCTGTGGCGCCACATCGTGCCCAACACCTTCGGACCGATCCTCACCTATTCGGCCTTGGGTGTCGCCAGCTCGATCACCGACATCGCCGCCATGGGCTTTCTGGGGCTCGGCGTCCGGCCACCTGCTCCTGAGGTGGGCGCCATGCTCTCCTACGGGGCCACGTGGATGTTCGGCGCCCCTTGGATCATGATCTCGGCCGGTGTGACGATCTTGCTCGCCGTGCTGGGGCTTAACTTCTTTTCCGATGCTCTGCGCGATGCATTGGATCCGAGTCTGCGCTGCAGATAGATTCGTGAGATGGCTGCTTGAGGAGAGTGGGGTGGGCGTGAGCGGGACGACCTACGCGCTGCGAGTGGGCGATCACATCGTCATCGGCAACGACCTGCTGGAGCTGCGTTTCGATCTGACACAGAGGGGGTCACTGGTCGCGCTCACGGATCGGGTCACAGGCTATGAGTTTCTGCGCGACGCGGGGGCGCCCAAGCTTCTCTTCCGCCTGGCTCTGCAAGCCGCTCCCGACGCGCCGCTGCATTGGCTGGACAATCGCCAGGCCGCCGCTTGCGACTGGTCCCTGCGCCGCGGCCAGGACGAAGCCACCGTCGTGTTTGACCTCTCGCACTTCCCGGATTGCGACGCCCGGGTCCGCGTCACGGTGACCGTGGCCGGCGGGGCGGCGCGCAGCGTGTGGGACGCCGAGCTGATCGACGCGGGCTCGGCGCGCACGAATCAACTCACTTGCCCGGTCCTGGGCGGGTTGTTCGTGGTGGGCGATGGCCGGCCCGGCGAAACCGTGGTGGTGTCGCGCCACGGCGAAGGATGCCTGTACCAGGAACCCTACCCCGTGCGCGACCGGCTGCCACTCATGACGGGGATCGGACCCGACGCGCCCCGGGTGGGCGTGGGCGAGATCCACGGCCGCTACCCCGGCACCATGTCGATGCAGTTCATGCTCTACTACAACGACCTGGCGGGGCTCTATCTGGCCACCCACGACGACCGGCAGAACGCCAAGAGCTTTGACCTGGGCGCCCTCCCCGGGCGCCCGCTCTGCCCGGTCATGTCGATCTCGCATTTCCCCGGTCAGGAGGCGGGCTGGAGCGGCCCGCTGGCGTACGAGACGATTCTCAGCGTCTTCCACGGCGACTGGTACGACGGCGCTGATCTCTACAAGGCGTGGGCCACCCGGCAGTGGTGGTGCGAGAAGCGGCTGGCCGAGCGTGACATCCCCGCCTGGATGCACCGGGGTTTCGCGGTGTTCCAGATGACCAACTATCACATCCCGGAGATCAAGCTCAACCACGCGATGGCGGAGATCGCCGGCCAGGTCAATCAATTGTCGAAGGAGATGGGCGTGCCGTTCCTGGGCCTCGTCTTCAACTTCGAGGGACTCGGCGCCTGGACGGGTCCGGTGGGGATGTTCCCCCCGCGCGAGGGGGAGGCGGCCTTTCGGGAGGCGATGGACTCCCTGCGCGCCCACGGAAACTACGGCTTTGTCTACATCCCGGGCGGCTACTGGTACATCGCCAATGAGGCCTATCGGCCGCGTTTCGACGCCCGGCCCGAGTACGAGGCGGAGGCGCAGTCCAGCGCCATCAGGGACGCCTCGGGCGACGTGGGCACACGCGGCTTCTTCCCGGGCTGGGTCTCGGCGCATCTGTGCCCCCACACGGGTCTCGTCGCCAAGACCACCGCATCCATGCTGCTCGGCTGTCTCGAGCGCGGCGTCACCGTGGTGCAGGTCGACAACTTCCCGGTGCTGAGCGTCGACGCCTGCTACGACCCTGCCCATGGTCACCCGCCGGGCTACGGCGCGTGGTGGGCGGAGGCTTGGCAGGGCATCCTGTCGGAGACGCGACGCCGGGCTCGGGCGCTGAACCCCGACTGCGCGATGACCACCGAGGGGATCTCCGAAGGGTTCATCCCCTACCTCGAGATGTTCGACCAGCGTGCCGGGGAGCGGGAGGTCTGGAGCCTTTACTGGCTCGCCAACGAGCCGATGGGCGTGCGTCCGATCTCGCTGTTCAACTACGTTTACAACCCGTACATCGGCTCCTACGATGCCGCGTTCCCTTCCTGCAACCGGCCGGAGATCCTCTACTGGGCGCGCTGCTTCGGCAAGGCCCTGACCCACGGGGTCATCCCCACGGGCGGCTGGTACTTCCCCGAGCCCGATCAACTCAACCCGATCACCATGGCGTTCTGGAAGAAAGCGGCGCGGGCGGCGGCCCAGGAATGCTGGAAGTACATCATGTTCGGGGAGATGCTGCGCGCCCTGCCCATCGACGTGCCCCGCATCAAGGCATACTACCTGAGGTTCACCCCCGATCTGGACCACCTGGACACGGACAACCTCCACTACGTGGAGGACGACGCCGTGCAGCATTCGGCGTGGCGAGCGGCCGATGGCGACAGGGGCTACATCTTCGCGAACGTGTCGGAGGAGCCGCAGGAGTTTTCGGTCACGCTCGACGCCGGCCAGGGAGGGTTCGTCAGGATCGACGAGCTGGTCGACGGCAGCCTCACCACGCTGGCCGCCCGGGCCTCGGGCCCCTACATCCACCAGCTTCACATGGAGCCACTCTCAGTCCATCTCATTGAGATCAAGCACCAGTCTGACGCCAAGGAGTGAGAACAGAATGAACAATCGCGAACGCTACGTGCGGACGATGCACTTTCAGCCGGTTGACCGGGTGCCCAACTGGGAGGACGGTCCGCAGGAGCAGACGCTGCAACGCTGGTACGGCGAAGGGATGCCGCGCGGCACTGACCTGGAGCGCGGCAGTTGGTGCTACTACGGCAGTGAGTTCTTCGAGCTGGATCGGCAAGGGTACGTCGACGTCGATATGGGGTTCCTGCCGCTCTTCGATCCCGAGGTGCTTTGGGATGACGAGAAGTACGAGATCAAGCGCAGCATCCACGGCTTCGTGTCCAAGGCCCTGAAGCGAGGCTTCGTGCGCGGGCAGCGCATCAGCATGGACCAGTACCTCGAATTCCCGGTGAAGACCCGCGAGGACTGGGAGAAGCTGAAGGCCCGGCTCGACCCCGACAGCCCGGCCCGCTATCCGATGTGGTGGGATGACAAGGTGCGCATCTGGAAGGATCGCGACTACCCGCTGCACCTGCCCATCGTCACGGCCCATATGTTCAACAGTTTCTACGGCACCTTCCGCAGCTTCATGGGCACCGAGATGGCCTGCACCATCTTCTACGATGACCCGAAGTGGGCGGAGGAGATGCTCGAATACATCGAGAACTTCATCGTGCGCTCCATCACCCGGGCCCTCAACGACGTGGAGATCGACGCCTTCATGTGGTTCGAGGACTTCGCCGGTAAGGGCGGTCCGCTCGTCGGTCCGAACATCGTCAAGAAGTTCTTCTGGGAGCGCTACCGGCGCATCAACGACCTGATCCGTTCCAAGGGCTGCGACGTCATCTTCCTGGACACCGACGGCGACGCCCGGATCCTCCTGCCGCTGCTGATCTCCGCCGGCATGAACGGGACCTACCCGACGGAAGTGGCGGCCGGCATGCATCCGCTGGAGCTGCGCGCCGAGTATGGCCATGACCTGCTGATTATGGGCGGCATCGACAAACGCACCCTCATCGAGAGCAAGGAGGCCACCGCTGCGGAGCTGCTGCGCACCCTCCCGCCTCTGCTGGCAGACGGCGGCTACATTCCGACGCTGGACCATCAGTCGCCCCCCGAAGTGTCGTACGACGCCTGGTGCTACTACCTGGACCTGAAACGCAAGATCATCGAGGGTCGCCTCTAGGGCCGGATGGATGGGAGCTCGTGACATGAACGATCGGGTATACATTCGCCGCACCGGCGATTACGTCGTACTGGGCAACACGCTGCTGGAGCTCGAGTTCGACCTGCGGGCCAACGCGGCCCTCGTGGGCGTGCGGGACTTGGCCTCCGGCTGCCGGCTCATGCGCGAGGCCGCCGCCCCTAAGACTCTCTTCCGCCTGGCCATGCGCCCGGCTCGGGCCGCTGAGGGCCGCCAAGCGACCAGCCTGCTCAGGCCGCGCTCGCCCTTCCTGCCCATCGATCCGATGGATGTCGGGACGCACGTCCAGGACGATGCCCTGCTGTGGCTGGACAGTCGTGAGGCGCATCGCTGCACCTGGTCGGAGGAGACGGCCGGGGATCGGACTACCCTCACATTCGAGCTCAGCGACTTCCCGGCCTGTGCGGCGCTGGTGCGCGTCCACATCACGCTCCAGACCGGCTCGCCCTTGAGCACCTGGCGCGTGGAAGCTCGCCCCCCCGCGGATGCATCGGTCTTCACCATCACTTGCCCGGTGGTCTCCGGGCTCTTCACCGTCGGTAAACCGCTCCCCGGGGAGTGCGTGGCGATCCCGCGCCGCGGCGAGGGGCTGCTCTTCCGCGACCCGTACCCGGTCGAGGATCACCTGCCGCTGATGGCCGGCGAAGGTCCGGACTCTCCTTGGGTTGGGCTGGGGGAAGTGCACCACCTCTACCCCGGCGCTATGTCGATGCAGCTTGCGCTCTACTACCACGATCTTGCCGGCCTGTACCTCGCCTCCCACGATGCCGGAGAGCACGTCAAAAGCTTCGACCTGGGGCAGATGGCCGATTGGGGACCCTTCCCCGTGCTCTCAATCTCACACTACCCCGGCGAGCACCCTGGCGCCGAGGTGGGCACGGACTACGACACGGTGGTGGGGGTCTTTCACGGCGACTGGTACGCGGGCGCCGATATCTACAAGGCGTGGGCGACCAGGCAGTGGTGGTGCGAGAAGAAGCTCGCCGAGCGCGACATCCCCGGCTGGCTCAGGGACGGCTTCGGCATCTTCCAGGTCTCCAACTACCACATCCCGGTGATCAAACAGAACCACTCGCTCGGCCAGATCGCCAGGCTGATCAACCAGCTCGGTCGCGAGACATCGGTGCCGATGTTGGGTCTGGTCTTCAACTACGAGGGCGGCGGCGCCTGGACCGGCCCCGTGGGCCTGTTCCCCCCCAAGGAGGGTGAAGAAGCCTTTCGAGGAGCCATGGAGGCGCTGCGGACCGCCGGGAACTACGGCTTCGTCTATGTACCGGGCGGGCAGTGGTACATCGCCAGCAGCGAGTATGAGCCACCCTTCGATAGCTGGCGGGAGTTCGAGGCCGAAGGGCGGCCCAACGCCATCCTAAACGCCTCCGGCGAGGTGGAGATCTACCACTGGTACCCGGGCTGGTCGCACGTCCGTCTCTGTCCGGAACCGGAGTTCCTGGGGCGGATGACCACCACCATGGTGAACGACTGTCTCGCGCGGGGCTGCGCCGCGGTGCAGGTGGACAACTTCCCCTGCCTCAGCGTCGAAGCCTGCTACAACCCCGCTCACGGTCACCCGCTGGGGTTCGGACCCTGGTGGTCGCAGGCCTATCGGCGCCTGCTGGCCGAGACGCGCCGCCAGGCCAAGGCGTTCCCATCCAACATCCTGTCGGCCGAGGGGATCGCCGAGAACTTCATCCCGAATTTCGAGCTCTACGACCAACGGTCGGGTGAGATGGAGTACTTCGGCGTGTGGGCGCAGGGTCTGCCCATGGGGGGCGAGGCGATCCCGATCTTCAACTATGTCTACAACGAGTACATCGGCTCCTACCTGGCCTGCTTCCCCGAGTGCAATCGGCCCGAGATCCTCTACTGGACGCGCTGCCTGGGCAAGTCGATGGTCCAGGGCGTGATCCCCATGGGCGCCTGGTACCACCCGGAGCCGGCGCAGCTCAACCCCGTCACCATCGGCTTCTTCCGCAAAGTGGCGCGCGCCTCAGCCCGTGAGTGCTGGAAATACCTGCTGTTCGGCGAGATGCTCCACCCGCTCAAACTCGAGCTGCCCCGGATTCGCGCCGCCTACATGCGCATGAGTATCGATCTGGACCACATGGACCCACGGAAGCGGCATGTCGTTGAGGATGCGGCCGTCGAACACTCCTCCTGGCGGGCGCCGGATGGGGACCTCGGCTATCTCTTCGTCAACGTCTCTGAAGAGACTGTGGAGTTCGACGCCCCCATCGGCTCCAACGTGGCGAGTCAGGGTGCCGTTGACGTCTCCGAGGTCCGCGACGGTAGGCGCGTGCCGCTGCACCGGGACACGCGCCTGCCGTTCGTCCAACCGATCCGGCTCGAGCCCCTCTCAACACTGCTGCTGGAGGTGCACGTGTCACCTACGCCGGAATGACCCCTCGCAGCGCGGGGTTGCTGCCCTTGCGTTCGCTATCTCAGCTTGGAGGAAGTGACCATGGAGTTGAGTCGCATCTACGAGTGCACCATCGACGGCGACACTGCCGCCGTGAAAGAGTTGACCCACCAGGCGCTGGCGGAGGGGATCGCGCCCGCCGAGATCGTCAGCCGCTATCTGATCCCGGCGATGGCCGAGGTCGGGGCGCGCTACGCCCGCAGTGAGTTCTTTGTGCCCGAGCTGCTCATCGCCGCCCGCAGCATGCACGCGGCGCTGGCAATCCTCAAGCCGCTCCTGTCTGCCACCGATCTCAAGTCGGCCGGCACCGTCGTCATCGGCACCGTTGAGGGGGACATGCACGACATCGGCAAGAACCTCGTCTCGATGATGCTGCAGGGCGCCGGTTTTCAGGTCGTCGATCTGGGGGTCGATGTGTCTCCGGACGCTTTCGTGGAGGCCGTCCGGGAGCATCGGGCGGACGCCCTGGCCCTGTCGTCGCTGCTGACCACCTCCATGGGCAGCATGCAGAGGACCATGGTCGCGCTGACCGAGGCCGGCCTGCGCGAGCGCGTCAAGGTGTTCATCGGCGGTGCTCCGGTGACCGAGCGCTATGCCGCCGACATCGGCGCCGACGCCTACGGCCGCGACGCCGGCGCCGCCGTCAGCGTAGCGAAGGACCTTCTGCATGGATCGTGAGCGAGCGGCACGCGCCCGTGCGAGCAACTCCCCTCATGTCATTCCGAATTTCCCAGGCCGCGCGAGCAACTCCCGTCACGTCATTCTGAACGGGTCTACCAGGCAGAGCCCGCCGCGCGACATCTTCAGTGAAGAATCTCATCTCTGGGAGTTTCTAGGCAATGGGTCTGCCAGCCATATCCCGCTGCGCAGGAGCCCCCATGAAGAATCTCGTCTCATGACGTTTCCAGGCAGTTCTTTACGAGGAGGGATGACGGCATGACTGCTCGAATTCGCCACGCGATCTGCATGGGCGCTTTCTACCCGTGCGCCGATCGCTTCGTGACGGCAGGCTACAAGCCGCTGCTGACACTGCCTGAGATGATCGCCCTGGCGGGCAAGGTGGAGGGCGTCAGCGGCGTCGAGATGGATTTCCCCTCGATGTTCAGCGACCCCGCCACGGTGCGGCCCTACCTGGCCAACGCGGGGCTCAGCGTAAGCGCGCTCGAGATCGACCACTACGGCGACGCCAAATGGCGCTTCGGCGCGGCCACATCGTCCGATCCGGCCGTCCGGCGCGAGACGGTCGCGCTGTCGAAGGCCGGCATGGACGCCGCGGCTGAGTTGGGCGCTCCGCAGATCAACCTGTGGTTCGGCCATGACGGGTGGGACTATCCGCTGCAGGCCGACCATGCGGCCTACTGGGAGCGCACCGTCGATGCCGTGCGCGAGATCGCCGAGTACCGCAGCGATATTCGGGTCTGCATCGAGTACAAGCCCAAGGAGCCCCGAACCCACTCCTTCATCGCCAATGCCGGGCACGCCCTGCTCCTGTGCGAGAAGGTCGGTCTCCCCAATCTCGGCGTGAACATCGACACCGGGCACGGCCTCATGGGGTGGGAGAATCTGGCCCACTCCGCCGTGCTCTGCGCGGAGCACCAGCGGCTCTTCTACTTCCACATGAACGACAACTACCGCGATTGGGATCAGGACATGATCCCCGGGTCGGTTCACGTGTGGGAGACCATCGAGCTGCTGTACTGGCTCAGCCGGCTCGAGTACGACGGCTGGTGCTCACTGGACATCTATCCGTATCGGGAGGACGCCTTTGAGGCCTGCACCGAGAGCATCCGCAATCTCACCGCGCTGCAGCAGATCGCCGAGGAGCTGAACGGCCCCGAAGTGATCGCCATGCAGCAGCGCAACGATGCCATGGGACTGGTCCGCCTGCTCCGCCGGCGGACTCTTCGCACAGCCTAGCGCAGCCGTGCCTGCCCTGGGAGGGATACGACGCATGAAATGGTTCACTGACCCCATCCGGCTCCTGTCGCCTGAAGAGATGGACCGTGTACACGCGGCCAGCCTCAGGCTGCTGGAGGACCCGGGGATGAAGCTGCACAGCGCCCCCCTGCTCGACGCGTTGGCCGCCCGCGGCGCTAAAGTCGACTTCGACCAGCGGGTGGTCCGGTTCCCGACCGAGCTGGTTGAGCAGACCTTGCGGGAGGTGCGCGCGGATCGGGACAGGCCCACCTTGCCCTACAGCATCCACGCGCTCTCCTCCCTGGACGCCAGCGAATACGGGACGAGCTTCGGGGGAGGCTGCATCTCCTTCTTCGACTATCCCGCCCGGCGCTCCGGCGAGGCCACGGTGCAGAATATGGTCGACATGCTCCAGCTCGGGCAGGCGCTGGACGAAGTCAAGACCGTGGGAAGCCCGGTGCTTTATCTGCGCGAGCAGGACGGCAGCCTGGTTGACCCGCGTATCAACGTCGTGCGCGGCGCGGCCATCATCGCCCAGAACACAGCCAAGATGGCCACCGCGGAGGTGTGGAACACGCGCCAGCTCGACTATATCATCGAGATCGGCTGCGTGGCGCGCGGCAGTTGGGAGGCATACCGCGCCCGGCCCTGTCTCTACGGGGTCAAGGAGTGCATCGCGCCGCTGGTCATGAGCTCCGAGTCGTGTGACATTCTCGTCGCGCTGGTGGATCGCGGACTCCCTTGCGCCATCCTCTCGCAGCCGCTGGCCGGGGCCAGCTCCCCCGTCATGCGCGCCTCCAACATCGCCCTGGCCAACGCCGAGATCCTCGGCGCGATGACCGCGCTCAAGGCCTATCGCGCTGATGCCATCGTGCGCGGCGGCGCCTTCACCGGGATCCTGGACATGGCGCGCGGCTCATCGAGTTTCGCGGCGCCTGAAGCGGCGCTACAGGACCTGGCGATCTATCAGATCCATTCCCGGCGCTACGGAATCGATGCGGGCGTCGGCACGGTGTACATCGACGCCAAGGTGCCCGGCGCCCAGGCGTCGATCGAGCGCACCTTCAAGATCTTCGCCACTCTGGCTTGCGGCAAGGCCACCTATAGCTGCGGCATCATCGAAGGGGGCCGGACCTTCTCGCCGGAGCAGGCCATGATCGACATCGAGATCGGCAAGTGCATCCATCGCTTCGTGCGCGGCATCGCGGTGGATGACGCCACGCTCGCGGTCGACCTGGTGCGCGAGGTGGGCATCGGCGGCGAGTTCATCTCACACCCGCACACCCTGAAGAACTACCGCTCAGAGCTGTGGCATCCCAAACTGCTCGACCGCGGCCTGGTCGAGCTCACAGATTTGAAGGAAGACGGTCTGGTCGAGCGGGCCTACGACCAGTGGACCCACGTGCTGCGGACTCATGAGCCGTACCGGCTCGCCGACGCGCAGATCGCCGAAATTCGCCGGATCGTGGCGTCTGCCGAGCGAGAATTGTTGGGCTGAACGGGCGCAGAACTGGGCTTGAGGCGGCAATCATGGGGCTCTACCTGGGCATCGACGCGGGGACCAGCGCGCTGAAGGCGGTGCTGTTTGATCAGCACGGCCGGACCCTCGCGTCCGCATCCGAAGAGTACGTGTTGCTGTGCGGCGAGGGCGACCGGGTCGAGCTGGACCCCGAGATCTACTGGGGTGCGTGCGTGCGCTGCATCGGGCGCGTCGTGCTGGAGTCGCACGGTTACGGCGACCGGGTCATCGCCCTGGCGATCTCGAGCCAGGGGGAGACCTTCGTGCCGGTCGACGAGCGCGGCAGACCCCTGCGGGATGCCATCGTCTGGATGGACAATCGTTCCGGCGCCGAGGCGCGGCTCGTCGGGGAGCGCTTCGGCGCCTCGGCGGTCCACCAGATCACAGGATCGCCGGAGGTCGCGGCCACCTGGGCGGCCACCAAGATCCTCTGGCTGCGCCGCAACGAGGCCCGGACCTTCGCCCGTGCCGCCAAGTTCCTGTTCGTGGAGGACTATCTCATCCACCGGCTGAGCGGAGAGTTCGCCGCCGACCAGGCGCTCTACTGCTCCTCGCTGCTCCTTGACACGCGGAGCGGCGCCTGGTGGACGGAGATGCTGGACTTCCTCGAGCTCGCGCCCACGCGGCTTCCGCCCCTGCTCGGGTCCGGCCAGGTCGTGGGCGCCATCACCGCCGCCGCGGCGACCGAGACCGGACTCCCCCCGGGCACTCTGGTGGTCACCGCAGGCATGGACCAGGCATGCGCCGCGGTGGGAGCGGGCAACATCCGCCCGGGCATGGTGTCGGAGTCCACCGGCACGACCCTGAACGCCTGCGCCACCGTCGACCGATTCCGGCCCGATCCTCGGACGCCTGTGCCCGTGCAGTGCCACGCCGCGCCGGGTCGCTACATCCTGCTGCCTTGGTTCACATCGGGCGGCCTAGCGCTGCGCTGGTTCCGCGACGCTTTCTGTGCGGCCGAACTGGCCGAAGCGCAGCGGACGGGGCGGGACGCTTATTCCCTGATGACGGAGGAGGCCGCCACCGTGCCTGCTGGCAGTGAGGGTCTGGTGATGCTGCCCCACCTGTCCGGCGGCATGTGCCCCGAATACAACGCGCTGGCCCGCGGCGCTTACTTCGGCATCGGGCTGCACCACCGGCGGGCGCATTTCATCCGCGCGACCATGGAGGCGGTAGCGTTCATGCTGCGCACCGGCCTCGACCTGCTGGGGCAGCTCGGCGTCGCCGCGCGGGACGTCAGATCGCAGGGCGGGGCGGCCCGGAGCCCGCTCTGGAATCAGATCAAGGCCGGCGTGATCGGCGTGCCGGTCCTGACCCTGGCCAGCGATGAATCAGCCTGTCTCGGCGCCGCGATCCTGGCGGCCACCGCCACCGGTGCATTCAACTCCCTCGACGAGGCGTGCGGGCAGATGGTGTCGGTGGCCGCGCGCTACGAGCCCGACCCGGCCGTTCGCCCGCTGTACGACCAGGGCTACGCGACCTACTGCCGGCTCTACGATACCCTGAAGCAGGCGTTCTGGTCCGGGGCCGGATCGGCGGGCAATGGTGTCTGACGCACGCGAGACTGCCACGCGGCCGGGCCTGTGATGGCCCGCCGGCGAAGGATAAGCGCTGATGGCCATGGAGAACTACGCGGTCGGTGAGCAGGCGCTCAGGGCGATGGATCGTCTGGTCGCCTTCTGGCGACGCCAACTGGGCGACGAGATACTGGTGTCCTTCGTGCGCCATCGCAGGCGCTCCAACGCCCTTGATTGGGGAACCGAAGAGGTGGACGGGGTCAGCGCGGAGCGCACGCCGCTCTACGATGATCTGCCCGGCATGCTGAGGCGGTTCGAGTGCAGCCTGGATGAGGCTGCTCCCGTCGAGGAGCTCGGCGATGATGCGCTGAACATCCCCGAGACCGAGCCTGAGGATCCGTTCGGTTGCGGCTGGGTCGGCGCGATGTTCGGCGCCAGGATGCATGCATTGACCAGCACCTACGAGACGATCACCTACAATGAGCCGGTGATCACGGATTGGGCGCAGCTCGAGGAGCTCGAGTTCGACGAGAACGGCGAGTGGCCCCAAAGTCTCCTGAACGCGCTGCGCTACTTCGTGGAGCACGCCACCCGGCGCTACAGCATCCGGCTCTGGGAGCTGCTGGATGGCGCCAACTTCGTAGGTCTGATGCGCGGCACGACCCAGCTCTACTACGATCTCGCGGACAGACCGCCTGAGATGAGCGCCTTGTACGACCTCGGCTTCACCGCCGCGTGTCGCATGTTCGACCTCAAACGGGAGATCGTCCGGGATCACAACTTGTCTGTCTTTCAGCATCAGCCGTTCTATGACCTGGCGCCCGGCTATGGCCTGCCCTGGACGGACACCGACGCCTACACGGCGTGTGCACCCAGGGTCTTCGCCGAAGTCGGGTTCGAGAACAAGCAGCGCATCCTCGACCGCTACGGCGGGGGCGAGCTGTTCATCCACGGGCTGGGCCGGCACCTGGTGCCCATCGCGGTGCGCTTGCGCGGGCTCACCCAGCTCCATCTCTACGATGATCCCAAGTGCCCGACCTACTTCAGCCTGCGGAATCGGATGCGTCAGGAGACCCATGACCTGCCGCTGGCCATGGATTGCGAGCTCGGGGAGTTCGCCGATGCGCTCGCCGAGGGTTCCTTGCCGGGCGGCGTGCACTACGGCGTCTTTGTCCCTGATGATGTGGAGACCGGCGACCTGCGGCGGCTGTTGCAGCGCGTGCGCGCCTATCGCGCCCTGGAGCTGCCGGCGAAGCCGGCATGAGTCGTGGAGGCGACCAGGTGAGACGTAACATGCAAGGCGTCGGGCCGGGTGGCGTATGAACCAACGCGAACGAGTGCTGGCGGTCCTCAGCGGCGACACGCCGGACCGCATTCCCTGGGTGCCGAGACTGGATCTCTGGTATCAGGCGAGGCTGGCCGAGAAGAACATGCCGGCTCGCTACGAGAACTTCTCGATGCGCGATCTGCAGCGGGCGCTGGGCGCGGCCGACCCGGCGCGTGACGGCATCATCAGCACCACGCGCTACGAGGGTGTTCAGGTCAGCCAAAAGGCGAAGGGGGACGAACTCCTCACCGAATACGTCACCCCCGCCGGCACGATCCGGCAGGTGGAGATCCAGACCGAGTTCCTCGAGCACTACGCCAGCAGCGGTCTGCTCAAGGAGCCGCCCATCAAGGGGCCAGCCGACTACCCCGTCATGGAGTACATCTACGAGCACACCTTCTTCGATCCGGCCTACGACGAGTATCTGGCCTATGAGGCGCAGATCGGCGACGAGGGCTATCCCATGGTGTTTCTCGGCGATGTGCCGCTCCACCATTTCCTGCTGCGCCTGGCCGGCTACAACCGGGCCTACTTCGAGCTGGCGGACCACCTGCCCCTGGTGGAACACTTGCTCCAGGTGATGGAGCAGGTGGAGATGGAACGTCTCTGGCCTGTGGCGCTGGCCTCTCCGGCCCGCTGGTTCCTGCACGGCCTGCACTTCGATTCCCAGATAACGCCGCCGCCGCTCTTCGAACGCTACATCACCCCGTACTACCGGCAGGTCACGCCGGCCTTGCACGCCCGTGGCAAGTGGCTAGCCTATCATGCGGACAACGACGCCCGGAAGCTGCTGCGACACATCCTCGCGGCGGGGTTCGACTCGACCGACTGCTTCACCACCGCGCCGCTGGTCACCGTTACACTGGAGGAGGCCCGGCGGGCGTGGGGCTCGCAGGTGGCGATCGTTGGCGGCATCCCGTCCATCCTCCTCGAACCGTCCGTCATGCCCGAGGAGGAATTCCACGCCTACGTCCGCCAAGTGCTGGAGAGCGTGGCGCCCGGCGAGCGCTTCATGCTGGCCGTCGCCGACAACGTCATGCCCACGTCGAGCATCGAGCGGGTGGAATGGATCTCCCGAGTGGTCGCCGGTGCTCGGCCGCCCCAGCCGCGTCCCGTATGAGGCCGGAAGTCTGAGGATCAGATCCCAGGAGGGAATGTGACCAGGATTCGTTTGGGCGTCGACAACTGCTTCGCGACGAAACGCTGGCCGGAGCCGGAGCTGTGGCTGGGCATCGTCGCGCACGACCTCGGCCTGTCGCTGGTGCAGTACTCGCTGGACCATGTCGATCCGGTGCTCGCGTCGGAACCGGGACGCTCCTGGTTCTGTGCGGAGACGGCGCGCTACGCCCGCGAGCTCCAGGTGGAGATCTTCAGCACCATCACCGGCTATGCGGTCTATTGCTTCAACCTCCTTTCGCACCCCGAGGCCGCCTTCCGCGGCGACGGTCTGCGCTGGTGCGAGGAGGCGATCCTGGTCACGTCGAAGCTGGGCGCCAGGGGGCTGACCGGTCACTTCGATGAGTTTTCGGTGCGCGACCTGCAGGATCCCGACCGCCGCGTGCTGCTGGAGGACCATCTCATCGACAGCTTGAAGTACCTGGCGCGGCTGGCCTGCACACAGGGGCAGGAGTTCCTGATCCTGGAGCAGATGTACTTCCCCCGCGCCGTGCCGTATACCATCAGCCAGGCTATCGACTTCCACGAGCGGCTCAACAGCGGGAGCCCTATCCCCATCCACATCGGGCTCGACGTCGGGCATGCCTGCTGTCACGGCTATCCGACCGCGGCCGAGGACCGGGACGTCTACGCCTGGCTCAGGCGCATGTCGGCGCGGGCCCGCGTGATCCACATCCATCAAACCGACGCGGCCGCCAGCCGTCACTGGCCGTTCACCGCCGAGTACAACGCCCGGGGCATCATCCAGCCCGAGCGGGTGATCGATGCCATCGAATCCTCGGGCGCGGACGAAACCGTGCTCATGCTCGAGCTCTCACACGGCTACTCCGTCCCCGAAACGCAGGTGATCGATGACCTAAAACGTAGCGTTGAATATTGGCAGCCGTATGTGAGTTGACGTCATGAAGACGATGACGAACCGGGAGCGCATCCTGGCGGTCCTGCAAAGACGCGAGCACGACCGCGTGCCGTTCGTCCAGTACGACGATATGGCAGGTCCCAACGCGGAGATTTGGCGCCTGGTCGGCCGCAACAATCTGGGAGTCATCCGCTGGACCACGGCCCACCGCCTGGTGGCGCCCAACTGCCGCATTCTCGAACAGCCGATCTCATGGCACGGCTATGCGGGGGTGCGCCGCATCCTGCGGACTCCGGGGGGGACTCTCTTCGAGGAGCGGCTGACCGAGCCCGCCCATGGCAGCGAGACGATCAGAAAGCACTTCATCCAGACCATCGACGACTACGCCGTCTACATGAGCTACCTCAGGGACGTGTCTGTGCTGAAAGACGCCGCGCTCTTCCTGCGCGATCAGCGTGCGATGGGTGATGACGGCCTGCCCCTCGTCGACGTCGGCCGTACTCCGTTCCAGCATCTGTGGATCGAGGAGGTCGCTCTCACGGACCTCTGTGGCCACCTGGCGGACGAGCCCGCGTTGGTGGGAGAGTGCATGGAGCTGCTGGCAGGGATCCAGCGCCGGATCTTCGCCACCGTGTTGCAGGTCCACAGGCGGCACCCCATCCCCTTCATCGTGGTTCCCGACAATATCACCGCGCCCGCCATCGGCAGGCGCAACTTCAGCCGCTACTGTCTGCCGCTCTATCGCGAGCTCGTGGGAATGTTCCGCGAGGAGGGGGTGCCGGTCCTGGTGCACATGGACGGCGACCTCAAGCCGTTGTGGAAGCTGATCGGCGAGGCCGGCATCGACGGCATCGACTCGCTGACCCCACCGCCCAGCAACGACACCAGCGTCGGCCAGGCCCGCAGCCTCTGGCCTGACATGCGCCTTTGGGTGAACCTGCCCTCGGCGGTGCACCACTTCGGACCGCAGGCTGTCTACGAACAGACCGGCCGGATTCTCGCCGAGGACGGACATTCGGGTCTGCTGCAGATCCAGATTTCGGAGAACATCCCCGTGGGCGCCTGGCGCACCAGCTTCCCCGCCATCGTTACCGCGATCGAGGAGTTCGGAACTCCCTAGATGCTCCCGACTCGATCCGGCACCGACGCACGCTTCCACGGTCCGTGCCCGGGCCTTCATCCCTCCTAACGGCACGCTCGCATCCGGTGTACCCAAATTCCATCCTCGGCGCGACCTCCACGTTCCGTCCAGCGTGTTACAGGCACAGGCTCGGTCAGTGCACGAGGCGTCCCACGCCGGGTTCAGCGCACGGGTGACTGGGGGCGGCCTCCATCAGCAGGGCGCTGGTCTCCTTCGGCTGCCGACCCGTTCGCCCAGGCGAGCCAGGTTGTCGACGTCGGCGCCAGTCCCACGTCCAGAGAGGGCAATCTATGACGGACTCTATCATGATCGAAGTGCGGGACTTCCGCAAAATCCACAGGGGATTCGTTGCAGTGGATGGCATTAGCCTTGATTATACTGAGTTATCAAGTTGGACCTGCGCAGGTGTGGCGATAGGCCAGCCTGCGACGGGCAGCGGGATGTCGGAAAGCGGCGTGCTGTCCAGGTCAATGCGCCGATGTGCAGCGCATCATCGTATGTGTCTCCTGGTTATCGCTCATCGCAGGGATGGGCGTTGTATCGGTGAAAGCGCCAGATCGCCTTTCGGTCAGGACCCGGTGAGGGATGATAGTATACGATAAAATGATGCTTTGTCAAATCGCGCGAAGACGGATCGGCTCACAATGGAGGCGGGTGATCTGGCGCTGAGCCGGTTGCAGCGCTTGGATTGACAATCGGGGCGGTCTGATACGGCGAAT
>Ga0172371_10000786_pt1 | contig 50077 bp, 47 predicted proteins | sample Lak12m_FD_114543 | JGI IMG/M metagenome (GOLD analysis project Ga0172371, IMG submission 114543) | Freshwater microbial communities from Kabuno Bay, South-Kivu, Congo - kab_022012_12m | ecosystem: Environmental > Aquatic > Freshwater > Lake | place: Democratic Republic of the Congo: South-Kivu... | reverse complement strand
TGGATTATCTATTTTCCCGATCCTTTTCAATTGATCCATTAGAATATTTTCTTTAGCAGCTAATTGACTCTGATAATTGATCATTTGATATTGGCATCCACCGCATTCCATAAAATAAGGACAGTTTGGTGAGATGCGTTCTGTTGATGGTTTGATCACTTCGATTAAATCTGCTCTCGCAAATCTATTCTTTTCTTCATTGATCTGTGCTTTTACAATTTCTCCAGGAATTGCGTAAGGCACAAATATCGCTCTCCCATCCGGAAGCCGACCAAGTGATTCGCCTCCGTACGTATAGGTTGATAATTGAACCGTGAAAATTTCAGATTTCATATGGTTACTATCATATCATTACTAATGAATAAAAACTCATCATTTTTCATTGCAATTCTCTTTACAATCCAATTCATTCATGCTAAAATGTGCATCGTTATGATCTTTAAACTACAGTCCTGCAATGTTCATCATCGCCATCATCATTCATCAACTGGTCAACCCGACCGGGTAGGTCTGCTTTAAGTGATACGATGATAAGAATTGAACTCACATGCGCCCTCCGCTCGGAGGGCGTTTTTTTTCTCAATGATATTCTATTCTCTCGAAATCGGAGGGAACTTTTCAGTATATTAAGGGTTGCAGAAAGAGATTTTGCAAAGGAGACAATATGAGTCACGATGAAATCCGGCTTGCTTTACCCAGTAAAGGGCGTCTTGCTGACGAGAGCCTTGAATTATTAACCAACGCTGGTTTGGAGGTCTACAAACCCAACCCGCGCCAGTATCATGCCAGCATTCCCATGTTGCCGGGAGTGAAAGTACTCTTCCAGCGTGCTGGGGATATAGCCGTCAGTGTGCGAGATAGCGCTGTTGATTTCGGCGTTACTGGTTGGGATGTAGTCACTGAAAAGAGCACGAATGGCGAAGTGTTAGCCTTACTCGATAAGTTAGATTATGGATTTTGCACTTTGAATGTGATCATCCCCGAAAGCTGGACAGAAACCCGCCAGATGGACGATCTGATTAAGAAGCAGAAACAACTCGAACGTCCGTTGCGGGTGGCAACTATGTTCCCCAATCTGACCAGTCAATTCTTTGGCGCAAAAGGCTTGGAAGATATCCATATCATCTCCGCTGAGGGTACCTTAGAAATTGCTCCTACGATTGGTTACTCCGATTTGATTGTTGATCTGGTTTCCAGCGGCACTACACTACAAGCCAATCGCTTACGGCTGCTGGATGATGGCTTAATCCTGGCTTCACAAGCTTGCCTGATCGCTAATCGCGCCGCTTTGAAATCCCGTCCGGAAGCGCTAAGAATAGCTCAGCAATTGATTGAGTTCATTGTGGCGCATCTGCGTGCAAAAGAGAATCTCTCCATATTTGCCAATATGCGAGGCGAGTCACCGCAGTCTATAGCCGAGCGTATGTTTTCGCAGGAAGTCATCGGTGGCTTGCAAGGTCCGACGATTTCCTCGGTTGTGACTCGCGATGGTCGAGACTGGTATGCAGTCAATATCATTGTCCGCAAAGACCAACTCGCTCAAGCTATTAACGAACTGCGCGCCATAGGCGGCAGCGGAGTGATCGTTACACCGGTAAGTTATATTTTTGAAGAGGAGCCGCAAGCCTATAAAGAGATGCTAACGGCATTATTTGGAGATCAATATGTTTAAAATCTACGATATTGAAACTGCTCAAAGAACGATCTTACGTCGCACTCCGCTCAACACTACAGATTATCCTTCATCCTTGATCGCCGGAGTAGAGCAGATTTTTGGTAAGGGGGTTAGCCCGTATGAAGCTGTAAGGCACATTTTATCTTCTGTGAAAGAGGCAGGCGATTCCGCTCTCCGGCATTGGTCGAGAATTCTTGATAAAACTGATCTTGAAGATTTCAGAATCACCGGCGATGAATTTAGCAAAGCATATAAAGCGTTATCTCCCACTCTCGCTGAAGCAATGAATGTCTCTGCTGAGCGTATCCGTGATTTTCACCAACGTCAACCATTGCCCAATTGGACTACGACCGAGATGGGTGGTGTGATTGGACAGCGCGTCAGCGCAGTTAGGCGTGTTGGAGTATACGTTCCAGGTGGTTCTGCTCCACTACCCTCATCTTTACTAATGTCGGTTATTCCTGCGCAGGTGGCTGGCGTAGAGCGAATTATTGTTGCTACTCCGCCGAATCCGCATCCTTCGATTTTAGCTGCCGCATATATCTGCGGGATTGAGGAAATCTACCAAATTGGTGGCGCACAAGCCATTGCTGCTTTGACCTTCGGCGCTGAGAGCATCCCCAAGGTGGATAAGATCGTTGGCGCTGGAAATCTCTTTGTCACATTAGCGAAGCAACAGGTCTATGGCATCGTTGGGCTTGATGGTTTGGCTGGTCCAACAGAGACGATGATTATCGCAGACGAGAGCGCCAATGCTGAATGGGTGGCAGCCGATTTGCTGGCTCAGGCAGAACATGACCCCCTCGCCAGCGCTATCTTGCTAACCAATTCCCTATCTCTAGCTGAGGCTGTGCAGGCGGCTGCTGTTCGTCAAATGAAAACTCTCTCTCGTGCCGAGATCATTACCCAATCTATCGAGAATCGCGGTGGTATTGTCATCACATCCGATCTCGCAACTGCAGCTAAATTAGCTGATGATTATGCCGCTGAGCATCTCTGTCTGGCGGTGGAAGACCCCGCTGGGCTTGCTGAAATGATCAACAACGCGGGCGGTTTCTTCCTAGGGGATCATTCCTTCGAAGTGCTGGGTGATTACATCGCTGGTCCAAGTCATGTCATGCCTACGAGCGGATCGGCACGCTTCGCTTCGCCGCTCAACGTGATGGATTTTGTAAAAATCAACAGCATTGTGTCCCTCGACCCTGCTACCGCTGCTCAACTCAGCCCGTTAGCCGCTGAGTTTGCGCGTGCTGAAAGCCTAACGGCGCATGCAGCTTCAGCAGAATCGCGAATCGCGAATTTTGGATCAATGGTTGAGAGTTAGAAATGTCGCCAAATCCCAATCTCGATTCACATCTCACCATTCGTCCCCATATCGCACAGATGGAGCCTTACACGCCGATCCTGCCTTTCGAAGTGCTCTCTGATCAATTGGGCATTCCAGTGGATCAGATCGTTAAACTCGACGCAAACGAGAATCCCTTCGGTGTGTTGCCTGAAGTTCGCTCTGCCCTTGCTAATTTGTCTTATACTCACATCTACCCTGATCCAGAAAGCCGCCATCTACGTTCTGCCTTAGCCCATTATCATGCTATCCCTGTTGAGAATATCCTCGTTGGCGCCGGCGCGGATGAGATGATCGACCTGATCATGCGCCTGATTTTGGAACCAGGGGATAGTATTGTGAATTGTCCGCCGACTTTTGGGATGTATAACTTTGACGCGTCGGTCAACAATGTGCGCACGATTTCTGTGCCTAGAGATCATAATTTCGATGTAGACATTGAGCGGATTGCAGCTATGATGGATGACTTCAAGCCAAAAGCAATCTTCCTGGCATCGCCAAACAATCCTGATGGAGGATTGCTTCCCTATGAGATTCTCGACGATTTGCTGAACTTGCCTTTGTTCGTGATCCTTGATGAAGCTTATATTAACTTCGCTGCGCCGGGAACATCACCTCTCCCTTGCCTATCGAAAGGTTCAGGGTGCAGGCAGTGGGGAGATGGATTACCTGAAAATCTGATCATTTTACGCACCTTTAGTAAATGGGCTGGGTTAGCTGGGCTGCGTTTGGGTTATGGCGTTTTCCCTGATTGGATGATGCCTCACTTGTGGAAGATCAAGCAGCCCTATAACGTATCCGTAGCGGCAGAGCGAGCGGGTATTGTGTCACTCGAAAATAATAATGAATTAGAAACCCGGACTCAGAAGATCATCGCTGAACGTGAGCGGCTCTTTAACGAGTTACAGAAGATACCTTGGTTAAAGCCCTATCCATCACAAGCGAATTTTATCCTTTGCAAAGTCATTGGTCGAGATGCCTCCCAACTTAAAGCTAGTCTTGCTCAGCAGGGAATCTTGATCCGCTATTTCGACAAACCGGGTTTGGACGACCATATTCGTATTAGTGTTGGGTTGCCTAAGGATACCAAACGATTGATCGAAGCGCTGAATCGTTTGGTGTGAAACTTGAAACGAAAAGGAGGATCATACCTTGAGAACAGCATTGATAAACCGCAGAACTAATGAAACAGAGATTAAAGTTGAGTTGAACCTAGATGGGAGCGGAAAGGTGCATATTGTGACAGGGATCGGGTTTCTCGACCATATGCTGCATCATATTGCTATGCATGGGCTTTTTGATTTGGAATTACATGCTAAGGGAGACTTGTATGTGGATGAGCATCATACGATGGAAGATTGTGCCCTGGCGTTAGGAATGGCGTTTGAACAGGCGCTAGGGGAACGAAAAGGGATCGTTCGCATAGCATCCGCTTATGTTCCAATGGATGAAACCCTTGCTTTCGTAGCGGTGGATTTCTCTGGACGACCTTATACTGTAGTGCAAGCTGAATGGACTACCCCTGTGGTGGGTGGTATTGCGACGACATTATTTGGGCATTTTATGGAATCCTTCGCGGTTCAAGCAAGATGTAACTTGCATGCCCGTGTACTCTATGGGCGCGATGATCATCACAAAGCTGAAGCGCTCTTCAAAGCTCTGGGACGCGCATTGGATGCGGCTACACGGATTGATGATCGCTATGCTGGAGAAATTCCGAGCACGAAAGGGATTTTTTAAATTTTGAATTATGGAGAGTCAATCGGTGAGACAAAATTTAGATAAGGAGCAGAACATTGGTAGATAATTTTATTCTCTACCCAGCGATCGACCTACGGAATGGACAGGTTGTGCGTCTCTCGGAGGGTGATCGACTATGGCAGACTACCTATGGTGATGAACCGCGCTATTGGGCTGAGCGTTGGCAATCAGAAGGCGCGCAGTGGCTGCATGTGGTCAATCTAGATGGCGCATTTGGAGAACCAACTGAAGGAAATCTAGTCGCATTACAGCAGATTTTGGAAGTTGGTCTTAAGGTGCAGTTTGGCGGTGGTTTAAGAGACGAAGATAGTTTATCTTTCGCTTTTGAAGCGGGCATCAGCCGTGCTGTGATTGGAACAGCAGCTGTTGAGAAACCCTCTTTTGTGGATTGGGCATTGAAGACTTATGGTTCAGAGCGTATCGCCGTGAGCATTGATGCTCGTGATGGTGTGGTACGTGTCCGCGGTTGGGAAGAGTCTGCTGGATTGCAGGCTGTTGAATTAGCGCGCAGTTTGCAAAGACGCGGTTTAGTCTGGTGCAATTTTACAGATGTATCACGCGATGGTTTGCAAAGTGGAATCAATGTGTCTGCCACATCTGCTCTGGCTGAGGCTTCAGGACTGAATGTGGTCGCTTCAGGTGGCGCCGCTTCGCTGGATGATGTGTGCAGTGCTCGCGATGCTGGTTTAGCCGGAATAATCATTGGGCGGGCTTTATATGAGAGTGTTTTTGATGTGGCGGAAATTTTGGATATGTTGAGTAGTAAATAACGAATGGCGAATAGAATGTGGTTACTCTTTTTATATGCCAATTGGGAAGGAGTATCTTATGATCACAATCATTGACTATAAGGCTGGCAACCTGACTTCGGTCAAGCGCGCTTTGGATCATTTAGGCATCGAGAGCCGCATTACGGCAGATCCTGAGAAAGTGCGCCATGCTGAACGGATCCTCTTCCCAGGCGTGGGACATGCTGGTGCAGCGATGCGTGTCCTGCAAGAGCGTGGATTGGATGAGGCTTTGTGGGATGCTTATGCTGGTGGAGTACCAATTCTGGGAATTTGTGTTGGCGCTCAGGTGATTCTTTCTCACTCTGATGAGGGCGATACTCAATGCCTCGATCTTCTTCCAGGAGATTGTCAGCGCTTCAGATTGGATGACCTCCGACTGAGGGTACCGCACATGGGATGGAATACTCTCGAGGTCGTCCGTCCGCATTTTATCCTGAAAGATGTAAACCCAGGTGATCAATTCTATTTTGTCCACTCGTATTATCCGCAGCCTGAATATGCAGACGATATCTACGCAACAACGAATTACGAGCGTGATTTTCCAGCAGCTATCGGACATGCGAACTTATTTGCTATTCAATTCCATGCTGAGAAGAGCGGGATGATTGGTTTGAAGCTTTTGGAGAATTTCGTTGACTGGATACCATGAAATGGATAACTTAAAAAGAGTAAAAATAATATGTTGAGCAAACGAGTGATTTCTTGTCTGGATGTGCGCGATGGGTTGCTTGCGAAGAGTATAAAATTTGTGGATACCAAAGATATCGGTGATCCGGTGGCACGCGCCAGTAAATATTATCAAGATGGTTTAGATGAACTGGTATTTTATGATATTACAGCTTCGAGCGATCATCGGGCAATCATGTTGGATGTGGTCAGTCGTGTCGCTGAGCAGATCTTCATCCCTTTTTCAGTGGGAGGAGGTCTACGCAGTGTGGAGGATTGTGCAAAAGTGTTGCTGGCTGGCGCTGAGAAGGTGAACCTAAACAGCGCGGCGGTAACAAACCCTGGTTTGATCGCTGATGTATCACAAGCTTTTGGTGCGCAGGCTATGGTGCTCTCGATGGATGTGATGCGCGTCACGCCGAGCGCTGAGATACCATCAGGTTATGAGATCGTCATCAACGGTGGGCGAAAACTAATGGGGTTGGATGCGATTGAGTGGGCAAAAATAGGTGAAGGACTGGGAGCGGGTGAGATTGTGGTCAACTCGATAGACTCTGATGGTACAAAAGATGGCTATGATATCCAATTGACACGCAAGATAGCTGAATCCGTACGTGTTCCGGTGATCGCTTCAGGGGGAGGCGGTACGCCTGAACACTTATATGAAGTCCTGACCGCAGGTCGTGCTGATGCTGCCTTGATCGCCTCAATGCTGCACTACGACGAGTATACTCTCGGAGAGATCAAGTCTTATCTCTCACAGCGCGGTATCCCTGTGCGATCGGTAGGAATCGACAAGTGACTGTCAATCACAGATTGCGGTTCATATAAGAAAAGGAATACCAATGAAAAACAAAAAAACGGCTTTACTTTCTGTTTGGGATAAAACTGGTCTGGTCGCGTTAGCGCTGCGCTTAGCTGCAGCGGATTGGCAGTTAATTGCCAGCGGAGGCACAGCGCGAATGCTGCGAGAGGCTGGACTGAACGTCACCGAGGTCAGCCAGATCACCAATCAAGAGGAGATGTTCGATGGGCGCGTAAAAACATTACATCCAGCTATTTACGCCGGGTTGTTGTCGCGTGACACAGAATCTGACCGCGCTGAACTAGCTGCTTATAATTGGTCGCCGATTGATTTGGTGGTGGTCAATTTATATCCTTTTGAGCAGGTGGTTGCAGAGCGCGATGCTACCCTGGCTGAGGCGATTGAGAATATCGATATTGGCGGTGTGTCGCTGCTGCGCGCTGGGGCAAAGAACTATGCCAGAGTGACCGTCTTAAGCGAACCACGCGACTACCCTGATGATCTTACTCTCCTCCAGGATGAAACCTACCGCTGGCACATGGCGCTCAAGGCATTCACTACCACGGCGCATTATGAAGCCGCTATCCAGGATTATTTCACTGCTCTGGAAGATGAATCACCGCCGCTGCGGCTGACTCTCTATCCAATTCAAACTTTGCGTTACGGCGAAAACCCACATCAAGGAGCAGCCTATTACAGTACAAATCCAGTTGGCAGTCCATTGGATGGTCAACTGCTGCAAGGCAAACCGCTTTCCTATAATAACCTTCTTGATCTGGATAGCGCCTGGAAAACAGCAAGTAGTTTCGATGCTCCAACAGCAGTGGTTGTCAAGCATGTCAGCCCGTGTGGCATTGCCAGCGCCCCGCGCATCGAGCAAACGATTACCCCAGCCATCGCGAGCGATCCGGTGTCAGCTTTCGGTAGCGTGATCGCCAGCAATCGCCCAGTGAGCGCTGAATTTGTTAAAAATATCGGAGATTTGTTTGTCGAGTGTATTGCTGCCCCGGGATTTACTCCTGAAGCGCTGGAAGCGCTCACAAGAAAAACGAACCTGCGGTTACTTCAAATTCCACTGAGTGAATCAAGAACAGATTTTGAACTGCGCACGGTGGTGGGTGGATTCCTGCGCCAGGATGTGGATACAGGCGATCCTTTTGACGCCCCAGCGTGGCGTGTGGTCACAAAAAGAGAGCCGACAGCAAAAGAGCAGAGCGCCTTGGAGTTCGCCTGGAAAGCGGTACAGCCAGTGAAGTCTAATGCCATACTACTCGCTCAAACTGATGGCGAGATCAGCTTCAGTGTGGGAATTGGTGGTGGGCAGCCTAACCGTGTGGATTGCGCGCGCATCGCGGGGGAACGCGCCGGGGAGCGCGCCAAAGGCGCTGTCCTTGCCTCGGATGCTTTCTTTCCTTTCCCAGATGGTGTCCAGGCAGCTGCGGACTTGGGCGTAACGGCTATTGTTCAGCCAGGTGGCTCATTACGAGATGAGCAAGTCATCGCTGTGGCAGATGAATTTGGCTTGACGATGGTCTTTACAAAAGTACGCCACTTCAGACATTAGCTTAGTGTTCATGAAAGACACGAAAATAATCTATGAATTTCAAGAAAACCATCCTATCTTTCTTGAAATAAAAGGATAAATTGATGGAAATAAAATACGATGAGAAAGGTTTAGTCACTACCGTGGTACAAGACGTTCAGACTGGTGAGGTTCTCATGGTTGCTTGGATGAACGCTGGCGCTCTACGCTTGACGCAAGAGAGCGGACAGGCGCATTTCTGGAGTCGTAGTCGCGCTGAATTATGGCATAAGGGCGCTACATCCGGAAATTTCATGGACGTACGCCAAATTCTGATTGACTGTGATAATGACACCTTGCTGCTTAAAGTAGAACCTATGGGGCCAGCCTGTCACACCGGGGCGCGCAGTTGTTTTTATCGGGAATTCAAAAAATTAGAATAAATAATTGGAGTATTGAATGAGGCTATATCAGCTATTAGAGATAATCGAAGATCGTAGAACCAATCCCACTGAAGGTTCTTATACAGCGCGCTTGTTTGCTGAAGGGGAGGATAAAATACTGCAAAAAGTCGGCGAGGAAGCAGTAGAGGTGATTCTTGCGGCTAAAGGACAAGGACGACAGCGCCTCATAGAAGAGACCAGCGATCTCTTCTATCACACTTTAGCGCTTTTAGCTGCTCATGATATTAGCTTGGCAGAAGTGGAAGCAGAGTTGGAACGCAGGCATAAATGAACTCAGAAATTCTGCTCTTTGATATGGATGGTGTGCTGCTTCAACCCGGTGGATATCAAAAAGCTATGGCAGAAACGGTACGTTTAGTGGGGAAATCGCTGGGCTATACCGAAGTAGAATTAACCCCTGCTGATAGCGCTACATTCGAGTCTCTTGGAATAACGAGCGAGTGGGATTCATCAGCAATCTGTCTTGTCTGGATGATGCTACCGTTATGGGAGCGAGAACCGACACTGGAAGTTCCTTCCACGCTCTCAGATAGTGTAAATCTAGGTAAAGTCAGAGTCGACCTACGCTGGGATACGCTTTTTGAAAAATTGGATCAATCCAAGACGGAATCCGTTGATCCAGTCTTTTGCGCTGAGGAAATTCTGAGTATTAACCATCATCGAGAGCGGAGTATTCGTAAAATTATTCGCTCAGCGCATCATATTGAACAGTCGCTTACGCACCGTGTATTCCAGGAACTGGCGCTCGGCAGTCAAGTTTTTGCTCACACCTATGCCCTGCAGCCTTGGTTCGATAAAGAAAGTTACTTACTGCAATATGATCGTCCAAGCCTAACGCTGAAACAGCGCATGCATCTGGTGAACTGGCTGGATGACGAGCGTCATAGCGCCGCGATCTTCACCAATCGTCCTTCTCGGCATGGCGCTTTGAGCACGCCCGAAGCTGAGATTGGAGCGCGTTGTGTTGGATTGGAGCATTTACCGATTGTGGGATACGGAGAAATGCTTTGGTTTAGCCGGAAACGAGGTGTGGATGTGCGAGCTCTGCGTAAGCCCTCGCCGCTGCATGTGTTAGCAGCTTTGCTGAGTTCCAAAGATGTAGATACGGAGAATGCCCTAGACAAGGCTGCTGCGCTGACTCTAGAAGGTCAAGGAGATGCAGTCTGGGAACAATTTCAAGACGCACAGATTTATGTGTTCGAAGATACTATCGCTGGTATCAACAGCGCCCATCGGGCTGCGGAGCTTCTCTCGGTTCATGGTGTGCACAGTGATTGGCATTTGATCGGCGTGACCGAGGAGGCAACCAAGAGAGCAGCACTCACAACTGCTGGTGCAATGGTTTTTAACACATTAGCTGATGGATTAAGCGCAAATTCTATTATGCGCGAATCCAAAGAAAATACATCCCATTATGAATAGCTGGTTCTATCCTGTTGTCATAATATCATCCAGCGCAAGGAGAAGCTGTTCGATGTCTTTCAACGTTGTATCACCCATATGGGCGATTCGGAAAGTCTCTTTCTTCAGAGGTCCGTATCCGCTTGCTATTCGCATTCCTCGTTTGATTAGCTCTTGGTTTACCTGTGGGATATCTAATTTTGATTGGTGATCGATTGTGGTTACGGTCTTTGATCGATAGCCTTCAGGCGCATAGATTCTGAAGTTGTTTTTTGATGCCCAAGCAAGAACGCGTTTTGCCATTTCTTCATGACGGGTAAAGCGGTTATCCAAACCCTCATTAAAGATTCGGTCAAGTTGAACATCTAAAGCATAGATCAAAGAGATAGCTGGTGTATAGGGGGTGCTGTCTTTTTGAATGTGTTGTTCCAGTCTGATCAAATCAAAGTACCAGCCACGATCAGGAACCGTTTGCGCATATTGAAGCGCCCTATCCGATACAACCGCAAAGCTCAATCCAGGAGGTAATGCAAGGCACTTTTGAGAGGAGGTCAATACGAAGTCTAGCCCCCAAAGATCAGTCTCGATTTTTGTGCCGCCTAGTGAAGATACCGCGTCGACGCTGATCAAGGTGTTGGGGCTGATATGATGCACCGTTTCTGCGATCTCCTTGACAGGGTTTTCCATTCCTGTTGAAGTCTCGTTATGCACGATTGTGATCAATTCATAGGGTTTCTTCTGGAGCGCTTCGGAAACGATCTTGGAGGTAAATGGTTGGTTCCAGGGTAGCTCCAATAGATCAGCAGATTTACCATTCGAGACTGCGACTTGATGCCAGCGTTTAGAAAATGCCCCATTTACACAACTCAGGATATCTTTCTTGGCGAGATTTCTGACGGCTGCTTCTTGCCATCCAGAACCCGAAGAGGCGCTGATATATATATGTTCTTTGGTGTAGAAAAGTTGACGTAATTTCTCTAAGCTAGAGCGAAAAAGAACTTCAAATTCTTGACTTCGATGAGGCAGCATCGCTTTTGTTTGTGCGAATAACACTTCTTCAGCGACATCAACCGGACCTGGAATGAATAGATTAGTCATCAGTACCTCCTGCTTTGATCTTCTGGAAATCTATTTATGTGCTAGTATGGATTGATAATTATTGTACCAGTCACATCAAAAATTTGATGATCGAAACCTTAAAACTCTAATTGAATGATGACTGCTATAATAAATATTATGCGCCGTTTATCCCTTTTATTCGTATTATTTGGGTTATCTTGTCATCTAATTACACAAGGTGCAGGAATTCTCGAAAAATTCAATCAATCCTCAAGCACAAGAATCCCTTACACCATGACGACCTCAGTGGTGACCACAAGCGCTCCCCTAGAATTTACCCCTACAAGAAAAACAACTCAAGTATTTCCAGAATTCACTCCTACAGCGATAAGCCTATCTCCCGCAGATTTTGAGGTGCAATTTCACCCCGCTGAACCGTTAAGGATCGGTGATTTGGTCAGTGTTGAAGTGATCCCGATTTATTCATCGAATTTGAAGAATTATCAAGTTCATATAGAAATCAAGGATGGGAAGGGCAACGCTCCTTATGTTGGATCATTTACTGATTATGGAATTTCAAGGCGATTACAAGCGACGCTAACTTGGTTTTGGGATACAAGTGAGTTGCCTCCAGGACAATACATTCTTTATTTCTCCATAGAACCTGATGGACCGGAATGGAACGAGACAGTCACTCTCTTTCAGAACTCTAATCTACCTTTTTCAGTAGAAGAACACCAGTGGATGATGGTCAATACGGATTCTTGCAAAGTTAATTATTTAAGTGGAACTGCTGCTGAAAGGGATTTAGAGTTTCTCTTAGGGATGGTGGAAGAACAAGCTTTGTCAGCTTCACAAAAAATGCACACTGAAATAGAAACGCAGATTGAGATTAATTTCATCCCAAGGGTTTGGGGGCATGGTGGTTTTGCATCCAATGAAATCGTTTTATCGTATTTAGATCGCAATTACGCTGGGGGGCGAACTGATATTATCTTGCATCATGAGTTGATTCATATATTAGATCGGCAACTTGGGGATAATATCGGGTTAGATATGTTTATTGAGGGTTTGGCAGTTTATCAAACAGGTGGACATTACAAAGCAGAACCATTACTCCCCCGTGCAGCCGCTTTACTTCCACCGAAATCGGGTTGTCTTCCTTTGGAGACATATCTAGCAGATCGCTCAGAAGGGGAGCAGACACCGATCTGTGGATTGGATCGTTTTATTCCTGTGGAGGAATTAAATAATGCCTTCTATTCCTGTCAACACGAAATTGGCTATATCATAGCTGGTTCCCTGATGGAATATATGATCGAGCGTTGGGGATGGGAGCAATTCTCAGCTTTTTATCGCAATACAAGTTTAGATTATGAGATGAATTCAGAATTACCTAAGCATATATCTTCAGCAAATAACCGGTTAGAGTTAAGCCTAGTTGACCATTTTGGGATTACGTTGAGTGATCTAGAAAAGGATTTTATCACTGAGTTGGATAAGGTAAATTTGGATCCGCAAACTGTCGTGGATGTATATTTTACAATTTTGTACTATGATACTGTGCGTCGATATCAAATGCTATTAGATCCCTCAGCTTATTTTGCTGCTGCTTGGAGCCCAAATATTGAAGAAATGCGCCAACGCAAGATCGTTGCGGATTATTTACGTCATCCAGAGGCGATCGAGAATTTGGTGTTGGAAAGTATGTTTACGACTGCGCATGATTATTTTCTTTCTGGAGAATATCTTCTTTTGCAGCAATATGTTCAAGAAATCAATGTCACTCTTGACTTGATCCAGGAAGGAGCAGAAAATCCATTTGTTGATCAAATAATGGTTAGCGCCTATTATGAAGTTATCATGCGCGCTCAAAAAGATGGATATCAGGTACAGGAAGTAACCGTGATGGATGATACTGCACGTTTGTGGGTCGAAAACGAAGGTTCAGAATTTAGGATCGTTGATTATTTTCTTGATCCCAATCATGGGTGGCAGGAAAGTGAGACTACAGAATAAACCATTACGGGGGACAAGACCATATTATGCCGCTTAGTGCATCGAATGGCGCTGTACAGTACAGATTGAGCATATCGAAAGCAAATGCTGCACCGACAATACAAACAGTAAACAAGAACAGGCAACCACAACCCGCGATGATCAGAGGTTTATTTTTCTTTTTCGTTGGAGTTGGCGCTTTATCATAGGAAGGCAGCTTCCCTTTCGGTGTAACCCGATCTTGGGCTACCGCATGTGGTTCTTCCTCAAAGATCAGTTCTTCTTCTGATGAGATAGCTTCGAATTTAGCTTCTTGAGCAACCATTTCGGTCCTAGGAAAAGCTAGTTCTTCAAATCGTTGTTCAGAAGGAGGTACTCGATATGTGTCCGGTGATTCTTGGGGTTTTTGTGTGGTTGGAGGGCGTCCGATAACAGTTGATTCAGAGTCAATAGCAGTCGATTGGTATACCAAACTGACATTCTCACCGAGATTAATGGTTTCTTGATTAACTAATATATGTGGTCCGATGAGCTTTTGCCCATCAATAAAAGTCCCATTGGTTGAACCTAAATCTTCGATCGTGTATCCATTGGACTGAAATTTTAGTTGTGCATGTCGACGAGAAATCTCGGGATCATTGATGACGATATCATTACTGACATCTCTCCCGAGAGAGATTTTTTCTTGTTTTAGTTCATAGGACTTCCCCACGTTCGGTCCGGTTTGCATGATCAGATGGATTTTTGGTGTGCTCATGATCTTCTCCTGTACAAGAGAGCAATTATTATTGTTAAGTGTAATTAATTTTTGTAAGCATGTCAAACAAAATTATGATTAATCTTCAGTGTTCTTGGATATTAGAGGCAGGAAGCTTAAATCGACACCGACAAAGATAGGCTTGGTTTTATTCTCTGATATTTGGCAGCGATTGTTTGCTTCTAGATTTATCCAAAAAACTTGCGGAGTGGTATAAGTATGAGTTATAACTTGCCCAGTACCTGTGTTTTCGTCTCCAAAATTCCAAGTAAATGTGATCGGTGATTCACCGGAGCTAATGGTTGCTGTAAAGCTTACCGTTTGATCGACGTCCGGGTAGTCTGGTGAGTGCACATAGTTTAATCCTTTAACGGTGATACAAGGTTCTAGATCAATATCGATTGTTTTTACTTCTTCACTAGAGAGGGTAATCCCTTCACGAATTTCTTGAAGATGATCCGCTGCTGAGAAAACCAAATCATAAGTACCGGGATTCAGGAAAAGTCGATAAGAGCCATTGCTTCCTGAGTTGGTTGAGGTAATCTTTTCTCCATTTTGCCAAACTTCAATGAGAGCATTGGATATGGGAAGTCCATTTTCTGTGTCAGTAATGATTCCATTGATCTCGCTTTCGATCAAACAACCCATATGTGCCAATGTGGCAAGGGCTGCTTTTACGAATTCTGTGTAATAAGGCATATTGAGTGTACTTAATTGATCAGTCGTTTTATGGTAGTAAGGTGTAAAGTCGTTCCAATCTTCAATTGCAAGAATGGCAGAGTATCCATAATTCCAAAAAGGAGAATGATCACTGGCAGTTATTCCATCTTGTTTGATCTGAGGATCAAGATCAATTCCGTAAGTACTGACGACATCATTGAATAGAGTGGCAATTTCTAGATCGCCTGCATTACCTGGACGTGTGTGTAGATCGAAGGTAGGGTCTGTGTCAATTGTGTTATAGGCGAGCATATCCAGGTTGAGAACGCCTTCAATTTTTTCGCCAGCATTGTAAACCGTATTGGCATAGGCTTTGCTGCCATATAAACCTTGTTCTTCACCTGTAAAAAGTACGAATCTCAGTGAACAATCAAAACGGTATTGATTGAGGATCTCTGCAATATGCATCACAGCCACGGCTCCGCTGGCGTTGTCATCTGCGCCTGGTGCGTCTGACCTAGATGATATATCGTTTTCAGATCTGGAGTCAATATGGGCGACGATCAAGTAAATATGCTCAGCTTGGGATTCGCCTGTCTTTTGGGCAATCACATTGCGCTTCTCGAATCCACTAATCGTATAGTATGCATAGCTACTTGGAAGCCCAAGCGCGGAAAAGAACTCGTATCCATAGCGAGTCGCTTTTTTTATCGGAATATCGGTATAAGTGTAGCGTGTTTCTAATCGGTACGGACTTCCGTCAATCATAGTGGCCCATTCGCCGCTCAAATTGCCAATATAATCATAGAGATTGTCTGTATCAACTTGATTGATCATCTCTGCGACTAATGCGCTGTATTCGACCGATTGAGCTTGATCTTTTAAACCTTTCCCCTCTCCAATGATACCGCTGATTTCCTGCGCGATCAAAGGCAGTATTCTCAGATTGTATTCGGTTAATTGCTCAATCCCATCTTTGTGCATACCAATAATTGCTTGTCTGTCATAAATGAATAGGATATCTGCTTTGCTTTGAAGTCTTTCCAGCGATTCAGAAGACCCGTAGGCTAAATAATAGGATTTTCCTGTAGCATTTTCATCAAGGATTTTGTATTCGATCCCGTTGTTTGATAATTCCGCTAAGGATGGATAACTTGCCTGAATGATATAAATGCTATCACTATGCTCTTTATACAAGCGTGTATACATTTTTATATCCTGTGATTTCAGAAAGTCAAGTTCTTCTTGTGTGTGGATTTCAACACTGATCAGAGAAGTAATTTCTTGACTATTTTTTGGAATATCTATGATTTGATATCCACTGATAAATAGTAGAAAGATGATCAGAAAGACTATTTGAGAGGCTTTTTTGTGTTGAGATTTTTTCTTGTTCCTATTATTCATATTGGTTTTATTTCCATAATCATAATTGATTAAAGTAGGTTTTTTAATTTTACCAAGCAAAATCTATGAAAGCTATGCCTCTTTTCTATGCTATCGTGGCTATGATAGAATCGATTCAATCCTGAGCAAATTAGAGATGAAATGGGAAAATTGAACAGAGATATTGATATTAAAATGATCATTCATCTTCTCCTTATTGTGGCGATCCTTATTCAAGCTGGATTTCTCTTGTATCAATATAGAAAAGACATTTCACAGATTATGAAGGATTCTGTTCAACATGGGTTGTGGCGCAGCGCAAAGTTCGCTCAGAGTGGTTGGGTCGCGATCGATCAGCAGATTCCAATATTTGATTAACATCTTGCTAATCTGATTCCAACATTAGATCAATATACTGGTAAAAAGGAAATATTAAAGAATTCTAAATAAGTACGGGTGTAGTTTATTAAGATGTAGCGTGCTATATTTTGACTTGAAATATTGGAGTATAGGTTATGAATATTGATAAATATACGCAAAAAGCACAGCAAGCCATTATGAAAGCGCAGGAGTTGGCGCAGGAATATCATCATCAATCGATCGAACCTACACATATGCTTTTGGCATTATTAAGTCAAGATGATGGTGTTGTTCCAGCATTGGTTACAAAAGTAGCTGGGAGTGTTGTCGCTTTACGTGATGAACTAAAAACGGAATTAGAAAACCGTTCAAAAGTATACGGTGGCGGAGATATGCAGGTGGGGATTTCTCGACAGCTTTCTGAGGTTTTTTCAGCGGCTGAGAGATATGCCAAAGGGATGCAGGATGAATTTGTTTCTACAGAACATATTTTATTAGGTTTGACCGAGAGCAATGAAGGCAAGCGTCTCAGTCAATATGGCTTAACCAAGGAAGCGATTCTAAAAGCGCTCGCAAGCGTCCGTGGTACCCAACGAGTTACTTCACAAACCCCCGAGGATACTTACCAATCTTTAGAGAAGTACGGACGCGACCTAACTGCTCTGGCAAGACAGGGAAAAATGGATCCGGTGATTGGTCGTGATGAAGAGATCCGTCGCGTTGTGCAAATCCTTTCCCGCCGCACGAAGAATAACCCGGCGTTAATTGGTGATCCCGGTGTAGGGAAAACCGCCATTGTGGAAGGTCTTGCGCAGCGAATTATCAACGGAGACGTTCCCGAAGGACTAAAGCGCAAGCGCTTGATCCAATTGGATATGGGAGCGCTGGTGGCTGGGGCAAAATATCGTGGCGAGTTCGAAGAGCGTTTGAAAGCAGTTCTTAAAGAAATTACGGATGCCTCTGGTGAAATTCTGCTCTTTGTGGATGAGATGCATACCGTTGTGGGCGCTGGTGCAGCAGAGGGCGCGATGGATGCTGGGAATATGCTCAAACCGTTGTTGGCGCGAGGAGAGCTGCATATGATTGGCGCGACGACCTTGGATGAATATCGCAAGTATATTGAAAAAGATGCTGCCCTTGAGCGACGTTTTCAGACCGTATTCGTTGATGAACCTTCGGTTGAAGAGACGATCAGTATTTTACGCGGATTAAAAGAACGCTATGAGGTACATCATGGTGTACGCATTACCGATCCAGCCGTGATAGCAGCCGCGACGCTCTCCGATCGTTATATTAGCGACCGCCATTTACCAGATAAAGCGATTGATTTGATCGATGAGGCAGCCGCACGCTTACGAACCGAGATCGATTCGAAGCCGCAGGTTTTGGATATCGTCGATCGCCAGATCCTTCAATTGGAAATCGAGCGACAAGCATTGCAGAAAGAAAAAGATAAAGCCTCTAAGGAACGTTTAGGTCGCATCGAAAAAGAACTGGCTGACTTACGCGAAGAGTCCAATCAATTACAGACTCGTTGGCAGACTGAGAAGGAAGCGATCAGTGAATTGCAAAGCGCGAAGGAGCAAATCGAGCAAGTGCGTCTTGAGATCGAACGCTCAGAACGTCAAAATCAACTCGAAACCGCAGCCCGTTTACGATATGGCACGCTGCGTGAACTTGAAGAGAAGGTCAAGAAAGGCGAAGATCGTCTCAAAGAATTACAACAGCAGAGCCCGCTCCTAAAAGAAGAAGTCGATTCTGAAGAAATCGCTTTGGTGGTTTCAAAATGGACGGGTATACCCGTTTCAAGGCTATTAGAGGGTGAGATGGATAAGCTAGTTCATATGGAAAGACGTCTACACCAACGAGTGGTAGGGCAAGATGACGCCTTACGTGCAGTGTCCAATGCTGTACGACGATCACGTGCTGGTCTTCAAGATCCCGATCGTCCGGTTGGCTCTTTCATATTCTTAGGACCTACTGGTGTAGGGAAAACAGAACTAGCGCGAGCGTTGGCAGAGTTTCTTTTTGACGATCAACGCGCGTTGGTACGTATAGACATGAGCGAATATCAGGAGAAACATACGGTTTCGAGATTGGTGGGCGCTCCTCCAGGATATGTCGGTTACGATGAGGGTGGGCAGCTCACTGAAGCTGTTCGTAGGCGTCCGTATAGTGTCGTCTTATTTGATGAGATTGAAAAAGCGCACACAGAGGTCTTCAATGTATTGCTACAGCTTCTCGACGATGGGCGCTTGACTGATGGACATGGTCGAACCGTTGATTTTCGCAATACCGTTGTGATCATGACCAGCAATTTGGGTAATCAACTTTGGGAGAGCGGAAGAGAAGTTACACGCGATCAGATTACCGCCGTTTTACAAGCTCATTTCCGCCCTGAGTTTTTAAATCGTATCGATGAGATTGTCGTCTTCCATCAATTGACGCGTGAGAATCTTGCGGAGATAGTCAATATTCAACTTCGCAGAGTATCAGATCTACTAGCTGAAAGAGGCTTTGTTTTAGAAGTAAGCGAAGCGGCGCGTGAGTACCTGGCAGATGTCGGTTATGATCCAAATTATGGCGCTCGTCCTCTCAAGCGAGCTATCCAACGTGAATTGCAGGATCCGCTTGCGCTGGATATATTATCTGGAAAATTCCGTGAAGGACAGATTATTCGAGTTGATCGAGGCGAAGATGAATTGGTTTTTTCTAGTGTTTTACAAAGTGAAGTTCCAGTAGAATAAGTTATAGGATTGTCTTAGACCATACCTCTTCTGTTCTCAAAGAAGGGGTATGGTGGTTTAATGGATTTGTTGAAATTACAATTTGGGCAAGACAATCGCTTCTTGCTTTTGGTATTTTCCTTTTTTATCCGCATAAGAAATATCGCATTCTTCATCTGCTTCTAAGAAAAGCACCTGTGCAATCCCTTCAAAGGCGTAGATTTTTGCAGGCAATGGAGTCGTGTTGGAAATTTCCAGCGTGACATAACCTTCCCACTCTGGCTCAAATGGGGTCACATTGACGATGATTCCACAGCGAGCATAGGTCGATTTTCCCAAACAGATCGTTAACACGCCTCTTGGGATTCGAAAATATTCCACAGTCCGAGTCAACGCAAAAGAGTTCGGTGGGATGACGCAAATATCTCCCTTATAGTCCACCATCGAATTAGGATTGAAATTCTTTGGATCAACTACTGCCGAATAAACATTGGTGAAGATTTTAAATTCATCCGTTACACGAATATCATAGCCGTAAGAGGATACACCGTATGAAATGACTCCATTGCGTACTTGTGAGTCTTCAAATGGCTCGATCATTCGTTTCTCTCGCGCCATCTTTCGGATCCAGTGGTCAGGTTTCAAGCCCATTAGAATAAATCTCCTTTTACTAAGCGATTTGATAATTTTACTCTTCAGGTTGAAGTTTAATGACTGTTAATTGATTCGGAAATACTTCTACAAACTCTTGTTGCAATCCCAGGAAAGGATAAGCAATTCTGTACCAGCCTGCTTCGAGATCTCCTACAGCAAAGCTCTCTTCCCATGGAGGTTGTCCAATTAGCGCTTTTTCTTCGTATGAGATTAAGCTAATTGATCGTTCGCTTGCTTGATCTATCCCATTGGGATAATAATCTAATACGATGCTGGATAAGGGTGTATTGTTGCCAAAGGAGTCGATCAAGTTCCCCGCAATACCACCCATCGATTGGTTATTTTCATCTTGCTTTGGTTGTAACCACAACTCTGGATTACGAGAATTCTCATAAGTATTTTCACCTAAGCGAACCTCAAAATGTAAATGGCTGCCTTCGGCGATGCCGGTCATGCCAACTTCTCCGATCTTTTCGCCAGTCTTCACCCGCTCGCCTACTTCTACATTTATTTTAGATAAGTGTCCATATAGGGTGTAGATCTTCGATCTTAAATCGGGAAAAGCAATTTGTATTCCCTCAGGCATTTTATGTTCGATCACAATAAGATTGCCATAAAAATAGGAGTATGGACCATAAAAGAGGATTGGCCAAATGCCTTGTTCAGAGATGGGATCACGATCTTCGCCAGCTACAAGGATGATTCCATCTGCTGATGCAAAAACAGGTGTTCCGTAACCGTTTGAAAATTCAACGCCATGGTGAGGATCGCGTCTGCCTCCTTGGGTACTGCCGAAGCGGTAGCTAATATCAATTGTATCGTTATCCTTTTCATCGATAGGGCGCGCCAAGAAGTATTGGCTGGTATAAGCGCTGAGACACGTAGCATCCTGTGAGCATGGTGTGAGCGTACTATCAGTTTTTTGTGTTGGTGTAGGCTCAATAGTTTGATAGATTTGTGTTGCTGTGTTAGTTACCTTCGGGGGTTTATTGGTAGGTTTCTCGGTTGGGGTGGATTTGATCGGTGTAGGCGTGAGTGTTTTTAACTGCTCTGTTTTCGTTGGCGATGATTGAATATGTTGCATCGTAGAAGCAGCCGCCGGTGAACAAGCGGCTGCAATCAGTAGGAATATAAGGAGGATAAGGGAAATCGGTTGAGCTTTCATTTTCCTCAAGGAAGCGGAAATCCACCACGTTCGACTAATACTGAGCGTATGCTTTCGTCAATTTGATCAGCTCGCTTCTCTAATTCGCCTAGCGTAATAAGCATATTCTTGGAGATCTCACCTTCATCAACATTGACGAGGTTGATTCTTACATTATAACCCGCGCTGGTTAAACCAGCGCGCGCCAAGGCAGATCCTGCTGCGCCATCGCTGATCGCATTAAGATTACCGATTAAAACAACCTCATATGCCAAATCAATCACTTCACATGCTTTTTCTGCGACTTCTAATGGGACTATAGCTGCGTTAATTGTCGCTTCATTGATCGCCTTTAATCGTTCTGATTTTTCGGTAGAAGTTTCTTTAGGAAGCATAAACGCATTCAGGACGTCTGTGAATGCTTGCGCATCTCTTTCTATTGCCGTTGTGAGAAATAAGCGGATTTCCGATGCTCTTTTTAAGATCTCTTGCATTCTATTTTCTACATCCGCATATTTCTTTTTCCCAATTGTTAAACGGGCGACCATTTCAACCAAGGCGGCTCCTGCTGCCGCGCTATAAGCGGCTGCTGAACCTCCACCTGGAGTAGGCGTACCTGCGGCTAATGCCTCTAAGAATCCATAAGCAGCAGCTTGAGGGATTTCTCCACCTTTCGAAGGTTCTGATTCAGCTAAAGCAATTTTATTTTCCAATATTTGCTCTGGATTTAAATCTTCCAAGTGAATATACCATTTCGCGGCATCAATCAGAGATTCTTGAGGGATCAATCCAACTAGCTCGCTACGATCAATATTTACTCCATAATGCATTGCTTCTTTCCTGATCAACTCCACAACCCTTGCAATTGGCGTTCCTCGGAAATTGGTTAAGTTCATCGAAACTTGTGCCTGATGATCTACTTCAAGCCCAAGCGCTTTTACATAACGCAGTCCTCCGGAAGAATGACGGATTGCCTTAGCGATTTTCTTGGCGACAGTGACGTCATCCGACTTAAGGAAAACATTGAAGGCGATCAGAGGATGGCGTGCTCCGATGACGGTAGCGCCGGCGGTTCCTAATTTTTTCGGTCCATAATCGGGAGCGCGATCTGGATTTGTCGCGATTTCCTTTTTCAGAGTCTCGTACTGTCCTCTACGGATTACCTCTAAATTTCTTCTTTGAGGGTTCTTTGTAGCTTCCTCGTATAGATAAACCGGGATATTGAGCAGTTCTCCTACTCGTTTTCCCAAACGGTTTGCGATTTCTATACAATCTTCCATACTTACCCCTTGAATCGGCACGAAGGGGACGACATCAGTGGCGCCAATCCGTGGATGTTCGCCAGTATGTTCATCTAAATTGATCAATTCAGCCGCTTTTTGGATGGCTCTAAAAGCGCCTTCCTCGATTTCTTCTGGCGCTCCAACGAAAGTAAATACAGTGCGGTTGTGATCATAATCCGTATGTTGGTCTAAAAGGCTCACACCGAGTTGAGAGGTAAGGGCTGTTTTAATGGCTTCTAAAACCTCCGGACGACGCCCTTCAGAGAAGTTTGCGATACACTCTACGATTTGTTTGGGCATGGTTTTTCCTTTTTACAATGAAAGATTTATTGTTTATTATTCGCATATTATACACATTCAATAGTTCAATAAAGCTATTTGCGAATATTTTTTAATTCCTCAAATAATTTTTTTTCTTCGGCACTTAAATCTTTTGGTATTTGAACGTTCACGGTTGCGTATAGATTTCCGCGTTCTTTTGGAGAACGTAACTTGGGCATTCCTAAGCCTCTCAATCGGAATGTCTTTCCATTGGTTGTTCCAGCGGGAATGGTGAGTTCAACAGATTTATCGATCGTCTGAACATTAACCTTGCCACCTAATACAACGGTGTATAAATCAACTGGTAAATCAATCTTCAAATCATCTTTATCACGTTTGAAAACAGGATCGGGTTTGACATGGATTTTTAGGTATAGGTCGCCAGCTTGACTGCCTTCCATGCCTGGATCTCCTTGTCCGCTTAATCGTACACGCGAGCCCGTATGCACCCCAGGCGGGATTTTGGATTCGATACGCTTGCCATCTTCCCACTGTAATTGAATTGTTGTGCCATGGAAGGCATCTTCAAGCGAGATTTGTACATTATGCTCCCTATCTTGCCCACGCTGAGCGCGAACTACTCGCTTTCTGCCACTGTATCCTGGTGCACGTTGTCCCATTCCTCCAAAGAGAGTCTCGAAGAAATCTGAAAAGCCTCCCATTCCTCCGCTCCCCATACCACCGCTACCAAAAATATCTCCGAAATCTTTTCCTAAAATTTGTTCTAATTCTTCCTGAGTTACTGTGCGTGTATAACCGCCTCCTCCCTGTCCGGCAGCCCATTGATTCCAATCATAGTCCTCCGGTCGTCCACCACTGCGGGAATATTGTTTCCAAGAGGCGCCAAATTGATCATACTTTTTTCGTTTATCTGGATCAGAGAGGACTTCATAAGCCTCATTTAATTCTTTAAATTTTTCTTCAGCCGCTTTGTTATCTGGATTTACATCAGGGTGATATTGGCGTGCTAGCTTTCGATACGCCTTTTTGATTTCCTCTTTTTCGGCATTTTTGTTTACGCCTAGTATTTTATAATAATCCTTATATTCCATTCATTTTGCTCCAAATGTATTTGTAAAACTATTTTTAAAAAATAGTTCTTAATCTAATATTCGTTAGCATTATATAATCAGATTTGTATTGGAGAATTATTAAATTCATCTAAGAATCGTTTATCCAAAATTTTATATATCTCATATATTTCATTTGTATGATTCTAACAGAAGGCACGTAAAATCCGTATTGTAAGTAAGGAAAAATTTAAAAAATCCATAATTAATAATCAAGAGCTTATTATTATAGGAGGTAAGCGAAATGTATAGAAGATACCGTGTACCAAGTTTGTGGAGAGATTTTGATCGCCTTCAACGAGAAATGGGTCAACTATTAAGCGCAGCTAGCGAATCTGACTATTATACTCCCCGAAGAGTCCGTCAGGCATCTGGTTACCCAGCCATGAATGCTTGGGAAAATCAAGAAGGTATGATTGTCACAGCAGAATTACCTGGAATTAATACAGATGGTATTGATATTAGTGTGGTTGGGGACACCCTGACACTCAGTGGAAATCGAGAATCAGATGATCTGAAAGAAGGAGCTCGCTATCATCGTCGCGAGCGAGGTTTTGGAAGTTTTTCCCGCTCTATTCAACTTCCCTTTCATGTAAAGGTGGAAGATGTCGAAGCCACTTTTAATAATGGTATTTTACAAATCAATCTACCACGTGCCGAGGAAGACAAACCGAAGAAGATCGCAGTGAAAAGTGTATAGTGGTGGATCAGGTACAATTTATATAGAGGTGATATTATGTCTGAAGAAAAAAAAGAATTAGAAGTCGAAAAGCAGGAATTAACAACAACAGAGGATAGTGAACGCACTCGTGATTGTCAGTGCTTTGTACCTCGATCAGATATTTATGAAGCGGATGATGATATTTATGTGGTTGTCGATGTGCCCGGTGCGGATAACGAGTCCATTGACATTACACTAGAGAAAAATGTTCTGACCATCAACGCTTATGTTGATCCAGGTGATATCGAAGGTTATTCATTAGCCTTCGCAGAGTACCAAATTGGTGATTATCAACGAAGCTTCCGATTGTCAAACGAAATTGATCGTGAAAAAATCGAAGCTACAGTAAAAGATGGTGTACTAAGGTTAGTATTACCTAAGGCGCAAGAAGCAAAGACTCGTAAGATAGCTGTTAAGGTTGGAGCTTAATCGATTGATCATCGATTATTGAGATAAATCAAGAAGAAATAAAAGCCCTTCTAATGGTAATTTACCTTTAGAAGGGCTTTTTTTTTCTCAGATCACCGCTCAATAGAATGATTCATGATTGATATGAAAAAGGAAAAAAATCTCGTGTATACTTTGGCATGATCATTTTATTTATTAATTTGAGGTAATGAATATGACTTTTCGGGAATACTTAGGTGAATTAGAATCTCAGGGCAATTTGATTAGGATAACGACACCGATATCAAAAAACTATGAAATTCCTGCAATTCTAAAAAAGCTGGAACCTACGCCCGTTCTTTTTGAGAATGTGAAAGAGTCGCCCTTCGGAGTTGTTGGTAATCTGTTTTGTGAAAAAAAGAGCATTGCGAATTATTTTGGTATTCATCCCTCAGATATTACTCCGATGTTGATAAAAGCTATCCAATCTCCAAGCCCTTATCAATTGGTTGAAGAAGCCCCTTGTCAAGAAGTAATTCTCCAGGAACCGAATCTAGATAGCTTACCCATCCTAAGCCATTTCGCGGGGGATGGTGGTAACTATATTACCTCAGGTGTGGTTATCGCCAGACATCCCCGCTTTGGAATAAACGCGGATTTCCATCGTTTTATGCAATTCTCACCAACAGAAATGGCTGTCCGTATTGTTCAATCGCGACATTTCGATATTTTCTTGCAAGATATGAAGGCGATCGATATTGCCGTCGCGATCGGAAACACACCTAATGTCCTCATAGCTGCAGCTACCTCGGTTGATCTTGGTGTTAATGAACTTGAAATTGCGAATGCCATTCAACCATTGCAGGTTGTGCGTGCTAAAACCGTGGATGTTCATGTCCCGGCTGAGGCAGAGTTTGTGCTTGAAGGAAGAGTGGTTTTAGATCGCAAACATGCTGAAGGTCCATTTGTGGATTTGACGGAAACTCAGGATATTGTTCGCAACGAACCAGTTTTTGAACTGAAAGCTATCACCCATCGCCGTGATGCTATTTGGCAGGCGCTTTTACCTGGTGCACTCGAACATAAATTGTTAATGGGAATGCCGCGCGAGCCGACCATTTTTCAGAAGGTCAATCAAGTTGTAGAGTGTTTGGATGTCAATGTCAATCCAGGTGGTTGTTCTTGGCTGCATGCCATCGTTCAGATCAAAAAGCGATCGGAAGATGATCCAAAACGAGCGATTGAGGCAGCCTTTGCAGGGCATAGATCATGTAAACATGTCTTTGTGGTTGATGACGATATTGATATTTACGATCCTTTATCTGTTGAATGGGCAATGGCAACCCGCTTTCAGGGAGATCGTGATTTGGTGATTTTGGATAAAGAACCCGGCTCTAGCCTTGACCCAAGCGCTGAACCTGGAACAAAGTTAACCACAAAGATCGGTTTTGACCTTACGAAACCGTCCTACACAAGTGGGAAGAATTATGAAAAGGTAAAATTCCCTGAGATTGATCTTGCTAAATTTATCCACTGATCCGAAAACTATGAATTGAGACTATTGAATAATTAAAAAATGAAACTTACAGAACAAGAACAAGCCATGCTTGAAGGAGAGTATGGCTGGGCAACGAAAAAAGCAATCGAAATATTGGTTACTTTGGGCGAAATCTATGGCGCTGATAATCTAATCCCGGTTACCTCTGTTCAGATTGCGGGTGTTAGCTATGACAACCTCGGAGAAGCAGGCTTAGATTTCTTGGATAAGATGGCAAAAGGAGGAGGAGAGGCACGCGTGTTAACCACCTTGAATCCTGCAGGCATGGATATTGAAAACTGGGAACAGCTTGGCATCTCTACTGAGTTTGCAGAAAATCAAAGGCGTGTAATCGATGCCTTTGCTCGTATGAAGGTGATCACATCCTGTACCTGCACGCCTTATCTCTCTGGCAACCTTCCTACTTATAGAAATCATATCGCTTGGGCAGAGAGCAGCGCGGTAGCTTTCGCGAATTCGGTATTGGGGGCGCGAACGAATCGCGAAGGCGGCCCAAGCGCGCTTGCCGCATCATTAACAGGAAGAACACCCGCTTATGGTTACCATCTGACACAAAATCGTTCCCCAGATATTCGTGTAAATCTTCAAACGGATATCCAAGGTACTTTTCAATTTGGCGCTCTCGGAAAAGTGATTGGAGAGAAAATAAAAAGAACCGGAAATTATAAAATCCCATTTATGGATGGAATTTCTTCAGCTTCATTAGAAGAATTGAAATCATTCTCTGCCAGTATTGCAACCTATGGAGGGATAACCCTTTTTCATATTTCAGGATTGACGCCTGAGGCATATTTAATGGCGATTCCTAATATTCATATCTCAATCAATCGCGATGAAATCAATCAAGCTATCGATTCACTTACGGATGGAAATGTGGATGAAATTGATTTTATCAGCCTAGGTTGTCCTCATTTGTCGATCAATGAGATTGCTCAACTAGCTGAGTTGTTAAAAGGACAGAAGGTTGAAAAAGAATTTTGGATCACGACTTCTAGATTTACGAAGGATATGGCGAATCGAATGGGTTATACAGAAGTTATCGAAGCCAGTGGGGCAAAGTTCGCTGCGGATACATGTTGTGTTGTTGCGCCAATAAAGGGTCGTTTTAAGGTTTTAGCTACTGATAGCGCCAAGGCTTGTTATTATGCCTATGCTAAGAACAAATTTAAGACCGTATTTTTATCATTTGAGGATGTTGTTAGGTCGGCTATAGGCTGATCTAAAAAGGATGTTAGCTGGTTTATGAAATTTCTAGGACGAAAAATATATCCTGGAGTAGTGAGCGGTCAAGCTTTAGTGACTAAGATGGCAATCTCGTTTTTCGGAGGAGTTGATCCGGAGAGCGGTGAAATCGTGGAGCGCGACCATGAATTGCAGGGAATCTCCATCGCTGGAAAAGTCCTGGTCTTTCCAAGCGGGAAAGGTTCGACCGTTGGGTCTTATACGCTCTATCGATTAAAACATGCTGGTTATGCGCCATTAGCAATCATCAATAGAGAATGTGAGACGATCACAGCCGTAGGTTGTATTATTGCTGAAATTCCGTGTGTTGACCAAATCCCGATTGAGAAGATCAAAACCGGACAGCTAGTCATGATCGATGCAAAACTTGGATTAGTAGAAATATGAGAAGAACCCAAACAAAAAGAACATACATAAACCCTCCCGAACCACTGCGAGGAGAGGAAAAAAACTCTTTCGCAGAACATACTTTATCCAATCGTCTTCCTGAAATTGCTCGACAAGTCTTAAAAAATAATCAATGGCAACGAGAAATTCAGGAAAACATCCGAGAGCTTATTAGTGAGATGCCGTATAGTAAATTGACTTTGTTGGATGATGTATCAGCTTCAGATAATGATGCTTGGGAGAAATATTTGGAGCCTTATTTAGGAATGTCCTGGCTGCAGGCGCCTTGGTTTGTAGCTGAAATGTACTTCTTCCGAAGGATATTGAAAGCAACGAAATACTTTCAAATAGGTTTCGATGTTGATCCATATCAAAGCCAAAAGCAAGCTGAATTACCGTCAGCGTTGGAAGCGATTCAGCAGGTTTGTGATCAATTGGAAGTTTCTTTGACTGATTCTCAAGATGTTGATCATTTTTTGTTAGAAAGACTTTTCCATTCAAATATTTGGGGAAATCAATCAGATCTAAGTATATGGTCTCCTGCACTAGGAACTCAATCCGATCGATCGCTAAGCTTGAGCGAAGATCAGAAGAAGAAATTCTTACTTACAGATCATGCTCATGAAGTAAGCGCTTATCTCTTGAGTTTAGACAAGTCAGATGGGCGGGTCGATTTTGTTTTAGATAATGTTGGTATCGAATTAGCGCATGATCTGATCTTAGCGGATACTTTTCTAAGAACAGAGATGGTCGATTCGGTCTATTTCAACTTAAAACCTTATCCCACTTATGTGTCAGATGCAACGCCGAAAGATGTGATTGAATCGATTGCATTCTACAAACGAGAGGGTACCCTAGCTGTGCAACAGATGGCGGAGCGATTAGAGCGCAATATTGCAGAAAAAAGATTGATCCTCAAAAGTGATTTTTTTTGGGGGTCTCCTTTAATGGGTTGGGAATTGCCTTCTCATTTGGTTCAAGATTTTTCTCAGTCTGATTTGATCATCAGCAAAGGGGATGCAAATTATAGGCGTTGGTTTGGTGATCGTAAATGGGAACCAGAAACACCTCTAGAAGATGGATTGGGTTACCTTCCCACTCCGATGCTGCTTTTGAGGGTGCTTAAGGCGGAAATTGTTGTTGGGCTTGGTGAAGGAGTATCCGCAAAAATGGATGAGCTTGATCCTACATGGATGTACAATGGACGTTGGGGTGTGATTCAATTTATCCAGTGAATCAATTGATTCCCTACTCAACACTTTATTGTGCTTTTTTAAACAACTTGTTGAGTAGGGGTTGTTATGTATCAGATCTTATCAATGATCGGTCTTTTTCCCTAATTTATCCCGGCCAGAGCTTTTTCTTTGTCTGCTCTTTCTCGCATCTGTTCTCTAAGAACGTCAATGTCTTTTGGTACTAAATAGGCAACCAGGGCATAGAATAGCGCGCAGAGTAACCAGGTTGATATACAGATCACTAAGAAGGATGTCTTCAAGGAAGTTTGGTCTGCGATTAATCCAGCAATTCCTGGGGCAAGCGCCGCGCCTGATGATTCGATCAAGTATTGTACGGAAATTGCGGTGCTGCGAACTTCGGGTAATGTAATATCGTATACGATTGATATCAGATTAGGCGCCGCAAAAGGAATGAAGAGCGCTGTGATTGCTAAAAGTATCATGAATAAAATCTGATTTTCATTTGGAATACTTAGGGTGATGCTAAGCATGATTGTGCCCATCAAGATACCAAATAACGCTACATACGCTCGTCCTCGTTTGGTGCGCTTGAAAAAATAATCACCTAATGCGCCGCCAATCGGATACCCTGCGGCTAATACCAGTACTGCAACCACCATAGTACTGAAAACAGCGCCTGATTCATAACCTCGTTCAGTCTCCAAGTAATTAAAGAACCAGTAGGTAATCACGTTCCACGGGAATACACCAAAGAATCCTTGAATGAATAAAATCCTTAGACTTGGTTTTTTGAACAAATCCTTTGCTGTTTGCAGATTGAAATTATACGTGCTGACATGTTCCAGTTCCGCTAATTCGGGTTCGCTTCTTCCTCGTTCAGGTTCTTTGACCCCGAAAAAGATCACCACAGCAAGTAAAATCCCTAGTGATCCTGTGATATAAAAAACACCTCTCCAGCCGATCACATCTCCAAGGAATAATCCTAGAACCATGCCAACCAGGTAACCGATGGGCATAGATAGATTTAAAAGTCCATAGACCTTGCCTCTTACATTTGGAAGAAAATAATCGGCAATTAAGCTATACAAACCCGGATAACTAGAATCGTCAATCCCTGTAGAAGCTCTTGTTGCTAGAAAAGTTGGATAAGTGGGAGCTACCGCACTTAACCAAGTCGTTGATCCCCATAATAAGGATGCCAAAGCGAGCAGTTTCGCGCGGGCATATCGATCGTAAAAATAACCCCAAAGCGGGAAAAAGATCGCTCCAACAATCAATGAGCCAGTGGTGATAAAACCCATCTGTGCTCGATTGATTTGGAAATGCGCCATAATTGGGGTGGTAAGCGGACCAATGAGAAGTTTGTCAGATTGGTGCAATAACATAAAAACAAAAAAGACGCCGACGACAAACCAACGATATTTTGATTGTTGCTTCATGTGTTTCTCCTCCAGAGTGTTAGAAAAATAATTTGAGTTATTGAATGATAATAAAAAAACTGCTGTCTGACTAGTGATTTTTGATTTTCTAATACTTTGTATGTCCGATCCTTAGTGCATGTTAATACCGATTATTGTGATTGGTTATTGTTTACTCGTGATATAATCTCAAACGCTATTCTTGATCCACAGTGAACATCAGAGATTGAAAGAAGCTAATTTTTTTATAGTTTGAAAAAAAACGTATCGGGAGGTTTGTCCATGGAAGTCTCAATCAAACAATATAAACGTTGCGATCTAGTCTCCATCAGTGGACGTATCGATAGCGCTACATCATCGAAATTGGCTGATGCACTAGATGAGCTTGTTAATAATGGACGTTATCGGATTGTATTAGATCTGAAAGATGTAGAATTTATGTCTAGCGCTGGTCTACGAGTTTTAATCAGTACGCAAAAAGCATGTAAACCGCGCGGGGAAGTTGTTTTAGCCCAAGTACCTGAACGTATTTACGAAGCCTTAGAATTAGCTGGTTTTGTGCCCCTGTTTAAATTTTTTGACGATGTACTCGATGCTGTCGCCAGTTTCTGATGACAAGTAAATCCACAAAATCTTTTCTAAGGTTATTATTGGGATTATGGATGGGTTCATAATAAGGCTGAAGTTTGCTGAAACTTCAGCCTTATTATTAATATAGCCAATTTTATGCTTCGCTTGTTATGAGTTCATCGACTTCGAACAACCAGAATTCTCGTAAGAAAACTTACAAGGCGCGTTTTGAGCATCTCGATCAAATGCGTGAGTTTGTCGGGAAGGCGGCTGAGGATAGCGGATTAATGTCAGATGCGGTCTATCAAGTAAAATTAGCGGTTGACGAAGCCTTTACAAATATCATAGAGCATGCATATGATGGCGAATGCGATCAAGAGGTTGAGGTCATTTGCTTGCTTTCCAAAGATGGTATAACGATTATTATTAAGGACTGTGGAATATCGTTTAAACCCGAGGATATTCAAGATCCTGATTTGGATGCAAATATTGTAGCTCGTCAGGTGGGTGGTCTTGGATTGTACTTTATCCGTCAGTTGATGGATGAAGTTGATTTTATTTTTGATCAAGAAAATAGTCATGGAAGGGTTTGCAATCTTCTGCGAATGGTAAAACGAAAGGATAAGTAGTCTTGGCAGTAGAATTGCATAGCCGCCTATCACTTGTCAATCAAGTCAGTAATCACTTAGCGGATTTTCGGGATATTGATGAACTATCTGAAAATATTACAGAGTTGATTCAAAGTACTTTTGATTATTATTACGTGGCTATCCTTACGGTTGAACCTGGGCAGGAAAAACTCCGTTTTCGTGCGAGTGTCAAACGAAAAACTGAAATTTCTAGTGAATCGAATAATTTTGAGAAAGCGCCTGTTTTTGAATTATTGATTGGTGAAGGAATTATTGGTACGGTCGCTCAGACTGGAAAAGAAATTCTAGCAAATGACGTGCAAAAGGAAAGTCTCTATCGTCACGAAGACACTTTAAGTGAGACACGCGCAGAAATCGCGATCCCGTTGATGATGAACCAACGTATCCTAGGTGTGCTAGATGTGCAAAGCAACCTAGAGAATGTTTTCACAGAAACAGATCGGTTGGTTTTAAGAACATTAGCAGGAAATATATCCATAGCGATTGAGGGCATCCGATTATGGAATGATGCGAATAAGAGAGCTAATCAGCTAGCTATTATTCACCAAGTCATTAATAGAATAAATTCCCTTTTAGATCAAGAAGAGTTATTGAATGAAGTAGTGAGCTTGATTGTGACCCATTTTGGCTATCCTCATGTCCATATTTTTACAGTACACCCAGGGAGACAAAAAATCTTTTTAGAGGCGGGTAGCGAAATGCAAAGCCGTCAAATGCGAAAAGAACTTTTTTCGATTGATATTTACGATCAAATTGGATTGATCCCATGGGTAGCTCGTCATGGCGAAACCAAATTAGTGAATGATGTTTCCAAAAATCCTCTTTATACGCCTTTGTTTTTGAGGCTTAAAAATGTACAATCAGAATTGACGGTTGCCTTGAAGTTTGGAGGAGAGATTCTGGGTGTATTAGATATCCAAAGCGAAGTTCAACATGCATTTGATACCCAAGATCAATTTACTATTGAGACGTTAGCTGATAATATCGCCATTGCTCTGAGGAATGCCTTTTTATATCGCTCTGAGGTTTGGCGACGTAAGGTCTCTGATTCGCTGCGCGAGGTGGCAGGTCTCTTATCTGCTGAAGTAGATATTGAAGAACTCCTTGATCATATCTTGCTTGCGCTTGAGGGCGCTCTGCCAATGGATTTTGCAGCCATATGGCTGATAGCCGATGGATATCCAGATTGGACGGATATTGATCAACCGATTATCTATTTAGCTGCTTTCGAGGGTACATGTACACAAGATCTTGATATCGAAAGGTTTTTCACACCAGAGGATGTCTTAGAATACAATCTTTGTGATCCAAAGAGATTGACCATTCAAGATGCTGGAAATTGGTTAATGAGGGCAATCGAGGCAAAAGCGCCAATTATTCGCTCATCCAAATCCCCTTATGATCCTTTGGGAGCTTGTCTAGATTTTGAACTTGATTATTCAGCCATCGCGGCTCCTTTGCGGGTTGCTGGAGAAGCGCTAGGGGTGATGGTTCTTGCTCATCATACTTCTGGTAGGTATGGGATTGAATCTCAAACCATGACTACAGCTTTTGCAAGCTATGCAGCCGTAGCGATCAAGAATTTAAGTCTATACGAAGCTGCTCATGAACAAGCTTGGGTTTCAACGGCTTTATTACAAGTCGCTGATGCGACTCGCTCACAAACGAATTTGAGTGAACTTCTTTCCACCGTAATCCATATAACGCCAATGTTAGTAGGCGTTAAATCTTGTCTTATTTATATCTTTAATGAAGATGGGGTATTCGTTCCAACAGTGGCGTCTGGTTTGACAGCGGAACAAAAAAAAATATTTGAACAACAAGAGTTTAAACCTGACGACATTCCTGCCTTTACTCAGCTTATGCAAGAACAACGCCCCGTTTTTTTGTCTAAAGATACAGAGGATCAACATCTTGTTAACATAATTCAACCCAAAAATAATACAGAAAAAAAACTGGACACAGAGTCAATTGTTCTTATACCAATGATTGCAAGAGATCAGGTTCTGGGTGTTTTTCTGGTTGATTACAGTAGTGAGTTTTCCCAAAATAAGTCTAGATTTTCAATTGAGGAAATATTCGATGAACGCTTGGTGATTATGCAAGGGATTGCTCAACAAACAGCCATGGCGGTAGATAATATCTATTTATTAAAGGCTCAAAAGGAGGAAGCATACCTATCCGTCGCATTACTTCAAGTTGCTCAAGCAGTGGTAAGTTCGAACGATTTGGACGAAGCGCTAGTTGCGATTGTTCGTGTCACGCCTATTCTTGTAGGTGTGAAAAGATCTTTGATTTTTCTCTGGGATGAAAATCAAAAGGTATTTCATTTGTCCCAAACCTATGGGATCCCTAAATCCAGAAAACAAAGTGATTTCCATCTTGGCGAGTTTCCTTTATTGGACGCTGTTTTGGTCGAGAATGACCTAATTGTTTGTTCGGTGATGGATGATGGAGAGCCTTCGGAAGATGTTCTTCAATACTGGATGAAATTATCGATCCCGGATACACGAGCAATAACGGATTATCTTGAACACGAGATGAAATTATTGTTTGCCTTACCTTTATCTGTCAAGGGTCAAATCTTTGGGTTATTTATCGTCGAAGAGCCAGACCTTGTTCAAGGGAAAGGTCTTACAGGTGGTAATGCTAATCGACGTTTACGAGAGCGTAGATTGGAGATCATAAAAGGAATTTCTCAGCAAGCATCCCTGGCGATACAAAATGAGCTCTTTCAGGAAGAGGTTATTAACCGTGAGCGGATTGAGCGCGAAATGCAACTTGCTCGTCAGATCCAAACCACATTATTACCGAGGAAAATCGAAAATCTTACTGACTGGGATTTGCAAGTGATTTGGCAACCCGCTCGTGAAGTTGGAGGTGACTTTTATGATTTCTTTGAGTTACCTGGCGATCGTCTTGGAATTGTTATTGCCGATGTAGCTGATAAAGGTTTACCGGCTGCAATGTATATGACCTTGGCGAGGACTCTGGTGAGATCGATGGTGCGCCAGATCATTTCTCCCGCAAAAGTCCTGGAAAGGATCAATAATCATCTCGTTGAAGATACGCCCCCTGGTATGTTCGTCACACTCGTTTATGCAGTTTTATCTTTGAAAACGGGAGACTTAGTTATAGCCAATGCTGGGCATAATCGACCATTAATCCTGCACCCATTTGCGAAACGGATAGAACAAATCTCTCGTGGCGGAATGGCTTTAGGTGTTGTCGAATCTGAACAAATCCGTGAGCGTCATACCACTTTGAAAAAAGGCGAATATTTTATCTTATATACGGATGGAATTACAGAGGCTTTGTCGCCATCTTTGGATCTTTATGGAGAACAAAGACTATTTGAGGTTATCGAAAAATCGATATTCAATCGTGAATTGCTGAATAAAGATCTTTCCGCTTTAGAATTATTAAATGAGATCCAGAATTCGGTTGAAAATTTCTTGGGAGGTGGATTAGTCTCAGATGATTTGACCCTTATGGTGATAAAACGACAATAAGACTGTAAAGAAAGATACCGAATGTTTAGGAAACATCCGGTATCTTAAGGATGGTCACAAGGTTGTACCCCTTATGGGATAGACAGTAAAATAACCTGGTGACACGACACCCGTTAATACCAATAAAAACGAGAAAAGGTGTCTTAGGCTTAATATACTCGAAATTGATTTGAATCGAATGAGAAATTAATTAAAATAAGGTTAGATTTATCCAAATTATTCTAAAGGATCATCTTCTGATATGAATTAATTCAATTCGTTTATAATAGCGTATAATTTGCGATGTGATAAAAATGAATTGCAAGGTACCCTCTGTGAAAATTTATCGGTTTATAAATCCTGATAAGCGAAGCACACGAAGAAACGGTATGACTTATGAATAATTGGAAACGTATTCTGTTTTATTTGTCTATCAATGTGATCGTCTCCGCCTGTACTACTCTTGCGGTTCTTTATGTTTGGGATTGGGCTCAAGGACCATTCCCTAAAGGATTGCTCCCTAAAGCCTTTGGAACTTCTTCTGATACGACACCTGCAGTGGTTGCTGAAACCATTCAAACTCCCACTCCTGGTCGAACACCTACCGAGGAATACTTTGTTTACCAAGTGCAGAGTGGAGATACATTCGAGTCGATCGCAGAATCCTATGATATGAGCGTTGAGGAGTTGATTGCGATCAATGGATTTAGCAAAGCGCAACCCCTTGGGGCTGGCGAGGTCTTGCGTATCCCGAAACATCCCAAAGGTAGCGTTGTGATTAGTAATGTCATTGGTGTTGGAGATTTAGAGACAGAACATATATTGTTGGAACATCGCGGAGAGGGAGATCTATCTCTGGTGGGTTGGAGTGTACGGGATTCGGAAGGAAATGAATTTATCTTTCCGCAATCTCCACAATTGACACTCTATGGCGGAGGCGCTGTTAATATCTATACCAAAGCAGGTACGAATTCGGTTGTTGATCTTTACTGGGGTTTAGATAATCCGGTTTGGCGTTCAGGCGCTACACTGATCTTACAGGATAACCAGGGCAACGTTTGGTCAAACTATGTGATCCCATGACTTCGTATCTCCGTTCTTGGTTTTCATGACATAGTTGACCACACTTTATCTCTCTGATAAACTCTTAAACGGAAGCATATGTCTAAAGCTTTTTATCTTAAATATCGACCACAAAATTGGGATGATGTCCTCGGTCAAAGTCATGTTGTGGATACACTTCATCATGCTTTAACTGCTGGGCATATTGCTCATGCGTATCTATTTGCTGGACCACGTGGAACTGGAAAGACAACCACAGCTCGATTGCTGGCAAAAGCTGTAAATTGCCTTGATGAGGACTTGGAAAAGCGACCATGTGGGAAATGCGAGTACTGTTTAGCGGTCAATGAGGGGCGTTTCATGGACCTAATTGAAATTGACGCAGCTTCGAATACGAGTGTCGAAGATGTACGTGATCTAAGGGACAAGATCAATTTTTCACCTTCGCAAGGTCGGTATAAGGTTTATATTATTGATGAAGTCCATATGCTTTCAACAGCCGCATTTAACGCCTTACTAAAAACGCTTGAGGAACCACCATCTCACGCAATCTTCGTACTTGCTACGACAGAAATACACAAAATCCCTGCTACAGTTTTATCACGATGTCAACGACATGAATTTCGCCGTATATCTGTCTTTGAAATTGTGGCTCAATTGGAAAAAATTTCAAAAGAAGAAAATATCATTGCTGATCATGACGCGTTGACTCTGATTGCTCGACAGGCAACAGGCGCTATGCGAGATGCTATATCTCTCTTAGACCAGCTTGCCTCTACAGGTAAAGAAATCACTTTACAATCTGCTCAAGACGTTTTGGGAACTGCAACAAGTCAAGCTGTGATTGACTTTATTCAAGCGGTTATTGATAAAGATCCGAGTGCAGGATTAGAGTTGATTCATCATACACTAGATGCAGGCACAGATGCAAGACAGTTTTCCCGGCAACTAGTTGATTATTTGCGTGAATTGCTTCTCATTCATATGGAAAGCGCTGATCGTATTCAAACATCCTCAGACATTAAAGATATTATGGTGAGACAAGCCAATACATTTGATACATCAGAGCTCTTGAGAGTAATTAGAATATTTAACCAATCTTCGAATCAAATCAGGAACAATTGGAATCCTGCGTTACCCTTAGAGATGTCATTTGTGGAAGCTATTAGCGAACAACCCGTGGAAACGGTTCAGAATAACATACCCACAACTGTAAGCCAGGAAAGATCGACGCTTTCGAGAACGCCAGAGACTTCTCCGAAAAGTCAGACTACAACCCAACCTCAATCAAAACCGCCAACCTCACTAGCAACGAAGACCAAACCACAGAAGGCATCAAATCAGGCTTCACAAGCTTGGAGACAGTTCTTATTAGAAGTAAAAAAAAGGTCAGCCAAAGCTTATGGACTGCTGAATTCTTGTCAGTCTCATTATTTACAAAAAGATGAACTAGTAGTTAACTTCGCCACTGAAATCTTGAAGGAAATGATGGAAAGTCAAGAGAATTTACAAGCAGCACAAGCCGCGATACAAGAAGTATTACAACGTGAGATCATGATTAGGTGTCAGGTGGCATTAATAGAACAGGAGGAACTTCCTCCGGGCTCTGATAATGATGGCGTATTAGCTTCTGCATTGCGTGATTTAGGCGGAAAAGTGATTAATAGTAAAGAGATAAAGGACTGAAGATTGTTATCCGTTTTAATATCATGGTGATGGTAAATATAAATTTTGAAATCGGAGGTATTTATGGCAAAAGGTTATAATAAAAATAAAACTCAAGGTCCTGGGAATATGTTAGGTCAGCTGCAAAAACTACAAGAACAAATGCAGCAGGTACAAGAACAATTAGCTCAGGAAACTGTTTCTGCTTCCGCGGGTGGAGGTGTCGTTCAAGTGACTGTAACCGGCGAGCAGGTTTGCACAAAGGTGGAAATTGCCCCTGAGATCTTAGAAGATGCGGATATTGAGATGCTGCAAGATTTGATCTTGACGGCATTTAATAGCGCCGTTGAAAGGTCACGTCAGCTTGCTGAGGAAAGGCTTGGTCCTCTAGCCGGTGGCATAGGAGCAGGTTTACCGTTTTAAGTTATGGCGATTTTGCTTCCTCAACCAATTCAAGATCTGATCAACGCCTTCTCGCGTTTACCTGGCATAGGTCCGAAATCTGCTTCTCGCTTAACTTTTTACTTGTTACGCGCGCCAGAAGATATTTCGAAAGACCTAGCGGATGCCTTATCGAACTTGAAATCAAAAACAACCTATTGTCAGGTTTGTCACAATATTACCCTAGCAGGTCGAGAGGTTTGCGAGATTTGTGAAGATGATACTCGCGATCCTGGTCTTATTTGCATAGTTGAGGAACCCTTAGATGTTTGGGCGCTAGAACGAACAGGCGCTTTTACAGGACGGTATCATGTGTTACATGGCGCCATGTCTCCCATCGAAGGCATTGGTCCTGAAGATTTGAAAATTCAAGAATTATTGGAGCGTCTCCAGCAAGGTAATGTTAACGAAGTCATCTTAGCAACGAACCCCAGTATGGAAGGGGATTACACTGCTGCTTATCTCAAGCAGCAAATTGACCCAATGGGAATCCATCTAACCAGACTGGCGCGCGGTTTACCCATTGGCGGTGACCTGGAATATACCGATCAAAACACATTATTCCGCGCTCTTGCTGGTAGACAAGAGATGGATTGATTCAGGGGGTGATTATTTCTCCACTGTGTTCCGTCTGATATCCACCTAAGCGTTGAGTCATTCTTTGGAAAGCCGCGCTATTAATAAAATCAAATAAAGGCGCCAACTTTTTATTCTCTAGTTGTTCATTTTTTAATACGATATCAAATCGTTCGTGAAACAAAGGGATAAAATCTAAATCCTTCTCTTGTGCTGCGGCAAGTAACCCTACGCCAACATCCACTTTCCCTTCATACACCGCGTTCGCAATATGAGTATGGGTGCGAACTTCATATCGATAGCCTCGAATTTCTTGTGAGGGTAGATGTTCCTTTGTCAGTTGATTATCCAGCCATAAGCGAGTTCCTGATCCCTTGTTGCGGTTAACAAACCAAATATCCTCGCGCGTTAGGTCTTGAAGAGACTTGATCATTTTCGGATTTCCCTTCTGAACGATCAAACCTTGTTCTCGGTGAGCTAAGGTGATTAAAGAAATGGCTTGATCAGGAAGCAGGTGGCGAACATAAGGAGTATTGAATTCTCCACTTTCTAGATCATAAAGATGACAACCCGCCATACAGGTAACACCCTGCCGAAGCGCAATCAGCCCATCCAGACTCCCGATGGGTAAGATATTTAGATCTATTGGATGACTTCCCAGTTGTCTGAGATACTTCGAAAGCGCTTCTAGAGCTAGATCGTGGCTGCCAGCAATCGGGACAGATAGTATTTCTGGATTTCTTGGCAATACCATCTCTTGAATAAAGAAAGCCCTTGCTTTTGCACGGTAATACTTCTCTACGAAACCTCTCACCAGACGCGTGTCCACTAACTCAATCAAGCCGACGTTCTCTAATTGTTTCAAATGATGGCGCACTTTTGCGGGATGCTCGCCAATAATCTGTCCAAGCTGAGATATCGTTGCTGGAGAATCCATCAACAACCGCAAAATCTCCAATCGGCGCGCGTCGGTTAGGGTTTTTATGATCTCAAAATTATGAATTTGAAAAATTGGTTCCACAATAGATCGCTTTCATTAAAAAAAAATTTGTCATTAAAGATTAGTTTACCATGAGGAATATTCATATTCAAGTTGTGGAATCGATCATTGATCCTCGCTAAGCAAAGCTTCCAAATCGCCATGCACTTCCAAAGACACGCTTCTTCCTGTTCCCTCAAAGATCATCTTGCCAGAACGTTCTTGTAAGCGCAGTTCAATAGTCGCCGACATGGTTTCTTCCACACGCCGTAACATATCTTGGCGACTAGGACCTTTCAATAAACCTCCACTTTCCCTGTTTGTGATGATTTCAAGATTGAAGTTTGAGTCTGTAATATGCCAGCGAACTCGTTTATCATCGACGTCCAAAAGTGTTGTTCGAGCGCCAGTATACGTTGCAAAGCGGTACAAACGGTTAGCATGCCAAAATGCGACAATGAAACCACGGAAGGAGCGATTCAACCAGGGAATCATAGCAATTGAACCGGTAAAGGATGTACCGTGGGTTCCAAAATGATTACTTTGCATCCACACATAACCGGATGGGAACGCTTGTCCCCAATCTTTTTCTATATATCCACGACCTTCGCTAAAGTCGATATGCTCTTCGTCTATTATTAATGATCCTTGGATTTGGTGATCAAGACTGACAATACCATGATAACATTCCATAAATGGCATCCAGGCATACCACCCCATTATTCCAGGGGAAGTCAATGTAACTGGAAAAGAGATGAGATTCTTGAAAAATAATTCGCCATGGATGTTGGTCAAATGATTATTGATATTGATGGAAATTTTGTGTGATGAAAAGAAGTTTTCCGCAATTCTAAGCTCAAATTTATCTTTTGATGCCCAAAATTGCTCTAGAGGAAATCTATTGTACGCAACCTTAGGTTCACGACCGTCTAAGACCTGAACGAAGGAGTGTCCATCCTCTCCAAAGAAAACTCCTGGAATGATTGCAAATCGATACGATTCATCAGTGGTGATTAATTTGTAATACCAACCTTCAAAGAAAGGTGGTTTTTTACCGTGACCATGGTAAAAATTTGGATTTCTGATTGTTCGAATAAAGCTTAGCATTCTTATAATCCTCCAATTCTATTACTATCCAACCATATTCTGCCAGCATCTGAGAGTATATCTACAATGAAACGTAATTGGAAATCACCTTCTGTGTGGATTTCTGAAGCTAACAAATGATCTACTCTTATTTGATTATACTTTAACGTTTTGATCTAGAGATTATTCCATTTATCTTTTTTATTTCTTATGATTGAAAGCAAGTCCAAGCTAAATGATGTAGGCTTACTAATCCTTAATTCACTCATCTCCCAAATAAAAATATTCATCAATAATACAGACTAAGCATAGGACCATAAATTTCATGAAAAGACACGAAAGTCACGAAACCCTTTTGCTTCCTTCGTACGCTTTCGCAGCTTTCGCGTTCCAATTACCTCTGAATCGCTATTCGTTTCTTAGTTTATCCATTTGTTGATCACCCCATCATCTGAACCTTGATTGATGGGATTTGTAGGATTTGCTTGATGGTGAATCAGTATTCAGTCGTTGATCTTGGATAAGGACAAATTCGCTGTTCTTATTCCCGTAATCAAATCTCATCTTATACACAGACTCCATTCACATCGATGAAGTAGGTTAGGATGCCATCCTGACCATGCTGTCGGGTTGACAACCCAACAACCTTACCCGAACAATCAAATTCGGTAAATCCCAGAATTCGTTGTTCTCGATCCCCATACCCCCCCATTTATGCTTAAGCGCTTGTGACAATTTATCCACGGATGAATACGAATAGACACGAATAAATTCGTTGGTTCCTCTTTATTCGTTGTACTTTTCTTCCTTACACCTTGTCTTCTTTGCATTGACTTATGAATTACGCCAGCGGGGACGCTGGAGGAATCGCCAGCGAAGACGCTGGAGGAAGGAAATCCTTTATCCTAGGGGGACAAATAAAGAAATTTAAAGTATCCTTCTTGCTTTTCCATTTAAACTGTAACGTAATAAGATGGGTTAGGGAGCAATACCGCTTAAAGTCCATGGACCATAAATCGAACTGGACATCGCATCCAGAATCAATTGGTCAGCCTGTTCTTTAGTCATACCGGACGGCAAAACCAGATTGGTATACCATGAACCAGGACCGGCACATTTGAAATCTAATCCCGGGTAAGATGCACGTAATGTCGTTTGTGCATAGGCGCAATTTTCAGCTTGATGCACCTCCGGTGGTAGTTCAACTTTTCCAATTGATAGCTGATAAGTTGTCCCTGAAGTGATCGAAACTGGGAAACTAAAACTGAAACATTTATTTGCAGTGGTCGCTCCAACTGGATCAATGCGGCTACCACTTGGAGAGTATTCTTGTCGATTTACTAGAAGTAACATATTCCAAGGATACCATTGACGCCCATCTGGAAGCTGCATACAAAAATCCACTGTAAATTCCGAATTTTCCGTGTAGGCGGATAAAAGTTGTGCATTCACTCCCATCGAACTTGATACTGGAATGTTTCCAACGGTTATGGTTACCCAGATCTGGCTATTAGGCACTGACATACCGGTATCATCCCGAAGCTCGTAGAATACTGTATACTGACCGTCTTGTTTGGGAGCAACCAGATCAACCTTTATTTGGATTGTCTCTCCAGGTTTTACATCTTGGGCGAGTGGAACATGCTCCGGGCTGCCAAGCGATTCGTTAACTGGATTAGAAGATGTCCTTACCAATTCGAAACTTTTATCCCAGTCCCCTGTGCCACTATTCTTAATTGTCCAAGTCTTCTGGAAGGCTTGTCTAGGTTGAAAATTAGTTCCATCTGGGACAGTTTCGCCGATGAAGATAAAGGTGATGTCTTGAACTAACATCTTTGGAGTGGCCAGAGGTGTAGATGTAAAAATTGGTGATGGAAGTGGTGTGAAAGTTGCCGGTATATTGGTAGCAGTTGGAAAAGGTGTAACAGTGGCTTGAATCGAAGTTGTTTGGGGTTTTGTGTCACCAGTAAACTCTGGCGTACACCCTGAAAGGATGGCTACTACAATCAACCACATGAATAAACTATACAATCGAAATTTCATAATTTTCCTCATTGGATGGTGGAAGGAGGGCAGCTATGGCAACCCTCCTTCTTTTCACGTTTTTGATTACTTGCCTGTTGCGCCATTTATGGGATGAATACCCAATTTAGTTCGCCGCTCAAGCCAGGAAGCAGATATGTTTCGCAACTGTCAGGTGCGATCAAAATGATCTCACCATCCGGATATTCAGGAGTGATCAAGCTCACACCAAGCAAGTGACTTTCTTTGTCCCAGGCGATACCGTTAATCGCTGTGGAAGGGTTGTCTAGTAACAGACGTGCTGGGCTCCCATCCATTCCTTTGATATATAGACTACTGTTATCGCTGGCCCGATAAGCAATCCACTTGCCATCCGGAGACACAGCCGGCATTGGTGCTTTTCGGGATGAGTTTTCTAGCACGAATAGGTCTTGAGAATTTCCAGTACTTACATCAACCGACCGCAGCAGGAAGCCATCTCCGCTCGAACCAGGAATTGCATAATAAAGATGGGATCCATCTGGCGACCAACCCGCAATCGATTCATAACCCAGGTTGGAAAGCTGTTTGGGATTCTTGCCATCACTATTGATCAAGAACATGCCATATAGATCACCCGAGTTCACATAAGCGATCTGGCTTCCATCCTGTGACCAGTGAAGATCTCGCCCAAAAACGCCAGCTATCACAGTGAACTCTCCACTCGCGAGATCCTGGATATTGATTCCATCTTCGGTGGTATATGCCAAGCGAGTACTGTCCTGCGTGAGAGCAGCCCGTCCGCTGCCTGCTGCAAGTACCTGTTGCAGGCTGCCATCCATCCCTGCAAGCACGATTTGAAGTTGCGGGTTTAGTTGGGTTAACACAACTTTGCCATTCAATCCCGACGGTAGTGGATTGATATTTTGAATTGTGTCCGCGTTCAAGCAGGTTGTAGAAGGCTCAGCGATCAAAGGAAATTGACGAATGGTCTCCGGCTGCCATACAGCCTGCCAGGTTTTGGTGGGACTGGCTGAACGTGGATTGGAGAATAGAATAGTCAATTCACCTTTAGGTAAATTACTATAGATGTGGCTTGTAGTAAACACCTTTCCGTTTGTTGTGGCTCCACCGCCTCCACTTCCATTAGCTTGATATCCTTCGATTTGAACACTAACCTCACTCATATTCTTCCCTGGATCGATGCGGAAGGAATATCCATCTGATTGGGCTGTGACCGATATCAATCGAATCGTATTTCCGGCCAATTGAACATCCTGATTGACCTCCCAGATTTGTTCTAGCTGCGGGTTTGTTCCGACGTTGATTGTGATTTTTGCTAGAGCTTGAGGATCTATCTGTGAAATGATTACCCCGGAAAAGCTGATGGTAAGGGGGAACTTCACTCCAGCTCCCTTAATTTGCATCACCCAGGAGTACCCACCCTGGCCAAGACTCGCGTCATCTAATGGCTGAACGTCATTGGGGAACGTGTAACTAACATTTTTGCCGTTCGCGTCTTTGATCGTTGCAGGGCCAGTGATTTGCAACCAGCTTCCTGCAGGAATGTTAGTGCGTACAGAGCCCAGCAGAATATAACCCTCCTCAGTTTCGATGACTTTTTCTATTGAAACGTTTACTTGTGTTGATTCGTTCGAGGCTGTCGTGGGATTGGTTTCAATATCCAGACCAAGGTTTTGATCCGTTGGTGAAACTGAAGGAGTCACATCTATGACTGGCAGAATAGTGAGGTCAGATGGAGCAGCAACAAAATGGATAGGCAGTTCCCACTCGATAGGGACCGTACCTGGAAGAGTGTTAAAGATACAGGGAAGAACAAAGGTAGCTTCATTCACGTTGGCCGGTATGGGGGCGTTTATATTAATTCTTGTGCCATCAGGCAATCGTAAATATTCATGCTCTATGCATCCCGATATAGATTCCGCCTTGGGGTATGCAGAAAGTGGAACACCAGAGACGCCAAAATCTAGGCGCGTTTCGGTCCCAGTGAGGACCACCTGGTTTACAGATACTGTAACCCCATCACGCGTGATGCTTACTGGTTCAGCCAACAAGCGGATAGGGTTGTTTTGGTCCACAATTCCGGCACCTGGTATATAACCAAAGAGCTGAAGTACCGCTGCGTAGACTCGCTGTGGACCAATAACCAGGGTACCAATGATCATCAGGGTAAGAATCGCGAAAGTAACGGTCCATGCAGGTCGCAGATCAAAGAACGGATGCGGTTTTTTAGATTTTGCCACCGCTTGTTGCATCAAATTGCCATATACCTCATCAACAAATTTGGAGCGGATCTCAGGTACTCCAAAGGATTTACGAATACTCTCTTCAAACTGAGGGGTTGAATACTTTTCATTCATTTGAAACCTCCAACTGGCTGTGCAACCGTGCCAGTAATCGGTATGTAGTTTTTTTAACAGCTTCTTCATTACGATGAAGAAAACGGGCGATTTCTGGGTAACTCATATCTGCCAAGAAACGGAGACGGAGTAGTTCGCGGTCTTCTTCGGGCAAAGTCAGGATGAGCTTTGACAACGCTTCTGCCTGTTCTGTCTTTATCATCCTGGCTAAAGTATTGTCTTCCACAGGTATCTCACTGGACACTTCTATATGTGACGAACGATCCCGTCGACGGAAATGGTCCATTGCTTTATGACGAGCAATTCCAAACAACCAGGAAGCAAAGTGCCCATCCTGTCGAAATTTATCAAAGGATTCAAAAGCCGCAAGAAAAGTCTGGGCTGTAACATCTTCTGTTTCATGCACATTACCTATCCTGCTGAAAAGATATCGGAAGACTTGTTCAACATACAGCTTATACAATTCCCCAAATACTTTGGAATCCTGTCTTGCAGCTTTGATAATCCTTTTTTCATCTGTCATACGATCAATTTTTTCTGACATCAATTCAATACCACTTTCTGCCATAAATTTCTCCTCTTATCACCTCAACAAACCTGAAGGGAATATTTATTTTTGAGCTCTATAAGTAATTCGAAAAAATATGTTAAAGGGGACAAAAGGTTATTCAAATTAGATTGAGCAACGAATTTTCTGTAAATTTGATAGATAATCCATAAAATCAATGCGATAAATATTATTTGTTTTTGTCAATTGAAAAGTCGACCACTTTAACATTTGAAAACTGACCACTTGCATAATCTGAATAATAAAAATAACAACTAAAAACCGACCACTAGCAAAAAAAAGAAAATTAGATAGAATTTCAACACCCAAACGGAGGGTAGTACAACGCGAGGAGCGACCATAGTATCGTAAAAACGACAACATATAGGTGGGACTTTCCTCTTTTGAGATTATCTCTGAACAGTTTTTTAATTTTCTAATCGTAGATCATCAAAGTTTGTGTTAACCAAGATTTGTGGAATTACGGGATTGAGTATGCACCCATAATTATTTCTCTAACAATCGCATGATTTCTGTAATGATCTCATGAAACTCTATACCCATTGCATAATAATTTTCTTGACTGTAACGATTCCAGCGTTGTTGCATAATCCTAACAGGCGTTCCATTAATTAATTTTGTAACACAGCTTGTGCGGGTACATGATGTTTTTTTGCCAGATTATTAATTCTGGCTTTCAACCGCATAGAATTGCTCAAAGAAGGACCTCTATATATTCTCTGATGAATTTTTGGATTTTGAAGCGTTTAGCAAATTTGTTAAGTTGATCTAAATTTCTATCCTTGTGTTTGATATAATTTTTAAGTGCATTATTAACGAATTGGATATCCATTCGATTCCTATTTCTGATAACATCACAAATTGTTCTTTCTAGATTATAGGTTTTAAGATCATTTTCATGACTTGATTTTACGATTTTCAATCCCAATAAATAATTTTCCAGCTTAACAAAATAGGCTTTTGTGCCACATTCCTTAATGTTTTTTGCATTATAACCAGATGGTAGTGTCACAGAATAAGAGAGTGGCGTTCGGTCACTCAGTCCTAAAAGGTAAAGTGCAGTCTCATGAGAAAAAATTGCTTTATTAAATCTTGCTTGAAATACATACATATCATCGACGATTGTATTTATATCAGAATAGATGCCTCTTGAAATTCTCTTTAATTCACCATTTTTAACCAGAATGGATATATATTCTCTCGGTATATCATATTTATTCAGATCAGAAGTAAAAATTATTCCATTCTGATCTTTCAAAATAGTCCTAAGTATATTTTGCTTATTATCAACTACTTTTACAACCATGCTTATATCATACACGAAATAAGTATGGTTGTAAAGCCATCTATTAAATCGATATCGCAGACTAATTAATCGGATATCTACCCCAAAAGTTGCACCAGTTGGTAATGTGATGGATTGACCTCCTTGAATAAAAACTATAAGATATAAAGAGGAGGCAAAAATGCCAAAAAGATATTCAACATAACTTAAGTTTCAAATAATCTTGTAACCAGACAAGAGGGAGAGACATCTGTTTGGTTAAAAAAACCACTCATCTAGTTGCTTGAAACCAGCGTCGAAAACATAAAATAATTCCTTGAATAAGTCTTTGATAAAATAACTCTTTTCGTATTTGAATAATATATTTATTATGTTATTATTGTGATATGAAAAGAATTACCTTGACGGAAGATGAATTGAATGCCCTAGAAACAGCTATTATCAATTATGGAGCCATAGTTACCTTTGACCAACTTAGCCATTTCTTCTCTGAAAAGCGTCAATATACACGAATTCGAATCAATAAACTTGTCAAACAAGGTTGGTTAACCCGTATCAAAAAGGGTGTTTATGTCATATCCGATCTAAGCTCCCGTGGTTCTTTGTCCATATCTCCGAACGCTATACTAAATGCCATCGTAGAAGAAGCCTATCTATCATTTGAAATTGCTCTTCAGCATCATGGTCTTTATGATCAATTATTGGCGAATATCAATGCCATTTCACTGAAACAATACCAAACGACAACCATATCTGGAATTACTTATCATTTCATTAAGACTCAGGAAAAATATTTCTATGGATGGAGAAACCACTTCATCGATGGACAATTAACCAAGATAGCCACACCAGAAAAAGCGCTTATTGATCTAATACAGTTTCATCGAAATAGGTATTCCACTGATCTAGTATTAGAGAAATTAGGTACAAATAAAAATTCGATTGATCAACAAATTTTGGTCGAATACACTTTGAAAGCCAATCTAACCACCCGAAGAATCATGGGGTTTCTGATGGATATCGCTAAGCTGGACTCAAAACAATTACTTTCTTCTGTACAAAATTATCAAAGTGTTTCTTCCATTAACGCTTCAGAAAACAACCTCTATCATCATAAATGGAGATTGTATTATGATCAATTCTTTGAACAATACTTTTCGAAATAGACTAACAAGACAACAGCTCGAACTTATTAACCGAAAATCGTTAAGATATCCTTTACCATTTGCGGAAAAGGATTATTTTTTAGCGCTTGCTATACAGCTTATTTACAATTCTCAACTAGGAGAAAAACCGATCATCTCTACAAATATTGAAAAAAATTGGATGATAGCCCAAGAACAAATACAAAGCGACATAAGTAATATATTTTGTAAAGAGGAATTACATCATCATGCAATTGATACATTAGTTAAAAATATTACCTTTGAAGATATGCGAGATGTTCATTGATCAAATTGTAGTCTGAACCTTGATTTGTGGGATTTCCAGGATTAGCTTGATTGTTATTGGATGATATGTAAGCTGAAGAAATTCGGTAAATCCCAGAATTCGTTGTTCTCGTCCAGCATCCATCCTGACCACTGCGTTGAGTTGACGACTCAACCTACTCTATTCGATTGCGCGAACCAGCCTCCCCGCTATTGAAGATAATGAGGAAGGTATTGAAACACGAGAGCCGCGAAAGAGCGCGTAAGGCGCGAAACCTTTCGCGTGTTTCGCAACCTTTCGAGTTCTTCGCGATCCAAGACCCTCTGAACTACCTTCCTCTTGTCCAATAAATAGATTGCAAATATTTTAATAACCTTGACAATGGTATTAATATTGGTATCATTATACTGTGGCAAAGATCGCTGAACTAGTTGAGAAGATGTTATCTAATCCAAAAGGCATTCGATACGCAGAGCTTTGTAAAGTATGCGATTTTTACTTTGGCGATCTTAGACAGAGTTCAAGCAGTCATCGTGTTTATAAAACTCCTTGGAGAGGAGATCCCCGTATCAATATCCAAAATGACAAAGGGAAAGCCAAAGCATATAAGGTCAAACAAGTTTTAAGGGCAATTGATCGATTGGAGTTGATTAGAAATGATAAATAATGATCAATATACGTACAGAGTAACCTGGGCGTCAGAAGACAGTGAATATATCGCCTTGTGTGCGGAATTTCCAAGTTTAAGTTGGTTAGATCAATCACCGGAAGCAGCATTGAAAGGTATTCGCCTGATGGTTGCGGAAGTTGTGAAGGACATGCAAGCCAATGGTGAGTCTGTACCTGAACCCTTAGCGATAAAAAAATATAGTGGAAAATTTATGGTTCGTATCACACCGGAGTTGCATCGTCGCTTAGTAATTGAGGCTTCGGAGGCTGGTGTTAGTTTGAATAGGCTCGCTTCTGATAAATTAAGTCGCCCAGAATCTTGATTATCTACATGAAACACTTTTGCACCCTTTCAAGCCTTTCGCGTTTCAAACACCCCTTATCTGTTATTGGATAATTCGTTTCCCCATTCATTGATCATCTCGCTGTCTGAACCTTGATTCATGGGATTTTCGGGATTAGCTTGAT
>Ga0172371_10000784_pt1 | contig 50140 bp, 44 predicted proteins | sample Lak12m_FD_114543 | JGI IMG/M metagenome (GOLD analysis project Ga0172371, IMG submission 114543) | Freshwater microbial communities from Kabuno Bay, South-Kivu, Congo - kab_022012_12m | ecosystem: Environmental > Aquatic > Freshwater > Lake | place: Democratic Republic of the Congo: South-Kivu... | reverse complement strand
GCCTCCGACTTGTCGTCGAAGTAGAAGCGGCTGAAGGCGACGTCGAAGCCGAGGGTGACGAAGACATCGAGGAAGCTCGTGACCGTGACGACCATGCCGAGGATGCCGTAGTCCGCCGTGGTGAGGAAGGCGGTGTAGAGCGGCAGCAGGAGGGCGACGAGGAACTTCTGGAGCGCGCGCCCGGCGCCGTAGATCACCGAGTCCTTGAGGAGCAGCGAGTAGCTGTGGCTGCCCGACTTCTTGCGCCTCGCCATGCGCAGCTTGGCGAATGGGTTCGTGGTGCCTCCGGAGCTGGGTGGGTGCGGCCGGCCGCAGTGACGGCCGCCGGCCGCCTGCGGTCGTGGTCGGCGGGATTCTACCATCCGGCCTCGGGGCCGGGCTTCCTGACGCACGTACGGGTGCGGCCGGCCTCTGCCGGCCGGACGGTCCGCCGCGGGGGACGGCCGGCTGACCGCCGGGGCGGGATCAGCGCCGGATGCTCGAGAGGTCCTTGGGCAGCAGCTCGGCGTGCGCCTCGGTGGCGGCGAGCTGCTCGGCGGCCACCGGCGAGGAGCCTCGCCGCCGCGCCCGCGTCATCACCTCGGCGACCTTGAGGCCGGCGACGTGCTGCGCGACCACGGCCTGCGGCAGCAGGTCGAACACGCCGTCCGGGCCGCCGGCCGCACGGCAGCGCAGGCCGGCGGAGCCGAGCGCCCGCAGGTCGGTCTCGGCGCCCAGTCCGACCACGGCGAGGTGCGGAGCGGCCGCCGCGAGGCGGGCCGCGTCCACCGGCGCGCCCGGTCCTATCGTGCGTGCATCCCGGTCCGCCGGGCACAGGACGAGCGCGTCGGCCTCCGGCAGGCGGCCGGCGACGGCGTCTTCCGCGAGTGCGTCCCCGGCCTTCTCGCCTCCGTACAGCCCCACGCGCCCGGCCGTCTCGGGGGCGCCCACCAGCACGCGCGCTCCGAGGCGCGCCAGCGCCTGCACGACGTAGGGCGCAGCCGGTCCGTCCCCGGCCACCACGACGCGGGAGCCGGTGACCTCGACGCCGAGGTCGAGCAACGCGGCGAGGACCGCGAGGGGTGAGTAGCGGTGGAGGCCGACGGCCTCCTCGTCCACGCCGGCCACGGCGATGCCGTGACGCCGGCAGGTCGCGACGTCCACGTCGGCCGGGCGCCAGTGTGCCGCCCCGCGCATGAGCGTGACGGCGGCGCTCTCCGCGACGTTGCGGACGATCGACTCGTCGACGGGGCGCACGCCCGGGAGGTCGGTGACGATGTCCACCGTGGCGAGCGGCGCCTGCAGACGCGTGGAGAGGAGCTTGACCTTCGCGCCGACGCGCGCCTGCTCTGCGAGGTACCCCGTCTGCTCCTCGGCCTCCTTGCGCGAGGCCGCCACGCTGTCGCGCCCCACGGCGAACACCTCGTCGGCGCCGGCCAGAGCGGCGATCACCGGCGTCACGCGGCGGTAGCCGACGGACGCCTCCGTGAGCACGCGCAAGCCCTTGAGGTCGAGGCGAGTGCGTTCGATCTCGCGGCTGATGAGGCGCACGACCTGCAGACCCGGGAATCGGGCGTCGCAGGCGTGGCGGTCGTCGGTGGGGTTCGCGACGTGTCGGTCCATTGACTCATCCTACATTGCCTCGCGACGCCGCCTTGGAATATGGTCCAAGTAGTATCCGGGTCGGTGTGGGGCGACCGTTCTTCCCGGCGCAAGAGGGGCCGTGGCGTGAGCGTGCTCCCTCGGAGCCGCGACAGTGGAGGAGTCTCCCGCTGCGCTCAGGCCGTGCGGTCTCGATGAGGGGGTCGTCTCGAACCTTCGTGCACCGACTGCTGACTTGGCGGCCGTTTGCCTCGCGAGATGTGATGAAATGGCGAATCAGGACGCAATGATGGTCTGGGGGTGAGTCGATGGCCTTCTGTCATGCTTGTGGTGATCGGCTGGAGGATGGAGCGCGCTTCTGCCAGCACTGCGGGGCCGCGGTCAGGAGGGAAGCCAGGCCGGAAACTGAGGCGTCGCCGACGGGGGAGGCTCGGGCCGCGGAGGCTGCTCGGGAGTCGGCCTTGTCACGAGCGGATGCCGGAGTCGAGGCCGCCGGGGCGGATGATGCGGCCGCGAGGACGGATGCGGGCGACGGAAGGCATGTGGGAGCTGTGCGGCGGGGTGTCCGCCGCCGCCGTTGGCCCCTTGTGGTGGGTGCGCTGGTCGCCGTCGTCCTGGCAGCGGTGGCCGGGGTGTTGCTGGTCCGCTCCAGCGGGCTCAGCGGTATCCCTGAGGACACGATGCTTGCCGCGCTCGGCGCAGCCACCGCTGATTTCTCGGCCGACGGCAGTCGTCCGGGACCTCCCGGCTCGAAGGAGACCTGGTCGGTGTACACGACGCAGATCGCCGGCGTCAGCGGACCGTCCTGGGTGTATATCGATGACCGGGATCGTGTGCGCCGCGTCGACAACTTCTCGGCCGGGACTCTGCGCCCATCGGCATCGGACACGGACGCTGTCGATGCCGCCAAGGCCTACGTCTCGGCCGTCAAGGGACCGCCGCTCGAAGGGCTGGTCATGCGTCCCGTCAGCTCGACACCCGGTCGTCCGACGACGGTGGCGTGGCAGAAGAAGCAAAGCGATGCTTGGATCCCCACGGGGGTGTCCGTCCTTATCGGCGGCGACGGCAAGGTCGTGGGCTACCAGTGGATCGACACGCCGGTGACGGTGTCGCTCGAGCCGGACGTGACCGCGGGGAAGGCCGCTGCGCGCGCTCGTCGCCAGCTTGGATTGGACCGCGTCCGCAAGACCACGCACGCACTGGAGGTGCTCGCTCTCGATCTCGAGAACGACGGGAAGGCGGAGCAGCACCTCGTGTGGAGCCTGGCGTTCTCGTTGAGAGGCCAGGAAGGTCCTCCCGGAGCGCTGGCGATCGTCGACGCCCAAACGGGCAAGGTCCTCAGTGCGGCTCGGATGACGCTCTGACGTGACCGCCGCATCCGACATCTGCAGCGAGCGCCGTCGAATGTCCGGCGCCTTGGGCACGAGCAGCATACGGTCGTCCCTCTCGCGTGTGCTCGTCGGCTTCGTCGTCACGGCCCTGGTCCCGCTGGTCGCGCTGTGCTCGGTGCCCGCGGTCCCGGCTGCGCCATCCCCCCCGAGCGGTCAGATCGCCTACGTGCACATGGTCGACTCGGGTGTCCCCGGCGACTCCCGCGACGAGGTTTGGATCATGGGCACTGACGGCTCAGACGCACATCGTATCTGCGGCTACTTAGGGCCAATCAAGGACCTCCAGTGGGCGCCCGACGGCGAGCGGCTGGCGTTCATCACCCAGCTGCCAGGGCAGCTCCCGGCTCTGTGGCTGATGGCGGCCGGCGGCGGCGAGCGGCGTCAGGTGGGCCTGAGCCTTCCGACGGCCGGCGGATTCGCTGTTCCCACGGAGTCCTTTGGGGGTCTCGCGTGGTCGCCGGACGGATCGACGATGGCTCTGAGCTACACGGTCCGCGAGGGTGAGTGGGCGCCATGGCAGTCCTGGATACTGCTCGTCGCTGTTGACTCGGGCGAGGTGACGACTCTGGTCGGCCCCGACGACGAACTCGCCTATCACGACTTGGCTTGGGATCCCGATGGGTCGCAAATCGTGTGCTCCACCTCGAGCGTGGTCGGGGAGAGCGGCTGGCTCAGCCGCATCGACGCCGCTACTGGCGCCGAGCTCGGCGATCTGGTCGGGCCGGGCTACTTCGAGTTCTGGTCGAGCCCGGCGTTCTCGCCCAACGGCGAGTGGCTGGCGAGCGCGGTCAGCTCTTCGGCCGCGGTCGTCAGCGGTGAGGGCCCCGTCGTGAACCAGCTCGTCGTCGTGTCGCTGGACGGCGCGACCCGGCGCGTCGTCGCTACGTCGACGCGGGACTTCCTCGCGACGCCGTCCTGGTCGCCCGACGGGCAGTGGATCGTCGCCGGAAAGGGACGGGACGACCCGTTGCGTGTGATGGTGTATGCCGTCGAGTCGAACGCCAGGGAGTCCTTCACCGGCGTGTACGGCCGGCAGCCCGCCTGGCGCCCCATCCTCCCGCCCCCCGCCCCCAGCCTGCGCCTCGCCGCTGGTGACATCGTCGAGGGCGAGCCGCTGCGCGTCTCCGGCGTCGTGGAGGACGACGGCCACGGGCCGCTCGACGCTGTCCGGGTGCACGTCGGCCGGCAGACCTGGGACCTCCGGGTCGACGGCGCCGGGCGATACCGCGGCGAGCTGCGCCCCCAGCCCGGCGACTACGAGGTGCGCGCCGCCGCCGTGCGCGAGGGCGTCGAGGGCGAGTCCTCGCCCCAGCAGGCGCTGAGCGTGCGCAGCAGGAGCGCCGCGCTCTTCGGGTTCGACGAGGGCCCGCTCGGGATCGTGCACTCGGTCGGCGTCGTGCGGAGCTGGACCGCCCCCCTGCGGGCGAAAGGATGGACGGCCGCGGCCAGCGAGAACAGCGACGCCGCGTCCGCGGCGCGCCTCATGCAGGGCAAGGGCCTCGTCGTCTTCTACGGCCACGGCCTCTACGTGCGTGCCCCGGGCGGCGACGGCGCCCTGCCCGGCTTCGCCCTCGCCTTCGACGACTCCTACCTGGCGACCACGGACAAGGTCGTCGCCCACGCCGCCGCCTCCGGCAGCCCGCGCTGGACGACCATGGAGAGCGTCGACCTCTCAGCCCTCGAGGTCGCCGTCTACCTGGGCTGCGGCACCGGCGCGAACGCCGGCAACCGCAACAGCCTGCTCGCCTACACCACCGGCAGCGGCGCCGCCGCCGCCGTGGGCTTCACGCGCGAGGTCCACGCCCTCTTCGAGACGACCCCCTGGCTGAACGCCTTCCGCGACTACGTGCTCGAGGACGCTTGCGACGTGCGCACCGCCGCCTTCCGGGCCGAGCAGGACTGCGCCGTCTTCGGCTCCATGGCTGTGGTCGCCCAGCGGCGCGAGGCCGGCGCCGTCTACCTCGACCAGGCGCCCGCGCGGGTGGAGGCGGGAGGGGGAGGGGGATGGTGAGGGCCGGGCGTCAGTACGCCCCAGCGCGACGCTAGATGTCCTCCACCCGCCAGTCGCTCCGCAGGCCATACCCTGCGGCGAGCGCATTGTACTCGCGCACGAACCGCTTCTTCGCGGCGCCGGCCCGCCTGTCGAACGGCGCCGCCGCGCTCTGGCCTCCCCTCCCCTCCGTCCACGCGAGGTAGCGCTCGTCAGCTTCGATCGACGCCAGCATCGAGTCGATGAGCGCCGCGCTGCAGCGCCGCGCTGCGGCATCGTTCGGGACGGCGATCCCGCGCACCTGGTCGAGCACGCTGGTCCGATTGTCGATGACGGCCTCCATGCCCGCACTGTCCCTGGCGGCTATCGCGTCGACGAGCATGCGCCGCCCCTGCCTCGACTGCTTGATGAGCTGCTCCAGCCGTTTGAGGTACGCCAGCATCTCGTCCTCCTCAGGGGAGGACGCGGCGGACTGGGTGTCGTCCCACGATTGCGGCGTCCCGTCGCCGGCGCCGCCATCGGTGGTGGCGGCGACCGAGCCGTCGACGCCGACCACCACTCCGGTCGACGAGTCCGTGAAGGCGACACCGTTGAGGCGCGGCCCCCCACCGACGAGTTGCTGCGTCCACGTCTGGCCGCCGTCGGTCGTACAGTAGATGCCATCTCCGACGGCCCAGCCGTTGAGGGCATCGACGAATGCTGCCTCGAAGATGTCCGCATCGGTGGGCAGAGGGTAGAAGACCCAGTTGTCTCCTCCGTCCGTCGTGGTCCAGATGCCCACTTGGAGCGAATCGATGTCTCCCCATCGCTGCCCGCACGCCCATCCCGTCTCGCCGTCCAAGAAGTCCACGGAGAAGACTCGTCGTCCCTCTGCAGAGAAGCAGTCATTCCATGAGGCGCCGCCGTCCGTCGTGCGCATGATCATCCCGATATCAGCGTTCTCGTGAGTGCCCATGATCGCGGCGATCCAGCCGTGGTCGGCATCGACGAAGTCCACCGCTTGAAGGGCTGGGTCCTCTCCGGGATGGCCGAGTTGCTCGAGGCTCACCTCGCTCCACGTCTCGCCGGCGTTGTCTGTGGTGAAACAGACACCGGCACCCTCGTCATTGATGTAGCCCACGCACCAGCCGCGGCTCTCGTCGACGAACATGATGTCCGTCAGGTTGCGACTCCCTAGGAAAGCCTCGGACGACCAGGTGGCCCCGCCGTCGGCGGTCATGAGGATGACGCCCTCGTAGCCCACCGTCCAGCATGTCTGGGCATCTATCGCGTACACTGCGTTGAGAGTCCCAAAGCCGCCGCTTGCGTTCTGGATCTCCCAAGTCCGTCCGCCGTCGTTAGTGGCGAGGATGATGCCTATGCTGCCGTCGTCGGTTCCGCCGACGGCCCAGCCGTGCTGCGAGTCGGCGAAGGAGACGTCAATGAGATTCACGGTGGTCGCGGACCACTGGGTGGTCCAGCCGCTCCCGCTCTCCGCCGCGTAGGCGCTCTCGGCAGCAGGCTCGCCATACTGCCCAGTCTCGAACGGTACGCCGTCGATGGCGCTCTCCAGTGGGCGTTGGGAGACAAGGACGCCGACTCCGGTAAGTACGGCGGCCGCGATGAGTACCGCGACGACGATCCCGGCCGGGTTGAACGCTGGAGCCGGCTCGGCCTGGCCCCCCGACGCTCCGCTGTTTGCGGCTGATGCAAGACGCGCTGTGGAGACCATCCTGGCGGCTCCAAGGACGACGAGCAGCGCGCCGACGACGCCGAGGATGTAGCCCAGTCCGGGGTAGTACCCGTACTGCCACGACTTGTCGTAGGCGTACAGGAAGATGATGTTGTAGGCCCCCAGCACGACCAGGGCGACGGCGCCGAGACACAGGATGAGCTTGGGGCTCGGACCTCTGCCGATTGACCCGCGCGCCGCTGCGAGGATCGCCGCGACGACGCAGAGGACCACTGCCATGAAGACCCAGGGAAGGCCGCGGAGCATCCACAGCTGGGGCCCCCGTAGCATCTCCATCAGTGTTTCCGCGGCCCAGCGCCACGACGACGGACCCAGCCAGTACAAGAAGGGAGTACCACGCGTGAAGCCCCATCCGACAAGGGTGGAGACGAGCGCAGCGAGGCCACCGGCGACGACGAGCCAAAGGCCGTAGGGGGACGTGCCCGGCACTGCGGCGACCCTTCCCGCTGCCAGAGGCGGCTCGACAGGAATCCCGGAGTGCGATGCTTCGGCAGCCGGCACCGCTCCCGAGGAAACAGCTTGTTCCTGGTCGACCGGGCTGCCGCAGGCCTCGCAGAACCGTGCTCCAGGCTCGATGACTGCACTGCAGACCGCGCAGTGTGGCCGCGACGCGGGCACCGGGGTCCCACAGTTCTGGCAGAATGCAGCGCCATCGCGAACAGGCACCCCGCACTCAACACATGGCCCCATGCGCCCCCCTCAGTCGTCGCGGTGCGAAGTGCGCTGCGCGAGTCCCGTGCCCCGACACGCAGCTGTCGCCATGCTATCGAATGTCACGCGGATGGGTAACGGAGTCAATCGGTCTGCGGCGCGGCGACGAATGGTCTCGGTCGTCAGTGCCGTCCTCTCCGCAGACGCTGTCTGGCCGCGGCCGAGCGGTGACGATAGATTTGGCCGGGAGTCTTGTGGTCGCCGAGTGAGGAGGAGCGGCTTGAAGTGCCCAGCCTGCGAGAGAGCGATCTCCGAGGGTACGCGGTTCTGCGGGTACTGCGGCGCGTTCACCGGCGATGACGACCCCATGCCGGTGATGGGCAAGACGTCGGCGGCATCGGGGACGTCCTACTGGGTGTGCGGAATCTGTCACGTCGAGAACGAGGCCGGTGATTCCTTCTGCGGGTCGTGCGGAGCCCCGCGACCGTCCGCGGACCCGCCGACGGCGTCTCGGCCACCTGAGATGAGCGCGGAGCCGCCGCGTGGTGGAGCTCTTCGGGCCGCCGGTCAATCTGCCCCGGCGACGTCCGGCAGGAACTCGAGGCGGGGGCTGACGATCGCCGCCGTCTGCGTCGCGGCCATCGCCGTTGCCGGCCTCGTCGGCGTTCTCCTCGTGCAAAGGGGCGCCACCGATGCGCCGGTCGACCAGCCCGGGCCCTCGCCCTCCCGGTCCATGGCGGTGGCCGAGGTCGCGACGCCGACCCCGGCGGTCAGTGCCTCATCGTCGGCCGACACCACTCCGCAGACATGGCCCGGCATCTCCAGCCGGCCCAGCACCCCGTTCTGGGGCGCCTTCTACTGTGCCGGGAGCAAGAAGACGAAGGCGATCCAAGCAGCGCAGGTTGGCCGTGATGCAGGGTGGCGGACTCTGGTGCTCTGGACGGGGGACTATGCTGGCCTCAGCTCGTCGGGTAGAGACCTCTGGGTCATCTGCGCCGGCCCGTACAGCAGCCGGTCGGCGGCACAGGATGTCGTGGAGCGGATGGATGCGCGCTCTCGGGAGCTTCGTGCCGTGCGTCCGGAGCTCGACATCCACTTTGGTCAGGCCTATGTGAAGCTCGTCCGGTAGTCCGCTCGGGGCCTGCACAGCAGGCCCCCCTTTTTCGACCTGTAGTAGGCTGTTCGCAGGAGGACTGATCGGAGGGGCATGCCATCCTGTCCATCATGCGGCAAGAGCGTTGCCGGCGATGCCGCGTTCTGCGGGTATTGCGGGGCGAGTGCTGCCGCACCCGTCGCGAGCGATCCGGCTGGGGCGGCGGTACAGCGCTCCGACGCCGACTACTGGATCTGCGGCTCGTGCCATTCTGAGAACCTGGTCGGAGATGCGTTCTGCCAGACGTGCGGGCTGCCACGAGCCGCGGCCGGTCCTCCGGTGGCGTCTCCGCCGCCAGTCACGGCGCCGGGCGCCGTTCCCCAAGCCGGGACGGCCGCCGGCTATGGCGCAGAGCTCGTCGCCGGCGGCCTCCTGTGCGCGTCGTGCGGAGCGGGCAACGAGCCGGACGCCAGCTTCTGCTACGCCTGCGGATTGCCTCTGGTGGCCAGGACGTCGGGTCACACGTCCCAGCCCTTCAGGGCGGCGCCGAGTCCGACCTCCGCAACCTCTCGCAGCGCACGATGGATCCTGATCGCCGCGATCGTCATCGCGGTGGCGGCGGCAGCGGTCATCGGCATCATCCTCTTGAGTGGACGGAGTGGCGGCGATGGTGGAGGGGATGGCGGCGCTGGGTCTGCGACGACGCTCGATGGGACGTCCACAGACTCCTCCGGTGACTCGGGGTCCACGAGCACGACATCTGTGCCGACGGAGGGCAACGTGTCCGGAGACGTCGTGGTGGCGCGCGCCAGCTCGTGTCTCAATCAGTACCAGGGCATCAATTACGTGGCATGGAACCTCCTGGACAACAACATGGAGTCGTGCTGGGCCGAAGGTGCCGATGGCGGCTACGGCATCGGCGAGAAGGTGTTCTTCAAGTTCTCCGAGCGGATGACCCTGACCCGGATGGAGGTCATGCCCGGCTACAAGAAGTACGACGCCGGCGAGGGGATCGACCGTTGGTATGCCAACGGTCGCCTGAGGTCGATCACCATCACGTTTGCCGACGGGTCCCGGGAGACCTATCCGTTCTCGGACAGCAAGACGTGGCAGTCGTGCGACTTCGGCGAGAAGACGGGGACGACGTTGGAGTTCACCATCGATTCGGTCTACACGGCAGAGACCGGGACTGACCACGACGCGGAAGACACCTCCGTGTCGGAGGTGCGCTTCTATGGGTGGCCCGCCTCTGAGGCTGGCGAATGACGCGGCGGGGATCCGGCGGCCCCATGTTCCCGCGGCAGCAGCGAGAAGAGCACATCCGCAGGCATCAGGAGGCCCGACGTCGAGCCCGACGCGAGCGAGTCGTGATGTGGACGCTCGCGGCGGCAGCCGTCGTCCTTGTGCTCATCGCGGCGGTCGTGGTGGGCTCGCGCTGGGCGGATGGGCAGTTCTCGCCGGGGTCCGAGACCCCTGCAGTCGACCAAAGCGACTCGCCTTCACCTGTGCCGGCCGTCGTCGCGCCGGCGTCGGCCAACACGAAGCCCACTTCGACGTCCACGGAGGCTGCAAGCGCAACGGAGGAGCCTTTGCCGACTCCGACACCCGAGCCGACGCGTCGGCCGGCGTTCAAGTCCGGGCCGGCAATGCGAGATGTGAGAACGCTCCCGGGGTTCGGTGTGCGCAGCGCGGGCAGCTCGGCGGAGGCCCGCGCCGCCGAGTGGGCAGCCGGAGTCATGCGCGACGCCGGGGCCGGCCAGGTCAAGGTGAAGACGTTCAAGCTCACCAACGGCAAGACGAGCCGGAACGTCGTTGGCCGCTTCCCGGGGAGCACGGGCAAGACGATCGTGCTCGGCGCCCATATGGACTCCAAGTCGCCCTCGCCCGGAGCGAACGACAACGGGTCGGGCAGCGCAGCCGTGCTTGAGATCACTCGCTGCCTGGGCGAGATGCCGGCGTACCCGACGGTCGTCGTGGTCCTCTTCGGCAGTGAAGAGATGATCGACGCAGACCCCGACCATCATCACTTCGGCTTCCGGCACTACGTCGCTTCGATGAGCAGATCGGCCAGGGACGCCACAGTCGGCATGGTCTCCATCGACATGATCGGCTACGGGTCGGACTTCGTGGTGCGCACCATGGGGCGTGGTCCGCAGACCATGCGCTATCTCCTGCTGGCGGATGCGAAGCGGGGAGGCATGCGCGCATCGTACGCGGCTGATCCCGGGGAGTCGGGCTGGAGCGACCACGAGTCGTTCGAGCTGGCCGGCATTCCTGCCGCGTGAATCGAGTGGCGGGAAGACCCCGTGTCCCATACCACGGGCGACACGCCGGCGCACATCTCGGCGGCCAAGGTCCGTGCGGCCGGTCAACTCGTGCTCAGCATGCTCTACCGTCTGGACGAGCGCGGCATCCGCAAGCTGGAACGCTAGTTCTGCCCACGTCAGGCCACCGTCCGAGGTGGCGAGGATGACACCCCAGGGTCCGACGGCATCGGCCCAGGTCAGGTCGCGGCTTCGTCGCCAAAGTCGCGGGCGTCGACCTCTACTACCTGGGCCCAGTAGCGGTCGAAGTCCTCGCTGGGCTGGACGTAGTTCGCGCCGCTCTCCTTCTTCCAGGCGTCGATCGTCTTGTCGTCGACCAGGAAGCTGTCCGGGTTGTTCATAGAGTCGGCCTGGTACTGATGCCTGAGCTCGTGGAAGACGGTGTCCATGGACTCGGTGTAGCTATCCTTCCGGATGAAGTACTCGTTGAAGTAGACCGTGCCCACCCCGTCGCTTTTTCCGTATTCATACCCTCCCTCGGGCGTCGGCGGCAAGTAGTAGAAGCCGACCTTCGCGTCGACCCCGTAGACGGCTGCGGCCTCAGCGGTCAGGCGCTCCAGGATCTTCTCGCGGCCCCTGAGGTCGGCCTTGTCCCAGTCCGACTGCGAGAGGCCGGGAAGCTTACGGAGTTCTCTGAGCTGCTGTTTGAGGTGACTGTCCTGCAGCCCTTGCTCGATCTCGCCCCGGTCGACGGTGCCCGACGTCGTGACCCATCCGGCCAGGGTGGTGATCCCAGCCACCAGACCCTCTCCGGTGAGCACCTCCCAGAGGCGCAGGATACGAGGACCCAGGATCGCCCCGAACTTGTCGACGATCAGGTCGCCGAGCGCCTCAAGCAGGTTCGCGGGCGACCAACTGGACAGGCCGGCGATCTTCGTCTCGGCCATCTGGTACTTGCTCTTCGCGAAGGTCAGGAACGCTGCGTGACGCTCCAACAGGCGGGAGTGACGGAGGGCCTCGGCCTGGAGTCTGAGGACCTGCCGGTGGTACTGTTCGCGGCCGGCGATCTTCCAGTCGAGCGACCGCGCGACGGCACCGATGGTGTCTGAGGTGGCGTCGGCGCCGCGGCATGTCTTCTGGATCGCCGCGGACGCCGCGCCGAGGGACCGCGTGTCGACGGAGATGCGCGTCATCGCGCCACCTCTCCGAAGCCGCCGGCAGATCGCGCGTAGGCGTGCGCCAGCCACCGGGTGACCAAGTGGTTCGCTTTCACGCTGTCGACAGGTGTGACCTCCAGCCCTCCGTCGAGCACGGACACCGCGTACTCCTGCCCGTCGACCACAGCGAAGGTCACGTCGAGATCGTCGAGTGAGGCGAAGGACGACGTGCCCACAAAGCGGCGGACCGAGCCGTGTGTCATCTCGTCGGCCAGAGCACCGGCCAGCGCCGGCTGGAGGCCGCCTTGTTCCAGCGCTGGGCCCATGACGTCCGCGCGTCTCTCGGTCAGGGCCACCTGGAAGTCGCCGGGTCCGGCGACCGGAAGGCTGACCGTAGGGCCGGCCACCCCATCTTCCCGATCGAGTGCCTCTGCATATCCGGCCAGGGCGCCGATGGCGACCGGCAGCGCCGGGAGCCAGACGAGCTCGTGAAGATCTTCCTGCCGGTCCACCAGCGCCACGAGAGTCCCGGTCAGGATGTAGATCCCCAGTGCGGGGACCGTTCGTTCTCCGTCCCGGCCGGTGCAGGAGAGCAGCGCCTCGAAGCCCAGCACCGTGTCTGCGCAGTGCCTCAACTCATCGCTGATGGCCAGTGTGTCGTCGGACACCTGGGTGACGAGGCCGCGCGAGCGCAGGCCCTCGATACCCTGGACTGCGTCGAGAGGAGCCTCGAGCCGGGCGCCGATGAGGAACTGGCTGCCCAGCAGGCACGCCAAGGCGGCGAGTTCGTCTGAGGTGAGCACGTAGCGCTCGTCGTGGTGCGCCATCTTGGTGTCTCCGTCTCCCATGGAAGTCGTCATCGGACCACCAGTGCGCTCTTGCCGGGCTCCGGCGTGGTGTTCCGGGCGGTGTCGAACCCGGTTCTCTTCCGGAAGACGATCCGGCCGTGGGCGTCGCGTGTACGGATCACCACGCCACCGTGGCGACGACGATCACTCCCAGCGGAGCGGCAGAACGCTTCATGACGGATGCCCCTTCCGTGTCAGAGGTCCTCGACCTCCCAGTCGCTGCGCTTCCTTCCTTCCTCGCTGTTGCGAGAAGGACTACTGGGCTGTGTCAAAGGGCGGCTCTTCCCAGCCCGGCGTCAAGGCGGGCAGGTACAGCCGCGACTTCTCGAGTAGTTCCCCGCTCCCATCCGCGACGTACTTCGCTTCGTTGCCGTCTGGCGGCACGACCTTCCAGAGCATCTCAGGTAGCCCCCACTTGTTCTCGTCCCGCACCGGTACTAGCAGGAGCGTGGTGGTGCATCGGTCGGACTTCAGGCCGAGGTTTACCCAGTCCGACTTCATGATGGCTTGCTGGGCAGCCTCCTCCGCCGTGAGATCCGGCTTCAGTTCCCTACTGAAGCCAGCGGACATGTCTAGGCTGTCGTATCCCGCGATCTCCCCGGTGGACTTATCAACCCAGATGGTCGCCCACTTCGGCAGAGAGACCTCTCTTTCGTCGGCGATGGTGTCAGAGTACTGCCACGTGAAGGCCCAAGCCGGCGTGCCACCATCCCCCGGTGCCGTCACCTCTGATCGGGTGACGGGTCTGACATAACCCTTGAAATCCGGGAAGGCGGTGCTCGCGGCGGCTCTCGCAAACTCGAGCGCCTCGTGGTCTGTCAGGGGCTTCTCGTTGTCGGCGGACGGGCTACCTGACACCTGTGAGTTGTCTTCGTCTGGAGTCTGCTGCAGTCGAACCACCGTCGGCTGGCCATCCGGGCTCGTGCCGAGCCAGACGGTGTGAGCGCCCTCGACGGTCCACTCAGCAAGGACGCCGTCGGGGTACGAAGCAGTTCCCGTCATCTCGATCACCGCGTCAGGAGCCCCGGAGGCAGTGCTGCTGGTAAGTCCCAAGAGGGCGTCAATCGCCTTCCTCTCGGCCTGCGTTGGCTGAGAGGCAACGACCGGTTTCTGGGAGGGTGCCGCGTCTGCGACCACAGACGAATGACCCTCTGGCCTGAACACGATGTAGATTGCGATGCCGACCACTACCGCGATGGCGATCGCGAGGATGGGGAGGAGGCGCCGGCGGCGTCTGCCGGCCGCTCGTGCATGGATCGGGTGGGCGGGGGGAGTGACCTGCTGCTGGCGCGTGGATGAAGGTGCTGCTCCCGGCTCCGACGACAGTCTCGGGTAGACCGTGACTGCAGGCGGGGCTGCTTGGGAGGGCGCGTCGGAGTCGCCGCGTCCGGGCATCACGATGGTGGCCGGCGCCAGCGAGCCATCTGGCAGGTCGCCGGCGGGAGTGGGTCGCTGCGGCGCTGCTTCGGGCGCCGGCGTGGCGCGGTGCCACTGCGGCGGCGTGAGCGGGAGCGTCGCGCCGCAGCCGAGGCACGTCTCGCGCCCAGCATCGTTGAGTAGACCGCAGGACGAGCACCGTCGGATGGCCCCCACCTCCTTGCCGCGCACGTGCATGGAACACTACAGGCCGAATAGTATACTGACGGCGCGTTGCGCAACACGCGGTGTGCGCAAGGCGAGGGGTCCACTTGGCGTGGGGGCTGCGCTGGCCGGCCGCGTCGGAGACACGATGGGGGCAGTATGACGACGGTTGGCGTCGAACTCGGCGAACGGATGGCGGCCAAGCCGCTCCACTTCATCTGGATGCTCGACCGCTCCGGCTCCATGAGCGAAGAGGGCAAGATCCAGATACTCAACCACGCCATGCACGAGAGCATCCCCATCCTGCAGGAGGCGGACCAGGATCCCAAGGTCGACGTGTTCGTCCAGGCCATCACCTTCTCGGACGTCGCGGAGTGGCACATACCGCAGCCCACGCCTGTGGGCAACTTTGTCTGGACCGACATCAATGCGCGAGGCCTCACGGCGATGGGCGAGGCGCTCAGCAAGGTCGCCGACCGGCTCGAGGAGCTGCGCCAGCACGTCAAGCGCATGTACCGACCGGTCTTGGCCTTGGTCTCCGACGGGGCCCCCACCGACGACTTCGACAAGGGCCTCGCCAAGCTCATGGCGACTCCCATCGGCAAGAAGGCCATCCGCCTCGCGCTCGCGGTCGGCGACAAGGCCAACCAGGAGGTGCTCTCCGAGTTCGTGGGCAACTCCGAGTTCGCGGTCATGGAGGCCAGCAGGCCGGAGGAGATCGAGAACTACATCCGGCTGATGACCTACACGGGCACTCACAGCGCCGTGCCGTTCTCGGCGCCGGATGACGCCGCCAAATCCGCCGCGCCGCTCGACGACCAGGCGCGGAGCGACTGGGAAGACTAGTCTCCTTGGTCACGGAGCCGTCTGGTGCGGTCCGGCAGATGGCCACGTGGCGTCTGTGTGCGCTGACGGCGCGGGGCCCGAGCCACGAGAAGTCCGGGATGCCCAACGAGGATGCCGTCGGCGGCATAGCGGTCGGGCGCCGGAGCCTCGACACCCGGCTGGTCGCGGTGTCCGACGGGCACGGTGAGCGCGCCTACTTCCGCAGCGAGCGCGGCGCGGCGTTTGCCGTCGAGGCCGGCCTCGCCTCGAGTCGGGAGTTCCTCCTGCGTAGTCCCACTCTCGACATGGAGACCGTGCGGTCGTGGGCGCTCAAGGGCCAGCCTGCCGACGTGGTGCGCCGCTGGCGCGAGCTGGTCGGCGCCGACGTGGCCGCCGAGCCGTTCACGGCAGACGAGCTCGGCGGCTCTGCCGACGGAGCAGACGCACGTCTGCGCGGCGTTGCCGCGGACCCCGTCAGGGCCTATGGGGCGACGCTGCTCGGAGCCGCCGTCACGGAGGACTTCATCATCTACTACCAGCTCGGCGACGGCGACATCGTCACCGTGTCCGTCGAGGGTGTCGTCAGCCATCCCCTGGGCGAAGAGGCCCAGGCGTTCAGCAACGTCACCAGCTCTCTGTGCGACCAGGACCCTCTGAGCAAGTGGCGCGGCGCCGTCCTCGAGCAGAGCCGGCACCAGACGGCCTTCATCCTGCTCGCCAGCGACGGCTACTCGGGAGCGTTCGAGGACAAGGACTCCTTCCTCAGCACCGTCGGCGCGCTGGCGAGCGTGTGGCGCGATGGAGGCTCGGAGAAGCTCCGGCCTACCCTCGAGCAGTCGGTGGCCAAGGCGCGGACCTTCACCGGCGACGACGCCACGGTCGCGATCCTCTACAAGGTGTGGGAGGCCGCGGCATGACATCCCTGCGCGCCAACGTTCTTCTCCAGCCCGGCCAGGTCGTGGTCACGCAGGCCGGGCGCATCCCCCTCACCGTCGGGCAGTACGTCGGCGGCGGCGGGCAGGGCCAGGTCTTCCGCTCGGTGATGGGTGGACGGCACGTGGTCATCAAGTGGTTCCTCCCCGACTACATCGAGGTGGACCTGACGCTGCGCGAGCGGCTGCAGCGGCTCCTCGCCACGGGACCGCCGACGGACCGCTTTCTGTGGCCCATCGAGACGGTCCAGGCGCATGGGGTGCCGTCGTTCGGCTACGTGATGCCGTGGCGCGAGGAGCGCTTCCGGCCGCTTCGCGACCACTTCAGCCGCGCCGTGAAGCCCACGCTGAGCGTGCTTGCGACCGTCGGCCTGGAGCTCGCGTGGAGCTTCCGCGAGCTGCACGGGCACGGGTTCTCCTACCGGGACATCTCCTACGACAACTGCTTCTTCGACCCGCTGCGCGGCGAGGTCCGTGTGTGCGACAACGACAACGTGGACCGCGACGGCCAGCCCGGCGGCGTGGTGGGCACGCCCTACTTCATGGCGCCGGAGCTCGTTCGGGGAGAGGCGGCGCACAGTCGCTCCACCGACCTGTTCTCACTGGCGGTGCTGCTGTTCTACATCCTCCATGTGGCCCATCCGCTCATCGGGCGCAGTATCATGGAGGTGGACTTCCCCGACGACAGCGACCTGCGGCGGATGCTCGCTGAGGATCCGGTCTTCATCCTCGACCCAGGTGATCCGCGCAACCGTCCGCTGCCGCGCAGCGAGGATCCTCAGGGGGAGTCGGGCTCCAATGCTCTCGAGTGGTGGCCGCTCTACCCGGACTACGTCCACAGGCTGTTCGTCCGTGCCTTCACGAAGGGCATCGCGGACACGAACGGCGGCCGCGTGCAGGAGGGCGAGTGGATGACGGCGCTCTCGAGCCTCCGTGACTCGCTGATCCAGTGTCCCGAGTGCGGCGCGGAGAACAGCTACCAGGTCGTGGTGGAGCCGGACGACGGCGAGCCGCCGCGGCCCTGCTGGCACTGCTCGAAACCGCTACCGCGCCCGATGCATCTGGTCACCAAGCGTTCGCTGCTGGTGCTCACGCCCGGTCGCCAGTTGTATCCACATCAGATTGCGCGTGCCGGTCGGTTCGACTTCCGGCACTCGCTCGCGCGTGTCGAGGCCCACCCAGAGGACCCCCAGCGCCTCGGCCTGCGCAACCTCAGCGAGACCACCTGGAAGGTGACCAAGGAGGACGGTGAGGAGAGGAGCGTCGAGCCGGAGCGGCTGACGCCACTGCTCCCCGGCCGGGTCATCGACTTCGGGACCATGAAGGGCGAGGTACGCGCTTGAGCGCGCTCGCTACCTTGGTCTCGCCTCGCAGGTCTCGCCGGGCGACTGCGTGATGGACGACGCCGTGCGGGCGGCCCTCGTTCGTCTGTGCGGAGAACACGGCACCGGACTCCTCGATGACCCGGCGAAGCTCGAGGCCTACCTTCGAGACACCTGCCCCGGGCGCAGCCGGGAGACCTACTGTCTGCTCAACGCCGTGCAGACCGGAGCCCTCCTCGACCTGCGTCAGGCCGTGAGCCAGGCGCTGCCCGGGGACGTCGGGCCACAGCGCGCCGCAGCACGGCTGCACGCAGATCTCGGGTTCGATCCGGAAGCGGCCGACTGGACCGCCAAGTCGCTCTGGGAGGCGCTGGGAGGTCTGCTCGCGCCCAATGCCTACGCGACGAGTCAGGCGGGCGGTCCCGCCGTCGGCGGCGGGGCCGCAGGGTCGCCTCCGGGTGCGGGTGCTCCGTCGCGGCCAGGCACGGCCCCCGCCGCGCCACCCGCGGGTCCGGGCCGGCGCCGCTGGATGTGGCTCGCGGTCGGTATTGCGGTCGCGGTCGTCGCAGTGGCGGTCGTGGTGGTGCTCAGACAGACGGGCGGCTCGTCAGCGGCGGGCAAGTCCAGGACCGTGAGCGTCTCTCCCGGCGGCTCGCTTTCGCTTGAGGACGCCTTGGCCCAGGTCAAGGACGGGGGTAGCGTCAAGCTGCGCGCCGGCGCGTATCAAGTGCCCTCCCTTGCCATCAGTTCGTCTGTCAAGCTGGTCGGTGAGGGGGCCGAGCTGACCACTGTGGTCCTTGGCTCGGGCGACCAGCCCGGCGTGAGCATCTCGGGGTCCAAGAACGTCGCCGTGAACATCAGCGGCGTCACGCTCCGTCAGTCCGACTCGCCCGGTGAGACCGCCGGGGATGTCGTGACCATCGGAGGGAGCGCTCGCGTCGTGCTTCGCGACTGCCGGCTGGAGGGTGGAGGCAATGGTGTTGGGTCCTACGGGTCCAGCACCGTGGTGATCCAGCAGTGCCGGATCGCCGGGTCCTACAGGAGCGTGGTCAACGCTGCCGACCGGTCGCGACTCAGCATGGTGAACTCGACTGTTTCAGACAGCCTGCAAGGCCGCGGACTCTGCGCGAAGGGGAGCGCGCGCGTGGTCGTGGACGGGGGGAGGTTCACCGGTAACTACGGTGAGGGGCTTATCGCGCAAGACAGCGCCCGGGTAGCAGTCACCGGAGGCGTCTTCAGCCGGAACGAGCACAGTGGTCTGCGTGCGCAGGGCGAGGCGCGCTTGAACGCGACGGGAGTCAGCGCCTCAGGGAACGGCCTGGTCGCGATCGGGTACTCCCATTCCGCGTCGGGTTCGGTGAAGGGCTGTGACCTCTCGTCGGGTCAGGCAGGGCGGACCCCCTACCCATGCGTCTCTGTCGGCGACCAGGCGGACGTGGACTGCACAGAGAACGAGTGCGCAAGTACCGGTGGCTTCGGCATCAACTACAGCGGGCAGTCCACGGGGCGAGTGACCGGCAACGACTGTTCCGATTGTGCCAGGGGGATCGGCGTGGAGGGCGGCGCTCAACCATCCATAGGCCCCAATCAAGCGGGCGTGGCGTATCTGTGAGGATTTCGCGCGCGGGGCGCTGAAGAGCGAGGGGAGAGGGGCCGACCATGGATGACGCCGTAAGAGACGCACTCGTCGAACTGTGCCGCACGCACGGCACGGAGATGCTAGACGACCCGGCCAAGCTCGAGGCGTTCCTGCGCGACACGTGCCCGGGAAGCAAGCGCGAGATCCACTGCCTGGTGGGCGCGGTCCGCGACGGCGCAGTGAGCGATCTGCGCGGCAGAGATCTCCCGCCCGAAGCCGCTGAGACGCTTCTCGCTGCGCGCCTGCGTGACGACCTCAGCATGCAGGAGGAGGCCGCGGACTGGACGGCCCAGGCCCTGGTGGCGGCGCTCGCTACCGAGCCGCCGCCCTCGGAGGATAAGTCCGCCTCGTCGGAGTTGCCAGATCAGGAGGCCGCCGCAGGGCAGGCTGAAGCCGAGGTATCTAGCCCAGAGGTCGCCGTGACGGAGTCCTCTCCATCGGAGTCAGCACCTGTGGACCCGTCGCCCGAGTCTGCGCTTCTGGAGTCCGAGGCTGACAGCTCCCAAGTCGACGGACTTCACGACCAAGCCGCTCCCACTGGAGAAGCGGCCGGCGGCCCCCCCGAGGCGGCCGGTCAAAACGACCTGGGCGGTGATCTCCGACCCGGAGTGTCGGCTGAGGTCGACATGGGCGCCCGCGGGACACAGTCTGTGTCGTCTACGGCCGTAGTCGGCAAGTCTGGGCCATCCGATCGGCGGCGACTGTGGATTCCCCTTGCCCTTGCCGCAGCCGTGATCACGGTCGTGATTGCGGTGATCATCGCCAGCCGACCACCCGATGATGTGGCAACGTCACCGGCCGCGCCGCCCTCCGTTGTAGCGGTGGTCACCACGCCCACGCCCGAAGTGACTTACGGTCCACCCGAGACCGTGTACGTCACCCCGAGTGGCTCCACATCGCTGGAACAAGCCTGCACAGAAGTCGCCACTGGAGGTACCGTCAGGCTGAGTGCGGGTACCTATCGTCTGTCTTCCCTGTCGATCGGCAACGTGAGACTTGTCGGCGAAGGGGCCAAGCGCACGAAGGTGGTGTTTGCTCGATCGGCATCGCCGGGTCTTGCGGTCGAGACAGGCCGTACGTTCGTGAATGGAATTGGATTCAGGCTTGCTGGCAAGCCCGGCAAGAACTCAGGGGATGTCGCTGCGGTGACCGGCAGCGCCCGCGCCGTGTTCGTGCGCTGCCGATTCCAGAGCGGTGGCTACGGTCCCCATGTCTACGACACAGCTCGCCTGTCGCTCCGGAGCTGCATCATCTCAACCAACAAGTACTCTGGAATCGGCGCCCTGAATCGTTCGCGCCTCACCGTGGTTGACACAGAGAGCGTGAAGTCCCAGGACGGCTCGGGGCTGGTGGCGTCGGACAAGGCACGTGTTGAAGTCCGGCGCGGCGAGTTCAGTGACAACAAGGGCGAAGGAATCTCCATCTATGACCATGTGCGAGCGGAGATCACTGGCGCTGTTGTGTCCAACAATTGGTATTCTGGAATCGTTTTCTTCAACTCCGCGACCGGTAAGACCAGCGGCTGTCGAATCACCAAGGGCAGCTGGGGGCCGGACAACTACGGGTGCTTTCGTGCAGCTCAAAGCGCGCGAGTAGACTGCCTCGACTGCGTGCTGAGCAACACCAGTGGCTGGGGCATCTACTACGGCGAGAAGGCCAGAGGCAGTGTCTCCGGCAACAACTGCGTCCAGACACGCTGGGGGATTGGCGTGGAGGACTCAGCTCATGCATCGCTGGGCTCGAACAACTCCGCCATCGGCAATCCACAAGAATGAGCGCTTGGACCGGCCATCGCTCCCTCGTTCGCCTCAGCCGACGACGGAGCTGGAATCGCGAAGTCGTGACGGTGGGCTCTGGATTGCGCCAAGGCGTGGTGCGCGCGGGAGTCCCTCACCAGATGCCGCATCGCGAGCAGCCGGTCGACTGGCTAGCCATGCTGGACTACTCCATCATAGGGATGCGCGAGGACGGCACACTCACCGAGCTGAGCAAGAAGTGGTACAACGGCCTCGACCTGACGGTCAGGGAGTGACCATGCTTCTCAGCGGGTTGGACAAGTGAAGGAGCTCCGGGCCGGCCTGTCGGTCTCATCGGCTTGTGTGCGATGAACGACGTAGTCGCCGAGACCCTGGCCGGGCTCGTGGCCGATCGCGGTTTCGACGCGATCTGTGAGCCGGACAGGCTCGAGGCGTATCTGTCCGACCTTGCGCCCGGCAATACCGCGGAGACTCACTGCCTGGCGATGGGCATTCGAGAAGGCGTCGTCCGCGACCTCCGGGGAACGTCAGGAGCGCTTGTCGACGCGGTGCTCGTGGAGCGGCTCACGGCCCGTCTGACAGAGCATCTCGCGATGGAGCGGTCCGCTGCCCGGTGGACGGTGACGGCATGGGCGAGGGCGCTGGGCTTGAGCACAGATGCGCTTGGGCCTGTCGACTCTCCGAGTGGGGCGAGGCCGCAGCGCATCGAGCAGGCTCCGCCCAGAAGCGCGGCTTCGCCCGCGGACTCGGTACGCCCGCAGGTCAGCCTGGGCGCCACAGCCATGTGCCGCGGTGGACCGAGGCGCAGCGGCACCTTCCCAGACCAGACCGCGCCCGAACTGAGTCAGGCCCTGTGGCGGGCGCAGACCGGAGGCTCGATCCGGTCAGCTCCGGTGGCGATCCGTGATTCGGTCTTCGTCGGCAGTTCGGACGGGTGCTTTAGCTGCGTTGATGTCTCTGACGGGGGTATCCGGTGGTACAGCGAGACCGGCGCCGCGATCGTCTCCGACCCGGCCGTCAATGGCTCGCTCGTTGTCTTCGGCGACGATCATGGACTGGTCGCGGCCGCTGACACCGGCACCGGCAGGTTCGTGTGGAAACGGCAGCTCCCGGCCGCCGTCTCCGACGCTCTCCTCATGGCCGGCGATGACGTGGTTCTCAGCGATGAGACGGGCGGCCTCTACGCGCTCGACGTCCGCACTGGCGCTCCGCGATGGGCGCGGACGGACCTCCAGGCGTATTCGCCGTGCGCGGCACACCGGGGGATCCTGGTCGTTGGCCTCTTTGACGAGCCTGCGCTGGTGGCGCTCGATCTCGCGACTGGGAACGGTCGCTGGATGACCGCTCTCGACGCAGAGGGGGAGGGCAGCCCGGTCATCGACGGCGGGCTGATCCACTACTGCGACGGGGATGGCGGGCTTACCACGGTGGACCTCGCGACTGGGGATGGGATCTGGTCCCGGCTGCTGGAAGACAGGGTGGCGTCTTCTCCGCTGCTGGCCGACGGGACCCTGGTGGTCTGCACGGAAGGCGGGCTGGTCCTCGCTCATGAAGCTCGGACTGGGGGCAAGCTGTGGAGACGCAACCTGAAGGCCGAGATCGTCGCCTCACCCATCGCCGTCGGGGGATCCGGGTTCGTCGGCGACCTCGATGGGACGGTCCATTGTCTGGATCTTGCGGACGGACGCCGCGTGCAGCGAGTCACCTGCGGCGCTTCGATCTTCTCAACGCCGGTGGTCGCGGAGGGACGCCTCATCGTCGGAAGCGATGACGGGTCTCTCTGGGCGTTCGGCTAGCACCGGAAGGAGATTGCCATTAACTGTCCACAGTGTGGTGCGGCCGTGACCGAGCACCACAGGTTCTGTAACGCCTGCGGAGCTCCGATCGTCAGTGTATCCGACGCCGTCGCTCCGGCAGCTGCAGCCTCAGCACCCATGCGGGCCACCGAGCGGGAAGACCCCCGTGTCGCCGCGGCTGCGCGCAAGAACGACGTGTGGTCGCTGGTGCCGCTGGCCAACCAGTACGTCGTCGGGGAGGTGGGCGAGCAGGCCGGACGAGCTCTCCTGGTCATGGTCCCTCGGCTTGCCGCGAAGAAGAAGACCAACGAGCTGAGCTATCTGCTCACGCTCGAGGAGCATCCTAATCTCGAGCCCGCGGCGGCCGCCGCGGTCGTCGCGCTCGTGCAGGCCGGGCCGAAGGCTCGAAGCATCGTCTCCGCCCGTGCGACCACCGTCGCCGGTCAGCGTCGCGCTGCTCGCTACTTCCGAGGCATCGGATACGATGAGGCTGCAGCTGAGCTAGAGAAGCAGGCCGACGCCGCGGTGTGCCACTCAGAGGACCATGTCGTACTGGGGTACGCCAAGTACATCGGCGGACGGCCCGAGCTGGGTCCGTCCCGGAGTGGTGCCCTCGTGTTCACGGCTTCGCATGTGATGCTGGGCCAAGAGGCTCTGATCGCCATGGGAGACGTGCTGGACGTCGACATCGGCGGGGGTCTCGCGGCGCAATCGCGGCTGCTGCCCGCCTTGGCCTTCGGCACCATAGGCGCGCTCGCTGCGAAGGGCGTGAAGGACCGTGCTGAGGTGGCTGTTCACCTGAAGACCGGGGACGCCGCCTTCTTCTTCGTCGACAAGCGCACGGCGGTTGAGATCCGAGCCGCTCTGATGCCGTTGTTGCGACGGCTCGGCATCCCTTTCCACAGCGACGTACAGACTCCAGCCGACTCTCCGGCCGGAGTACGTGACGAGCCGAGCGTCGGGCTTGCGGACCAACTGCTGAAGCTCAAAGAACTGCACGAGGCTGGATTCCTCGACGATGTCGACCTCGCAGCCGCGAAGGCCAAGCTGCTGGGCTGATCATTCGGAGGAAGGCGTGCGAGTACTTCGTTCAGCGTGGGCAGATGCACTCGGGCAATGACTGCACAGGCTCGTGGGAAATCGCAGTCGGGTCCATGGCGAATGCCTCTCTGCTGGCAGACAATGGTCGAGTCCAGCACGGCTGATGTCGGAACCAGAAGCATGCCGTAGCTTGGGTAGTATCACGGCGGAAGGCACCATCGACCTGTGGGGAGGCGACATGAGGCGTGGCAGGGTGAGTCAGGATACGGTGGGGCCAGGACGGCTCAGGCGTGTCGGCGGCAAGGCCCTGCTCGGGCTCTGGCTGCTCCTGGCGATGCTTCTTGTTGCCACAGGCGTGGCCGAGGTCGCCGTGGCGAACCCCGCGCTCTCGCCGTCTGGCGGCGCTCCGGCTGGTGCGGCGCAGTCTCTGGGCTCACCCGCCTGGCCGCCCACCGGCTTGACGGCCGTGTTCTTCGTTGACGCCGATCACGGCTGGCTGACGGCGACGGGCGACGTTGCCGACGAGGGGATTCCCATCGGAGGGAACCGGGTGTACGTGACCTCGAACGGTGGGGCTACGTGGACGCTCCAGTTCGACGCTCCCGGACTCTGGTATCTGTTCGAACTTCGGCCGTTCTTCATCAGTCCGAGGACCGGCTGGGCATACGGCCGCAGCATGATGGTCACGCGCGACGGCGGGGCGCACTGGCGCCGCTCGCCAATCGCGCCGAATTGCTACTGGACCCAGGATCTCCAGTGGCCCGGCGGGGTAGTCTTGTGGGCGCAGACGTATTACGACCCCGACAGCCCCTTCGCCCAGGTGAGGCGGAGCACGGACACCGGCAGGAGCTGGAAGCTGGTCCGAGTGTACCGCGGCGCGGCATCGCTGGGCGTCTTCTCCTCGAGGAGCGCCATCCTTGCGGGCCATCCTCAACACTGGGTCTCGCTCACCACGGATGCTGGGCGTACCTGGAAGAAGGTGTGGCGGTTCCCAGGCGACTACATGTCGGCAGTGGTGAGTCGGCGGTCGAGATCCGCCTGGTTGTGGGGAGACGGGGGGATAGCACACACCGCCGACGGCGGCAGGACCTGGCGGAGGGTCTCTCGCTTCAGGCCCAGTTTGATGGCCTGTGCAAGCGCGTCGACGTGCTGGGCCGTCCGGTCAGATGCGGTCCTGCGGACGCTCGATGGGGGGGTGCACTGGTCCTCCTTCACGCCACCTTGGGCGGGTACCGACGACGGAATCGACAGCGTCCAGTTCATCGACGCCCGCACCGGCTGGGTGGTCGAGGGTGGAGCACGTGTCTGGCGGACGCTGGACGGCGGAGCGTCCTGGAGCTTGGTCCTGTCGCTGTAGCACGCACGGCGGCGGGTGGACTCCAACTCCAGGGAGTCGGTGGAGGTCACTGTGCCGTCGCTCACGGTCGCCGTCCAGTTGTGCCCGTCCCAGTAACGATGGTGATGCCGCGATGCGGGGTCCGGATACCACCCCGGTGGAGCCATCGCCCGGGGCGAGCGGCCACGGCCGCCAAGACGAAGGACTCCGGTCAGTGCCAGGATGAGCAGCGTCACCGGCACGACCACGACCAGCAGCAGGATGATGAGCTCGGGCGCTCCGATGTTCGGCATGGCTGGACCCGTCTACTCGTAGTAGTACGTGCTCGCCGAGTCCACTGCGGCGACCGTGACGATGATCAGGATGATCGAGATGGCCAGCCAAATGAAGCCGATGACGATGCCGGCGATGCAGAGACCGGTCGGTCTGCCCTCACGCTTGGCTTGGCTCAGGCCCATCCAGGAGAGGATGATCCCAAGAAGGCTGAAGCCGAGCAGCGAGAGGACGAACCCGGCAACACCGACGCCGGGGGCGCCCAGGTTGCTCAGGGGCGGCGCGTACTGGACGTGCTGCGCCGCCGCCGTGACCTGGCCGGGCGGCGGGGACCCGCAGTACGAGCAGTAGCTCTGCGGGTCCTGCATCTTCTGCCCGCAGACTGAGCAGGTGACTTGCGCCGGCGTAGCCGGCGAGCCGCACGATGCGCAGAACGCCGCACCGGGCCTCAGCTCACTGCCGCACGTCGCGCATGAAGCCACTTCTTCTCCCTCCTTGCCGCTCGCTCGCGCGGCCACTTCAGTAGGTGCCTGCCGGTCCTCGGGCAGGCAGTGGTGCGCCGTGTGCTGAGGCCGGCGTTGAGGCAGGTCCCAGCAGTCCTCCGCCGATGATGATGAGGATCGCGCCGGCGAGGGAGGCAAGGTCGGTCACGGCGAACCAGCGGTACTCCTCACTGGCCAATCCCGAGATGAGGTTGGCGACGATCGCGACCAACGCCGCTATGCCGAAGGCAGGGATGATGCTCCCGTTGATCCGTGCGCCGCCTGCCCTGAGTACGGCAAGGACGGCGGCGGCGACGCACAGCAGCGTGGTGATCATCGCCGCGATCCAGGTGATCTGCTGGAACCAGAAGAGCGGCGACCACGATTCCGCGCCCAAGAACAGCTCCTTCGGTGGCCAGAGCCGAGTCCATGCCGATGTGCCGAAGCCGAAGCTCCACCCCTGGTCTGCGCCGCTGCCGTCGGGCCAACCGTATGAGTACCAGTAGTAGTACATGAACGTGCTGAGCATCGCCAACGCGGCGCCAAAGACGACAAGCGTGACGCCTGTCCCACTGGATGTCCCCGGCACGCCCACGGGCGGCGTGTAGGCTGCCGCTGGTGCCGGCGGCTGAGCCGCGTGATCGCCCGCGACCGCGGGCACCTGCGATGACGCCACGAGTGCAGGGAGCGCCTTGGCGCCGCACGCCCCGCAGAAGGCGGCGCCCGCGCGGAGCTCGCGTCCACAGGACTCGCAGTACGACATGACCCCTCCGTGCTCGAGCCGACGGATTGGTCGTACGCCGGCAGCCGCCGAGTGGTTCGAACCATACTACTCGGGGCGAAGAGACGCCGGACTCTTCGCTGGCCTCCGGCTGCGAGGGTTGATAGCGTCGCCACGACTCGGCGGCCACCTTCGGAGATGCCTTGACGACGTGCGGCTCGTGCGGGCGAGAGCTTGCAGCAGGAGCCTCCTTCTGCGGCTACTGTGGAGCGAGCACCTGCGCGCCGGATCCGGGCGACGGTAGACGCCCGGGCGGCCAGGCCGCGACCCGCGACTACTGGGTGTGTGCGCAGTGCCACGTGGAGAACCCGGACGACTCGGCGTTCTGCTCGTCATGTGGGGCGCCCGCACCGGCACAGGCGGCCTCCGCGGCAGCACCGGGCCGGGACGCGCCGGCGCTCGGCTCTGGATCATTGACGTGCGGCGCATGTGGCAACCAGACGGGGGATGACTCGCGCTTCTGCTCCTGGTGTGGAGCCTCCTTGGGGGTGGCGAGCCGGTCGCCCGTGCAGCATGCCGTGTCGACGGCGAGCCGGAATCAGGGTCCGGTGAAGCCGGCGTCTGCCGTGCGCAGCGGACCGGCTCCGCCCGCATCTGCTGCGCGCGGACGCCGCAGCAAGGCTCCGGTGATCCTCCTTGTCATTGCCATCATCGCCGCAGCGGCCATCGTCGGTGTCGCGCTGCTCGTCGTGACGAGACCCTCGGGCACATCCGGCGCTGCCGGTGAGGCATCGAGCTCCGCGACGCCCGAGAGTGGCTCTGCGGCCACGGCGACGCCGGCGGCGGAGCAGTCAGAGGTCGCGCCGAGCTCGGATTCGGACGGCGCCTCTTCGACGGTGGACACCTGGAGGGCCGCCCCCGGCGCGCCGGGCGGCACCTGGGTGCATTCCGCCGTCGACGGCTCTGGACGGATCTGGATCGCCGGATGGGACGGCGGGATCGTCGTCAGCGAAGACCGCGGAAAGAGCTGGTCGCGCCAGTCATCAGGGGTGGGCGTAGATCTGCAGGACGTCTCTGTCAGTCCCGCCGACTCGTCGGTTGCCGTCGTCGTGGGTCTGGAGGGCACGCTGCTGGTCACCACGGACGGCGGCGAGCTGTGGGCGGCTCAATATCCGTCGACGAAGAACCTCTACGAGGTCGCTTTCGCCAGTGCGGAGCGGGCGTGTGCGGTCGGCGAAGACGGAGCCATCGTGAGGACCACCGATGGCGGGCTGACCTGGCGACGGCGCGCAAGCCCTGCCCGCAGCTTTCTCTCGGGCATCGCTTTCGATGGCGAAGGTAACGGGCTGGCGGTCGGCAGATACGGCGTCATCTTGGCGACGAGCGATGACGGTCGCTATTGGACCGAGAGGGACTCGGGGGTAGGCGCGTGGTTGACGGCGGTGGCGTACGCGGATCCTTCCCACGCCTGTGCTGTGAGTGACGGTGGCGAGATTGTGACCACCAACGATGGGGGCCAGACGTGGACCCGGCGGGACTCGGGTGTTTCTGATCGGCTCTACGGCGTGGCCTACAGCGATTCGGAGCACGTGTGGGCAGTCGGGAAGAACGGCGTCGTCATCGCCAGCGAGGACGGTGGCAGCAGTTGGAGGACGGTCAGGCGCGGCGGGGAGGATCTGTGGGGGGTCGAGTTCGCAGATGCGGCCCACGGCGTCGTGACCGGGTCGAACGGGACCATCCTGCTCGGCTCGGCCTCAGACTGACTGCGTTTCGAGGGTCGCCGAGCTTATTCGATCGGTGATTCTAGCGCTTGGCGCGCTTGATGAGGCGGCCGCAGCCTCGGCAGAAGCGCTCGTCGCTCTTCAGGTCGATCCCGCATGCCGGGCATTTGTCGGGCGCCGCGGGATCGAGGACGACGCCGGAGGCCGTGGCCGGCTCGGCCGGAGCTGCCGCGACTGGAGCCGCAGCGGAGGGTGCGGTCGCACGGCCGCAGCCGGTGCAGAACGCGTCGTCCGCCATGAGTTCCCCGCCGCAATAAGGGCAGGTGCTTGCCGCCGGGGCTTCCGACCAGGCTTGGGCCGGTCCGGGCCGAGGCCCAGGCGTGGATTGATGAGAGGACGCTGCAGGCCTGCCGCACCCGATGCAGAACGCGTCGTCCGCCTCCAGCGGCGTACCGCACACGGGGCATGCGGAGACGGCTGCTGAGGGCGCCTGCACAGGGCTCTCGACCGGTGCCTGCACGGTCGCCACCGGTGCACCGGCTGCGGGAGCTCCGCACGACATGCAGAAGGCGTCGTCGGCCGCAAGCGGGGCGCCGCACGAGGCGCAGGTCGGACCGGCGGGCGCGCTCGAAGTCTGGGGCTCCGGGGTCGCGACGGCCAGCGGTCGGCCGCATGTCATGCAGAACGCGTCGCCCACCTCAAGCGGCGCGCCGCACGAAGGGCAGGCCGGAGAGGCTCCTGGACCGGCTGCTGTCATGTGCTCCTCCTCGATCGTGGCTGGTCGACTCTACAACACCGGTGTCTCGCAGCGCAGTCGCTGGACGTCATCTCCGTCGCCGCACCGCTGTGCGGGCTCACACGCTATTCCTGCGGCGAGCGCGCCTCGGCTCCACGGGCGGCCGCGGCGGCCCCCTCGGTGACGATCCTGATGATGATCGCGAAGAGAACGAATCCGGCGGCGGACCAGAAGAAGCCCTGGGCGCCGTTCCAGCGGTTGCTGACCACCCAGTCCAGGATCCAGTAGACGAGGTTGGCTCCCTCTGCGATCCAGAAGAGCACCGCCGCGTTGGTCGTGATCCACAGCGCTCGGAACGACAGGTAGTCCTCGACTCCGGCGCGGGGCCGGTAGCCGGCCGGAGAGGGAGACGTCCGCGCTCCGGCTCCCGGCGGCGCGGCGATCACGGGTGCCTGTGTGACCGGGGATGTCGGCTCCGCCGCGACCACAGCGTCAAGCGGCGCACCACAGTCCCCGCAGAACAGGTCCTCGGCGGGGGCGGCGGCACCGCAGGCAGCACACGTCCTCTGTTCGGCCGACGCCGCGGCCGGTTTCGCCGCTGCTGGCGCGATCGCCGACTCGACGGCTGGTTCGACGTTGGCGGTGACGGAGGGCGTGACAAGCGGTTCGACCTCCGGTTCGCCGGAGGACGTGACTGGCGGCCCGACGCCCAATCCGCCGGAGGACGTGACAGGCGGCTCGGCGACCGGCTCGGCGACCGGGTGCTCCGGTGGGTCGGCTGACGGCTCAACGACAGCTTCGTGAGCTGCCGCTGCAGGGGCCGGCTCGACAGGAGCGACAACTGGCGTGGCCGAGGGCTCCGCTGCGCCATCGGGGGGCGTCGTCTGCCGCGCTTCCGGCGCCTGCGCCACCACGGGCGCGCCGCAGGCAGGGCAGAACCGCGCGATCTCGCTCAGAGTACGTCCACAGCTCGCACACTCCGCCATCTTCAGCCCCCTGTCTCGCCTGCCGGCGACCCGGCCTCGACGCGGCAATACTATCCCCGCCCGGCGGTGTGGCCCATTGCCACACGGGAGGCTCGTACGAAAGAATGGCCGGGGCGATTCTTGGCGACGAGCCGGAGCTTGCTGACCTTGGGCACAGCTGGCCGGTCGCTTGTTGCCGCATCGCTGTCGTCACGGGCTGGTTCGTCGAGGGCGGGGGACGCATGCAGCTGTCGCTGTTGCGGAACGATAGGATCCACCATGTGCCGCTGCCGGCCAAGGTCGGGGGGCAGGTCTGGGTCACGCTCGGCGCCTCGGACCGCGAGGACTCAAGGCTCGTCAGCGTGGAGGGCATCGGCGGCGAGTGGGTGCTCAAGTCCACCAAGCGAGCCTGGATCCTCGAGGGCTCCCGCCGGATACGCGAAGCCACGCTCAGCCCCAACCGGTTCTATGAGGTGGTCGTCGGGGCGACGGGCGAGCAGGTCCTCCTGCGCTGCGAGCCCACCACGGACGACCGGCGGCGCTACACGCGGTTCGCGCTCCCCAAGAGCGCGCGTTTGCGCATCGGCCGCGCCGCCGACTGCCACATCCGCTTCGAGAGCGGGTTCATCTCCACCCACCACGCGGACCTGGTCGCCAGCGGCGACTCGCTGGCGGTCGAGGATCTGGGGAGCGCGAACGGCACGTTCGTCAATGCGCGCCGGGTGAGCAAACAAGCGCTGCGTCCTGGCGATGTGGTCTCGCTGTTCGGCCTCACCATCGTCGCGGGCAGCGGCTTCATCGCCGTCAACGACCCCGACGGGCTTGTGGCCTGCGACTCTCGCGTGCTCAACAAGCTCCCCGCCCAGCAGCCCAAGGTCAGGGAAGACCTGGAGGTGGAGGAGGGCAGCGCGGCGACTTTGTTCTACCGCTCGCCGCGCTTCAAGCGGGACATCAAGACGGCGAAGATTACCATTGACCCGCCTCCGCAGCTCACCGATCTGGACGAGATGCCCATGCTGATGGTCGTGGGGCCGGCGCTCACCATGGGTGTCGCCTCGCTCTTCATGGGCATCTTCGCGGTGGTCAACGTCCTGGGGCCGAACGGCAGCGGCAACATCATGCAGGCGGTCCCCACGCTCGTCATGTCCTTGACGATGATGACCGGCATGATCCTGTGGCCAATCCTGGCGCGCCGTCAGGAGCGCCGCAAGAAGGCCGAGCGCGAGGCCAAGCGCCAGACCAAGTACCGCGCCTACATCGACGACACGCGCACGAGGATCGAGGCGGAGCGCCGCAGCCAGGGCGACATCCTCACCGAGAACGTCGTCACGCTGGACGATTGCGTGCGGCGGGTGCGTGGCCGTGAGAGGGGTCTCTGGGAGCGCACCACCGGCCACGGCGACTTCCTCGGGTTCCGCCTGGGCATGGGCGTGGGGGACTTCGACGCCGAGATCAAACACGCGCCGCGCAAGTTCACGCTGGACGACGACGACCTGCAGGACATCATGCTGGCGCTGGCGGAGGAGCCCAAGGCGCTCCCCAACGTACCCGTGGCGATGTCGCTGCTCGATGAGCCCGTCGTCGGCGTCATCGGCGAACGCGACCAGGCCGTGAGCCTGGCGCGTGGCATCGCGACGCAGCTCGTCGCGCTCCACGGCTACGACGAGCTCAAGCTCGTCTTCGTCTACGACCCATCGGAGTCCGAGACGTGGGAGTTCACCCGCTGGTTGCCGCACGCGTGGAACGACGAGCGCTCGGTGCGCTTCGTGGCCTGCAGCGTCGAGGACCTTGCGCAACTCTCGGCGGTACTGGAACCTGAGCTCGCGCGCCGCGAGGATCTGAAGGGCGAGGACGACCCGGACGCCCTCAAGCCGCACTACGTGGTCTTCGCCCTGGACAAGACGCTGGCCGGCAAGAGCGACCTCATCGGCCGGATCCTGCGCCAGAAGTCGCCGCGCGGCTTCTACGTGGTCGCGCTCTATGATCAGTTGCACCTGCTGCCGCGTGAGTGCCGGTCCGTCATCGAGGTCGGGTCGGGTGCGACGCGCATCTACGACCCTGAGGACACCTCCGGCGCCTTCCGCGCCGTACGCACCGACGTCGGCTTCGAGGGGGATGCGCGCGACCTCGCCGTCCAGCTCGCGAACACCGAGCTCGACACGATGAGCGCCGCGTTCGTGCTGCCCGACGCCGTGAGCTTCCTCGAGCTGCACGGCGTCGGCAAGGTCGAGCATCTCAACGCGCTCTCGCGCTGGAAGGAGAGCAACCCGGCGCTCTCGCTGGAGGCTGCCGTGGGCATCGGCTCCAACGGCGAGCCGCTGGTGCTGGACGTGCACGAGAAGCGCCACGGGCCACACGGCTTGATCGCCGGCATGACCGGCTCGGGCAAGAGCGAGTTCATCATGACGTACATCCTCTCGCTCGCGGTGACGTACGCACCCGACGAGGTGGCCTTCGTCCTCATCGACTACAAGGGCGGCGGCATGGCCAACGCCTTCGCAGACCTCCCGCACGTGGCCGGCACCGTGACCAACCTGGACGGCGCCGCCGTGAACCGCTCGCTGGTCTCGATCCAGAGCGAGCTCAAGCGGCGGCAGGGCATCTTCAACCAGGCCGCCGTGGCCACCGGCACCAGCAACATCGACATCTACAAGTACCAGAGCATGTATCGCGAGGGCGTGGTCAAGGAACCACTGCCGCACCTCTTGATCATCTCGGACGAGTTCGCCGAACTGAAGAGCCAGCAGCCGGAGTTCATGAGCCAGCTGGTCAGCGCCGCGCGCATCGGCCGCAGCCTGGGCGTGCACCTGATCCTCGCCACACAGAAGCCCTCCGGCGTGGTGGACGACCAGATCTGGTCCAACAGCCGTTTCCGCGTCTGCCTCAAGGTGCAGGAGAAGGCGGACAGCATGGAGGTCATCAAGCGGCCGGACGCCGCGGCGCTCACCACCACCGGCCGGTTCTATCTGCAGGTGGGCTTCAACGAGCTCTTCGACATGGGCCAGTCGGCCTGGGCGGGAGCGCCGTATCACCCCGCCGACCGCCTCGAGAAGTCCTACGACGACAGCGTGTTGCTCATCGACGACACGGGCCAGCCGCTGCGCCAGGCCCGGGTCGACCGGCGCAAGAAGACGCTGGCGTCGCCGGCCAAGCAACTGGACGAGGTGACCCGCTACCTGGTGAAGACCGCGGCGGACGAGGGCATCAAGGCCAGACCACTTTGGCTCGAGCCGATTCCCGAGGAGCTCTTCGCCGACAAGCTCAACGCCAAGTACGGCCGCGGCGCGGCGGAGCCGGGCGTGCTGGACCCGGCGGTCGGCGAGTACGACGACCCGGTGAGCCAGCGTCAGGGCCTGCTCACGGTGCCGCTCACGGCGGCCGGCAACGCCGTGGTGTACGGCTCGGCCGGCAGCGGCAAGACCGCGTTCGTCACCATGCTGGTGCTCTCGCTGCTCCACAAGCACGAGCCCACGGACGTACACGTCTACCTGCTCGACTTCGAGGCGGAGACCCTGCGCGCGTTCCAGAACGCGCCGCACGTCGGCGACGTGCTCTGCTCCTACGACGAGGAGAAGGTCGAGAACCTGTTCAAGCTGCTCGGCGACGAGATGGCGCGCCGCCGCCGGCTCTTCGCCGACTACGGCGGCGACATCGCCTCGTACCGCAAGGGCAGCGGTGAGCAGATGGAGTCCATCCTGGTGGTCATCCACAACTACGCCGCCTTCACGGAGCTCTACGACGACAAAGAGGAGGCGGTCTCCGCGCTCAGCCGCGAGGGCACGCGCTACGGCATCTACTTCGTGCTCACGGCGGCGAGCACCACCGCCGTCCGCTTCCGCATCCTGCAGAACTTCAAGCAGCTCTTCGTCCTGCAACTCAACGACGCCAGCGAGTACACGAGCGTGCTCGGCAGCACGGGAGGGGTCCAGCCGTCGGCCATGCACGGGCGCGGCATCTTCAAGACCGACGCCGCGTACGAGTTCCAGACGGCGCGGCCTTCGAGCGCCGCCGCCGCCGACCTGGACTTCGTCCGGACGACGTGCGACGAGCTGTCCCGCTCCTGGAGCGGCCCCGTGGCGCGGCGCGTGCCCATCCTCCCCATGCGTGTGACCATGCGGGCCCTCGTGGGTGAGACGGCATGCCCGGATCTGCGGGCCGTGCCAGTTGGGATCGACGCGCGGACGCTCGATGTGGTCGAGCACGACATGAAGCGCCGTTTTGTCACGCTTGTGCTGTCGCAGTCGGGCGAGGCCGATGGCTTCATCGGGGCGCTCGCCCAGGCGTCCGCGGAGCGCTGCGGGGTGCGCACGCTCGTGCTGGACGCGGGCGAGTCGATCGTCGCCTGTTCGCCGGCCTGCGAGCATGCTGCCGGCGCCTCCGCGGCCAAGGCGGCGGTCGAGGCGCTGTTCCGCGACATGGTGGAGCGCAACAACGCAGCCGCCGACGCGCGCGCCGCGGGCGAGCCCGCGCCGGCGTTCGAGGAGCTCGTGGTGCTCACGCCGTCGCTCAGCGGCCTGTTCGACGCGCTCGACGAGCAGAACCGCGACCGCTTCACCGCCACGCTGCTCAAGTGCGATTCCACCTTGGGTGCGAGCTTCGTGCTGGCAGACTCCGAGCCCCTCGCGGCGGGGCACGCGCAGCAGCCGTGGTTGCGCCCCCATCTCACGGGGATGGACGGCATCTGGATCGGCGATGGGTTCGCCACGCAGTACACGCTCCAGGCGGGCAAGACCTCCGCGTCCATGTACGAGGAGATCGGTCCGGACTTCGGCTACGTGCTCGCCAAGGGAAAGGCTCGCCTCGTCAAGCTGCTCGCCACGAGCGACGAGGAACTCGCCGCCGAGGAGATCGGGGCGGTGTCATGAGCAAGATCCTGGTCGAGATCCGCGTACCGGCTGCCGACAAGCGGCGGGACGTCTTCATCCCGTTCGAGCGCCCGCTGTACGAGATCACGGAGCTCGTCAAGGCGGTGTTCAGCGAGGAGGCGGCTCAAGGGTTCGAGCCCGATGCCGAAACCGTTCTGTGCGACGCGGGCAGCGGGCAGATCCTGGACGTCGATCGCACACCCGAGGAGCTCGGGCTGCTGAACGGCGCACGGTTGCTGCTGATCTAGGCGTCACGAGGAGGTACATGAGCGTTCGGTAAGTGCAGGGCTCAAAACGAGAGAGGAGTTGAGCATGTCGAGAAGGATCAAGGTCGATCCGGCGCAGCTCGAGGCGACGGCCGGTCAGGTGGAGAGCGCCGCGGGCGAGTACCGCAAGCTCTACAGCAAGCTCTACAACGACGTGGGCAGCATGCGCGCGGCGTGGCAGGGCAAGGACAACGTGGCCTTCACCACGCAGATCGAGGGGTTCCGCCAGGACTTCGAGATGATGGCCAAGCTCATGGACGAGTACTCGCAGTTCCTGCGCACCGCCGCCAAGACGTACCAGCAGGCGCAGGACGAGATCACCAACGCCGCCCAGCGGCTGACCAGCTGATCGGATAGGGGGCTCACATGGCAGAAGGCATCAACATCTCCCTGGCCGAGGTCAGCTCGACCGCCTCGTCCATCCGCACCACCAACGCGTCGCTGAGCGACACGCTGGCCCAGATCAAGACCCAGATGAGCAACACGGCGCAGTCCTGGGAGTCGGAGGCGGGCAACACGATCCGCGACCGCTTCAACGCGCTCTCGCCCAAGTTCGACCAGTATCGCGAGGTCGTGGACTCGTACGCCAAGTTCCTCGACCAGACGGTGACGACCTACGACGCCACCGAGACCAACGTCAACTCGGCGGCCAGCTCGTTCAAATAAGAGCGGAGGGCGAAGGAGTCAGCCATGACGCCCATCCGCGTCAACTACGACAACGTCTTCCGTCAGGCTGCGCGCCTGCAGCAGCTTGGCGAGGAGCACCGGCGTTCGGCCGCGGGGCTGGACGCGCAGCGCTCCGCCCTCACGGCCGCCTGGCGGGACCCGGCGGGGGCGGCCTACGCCAACGCCGCCGCCCAGCTCGCCTCGGAGATGAGGGCCACGGCCGACGAGATGGTGCGCCTTGCCGCGCTGATCAAGGATGCGGCCGCCAGGTACAAGGCGGCCGAAGAGGCCAACGCCAAGTCCGCGGGAGGCTTGGCGACGTGAACCACCTGTCTCCCCCGCGGACGGTCGCGTGAGCATCAACGTAGACACCGCGCAGGTCGCGGCCGCCGCGGGGCGGGTTCGGGCCACGGCCAGGCAGGCGGATGTCTGCGCACAAGGCGTGCTCGCCGTGAGGCGGAGTCTGGATATGCGCATCGCCGCGAGCGAGAGCATCGACACGCGTCTTCGCTCACTGAGTGCGAGCGCGGCACGGCAGGCCGGCGAATTGACCGCACACTCCGCGTTCCTGTCGTTCGCATCCTCTCGGTATGACACGGCCGAGAGCGCGGTGCGCGGAGCGGTGCCCGGCAAGCAGGCCGTCACCGGCGAGGCCCGCGTCGGCGTGTTCGATTCGGTTCAGGCCTCGCGGTCGGGATCCTCCACCGAGGACGGCGTTCGCCCAGCCTCGCTCAACGACCTCATCCGTGCATACGGCGCCGAGCTGATCGCGGCCGACGAGCAGATCCAGGAGGCGCTGGTCGACCTCGTCGGAGCCGTTCCCCTCCTCGGCACCATCCTCGCCTGGGACGAGATACTCGCGAATGTGCAGAACCGTGATCCCAGTGCGGCCGGGATGGATCTGATCCTCATGATCGCCTCGGAAGGAGTCGAGAAGGGCTTCGGCATTCCCGGAGTGGCCAGTCTGATCAGTCTCCTCCAGTCGGCCTCGCACATCGCCGTCTCAGATCAGTTCCAGTGGGCGCTGCTGGACGTGCTGCCCGGGTGGGCGGTGACGGCCATCACCTCTGATGTCAGCACGGGCTTCGTGAACGCGGCGACCGGAGTCGGCGACGGCATCTCGAGCGTGGCTCGGGGCGCAACCGAGGTGGCCGGCGAGGTGTGGGACTGGGTGAACCCGTGGTGACGATGAAGGGACCTCGATGATGGAGAAGTACCTGCCGGTCGGTTCGGTCGTGCTCCTGAACGGCGGCAAGAAGCGGGTGGTGATCATCGGTCGCGGCCAGCGAGACAAGGTAAAGGACAAGTCGTGGGACTACCTGGCCTGCCCCTATCCGGAGGGATTCCTGGGGGAGGAGTTCGCCTACCTGTTCGACCACGAGCAGATTGAGCGGGTCTTCTTCATCGGATTCCAGGACGGTGAGGAACTGGCGCTGCATGACGTGCTTCTGACCAGCGATGCTCAGGGTGGTGTCCCATGACGCGGATTCATGTGGACACGGGTGCCCTGCTCGCTGGAGCGGCTCGCGCACAGCGGACAAGCAGAGAAGCAGCGGAGCACGCGCGGTCGGTCCAGTCCGTTCTCGGTAGTCTCGACTTCGAAGTACGGGCTCGAGGAAATATCGACCAGCGAGTCGCGGCGGTCAGTCGTTCGATCAACGTGAATGCGCAGGATCTCCAGCGACATGCCGCGTTCCTGATACAGGCCGCCAGCCGCTATGAGAACGCTGATCAGTCGGTCATGAGGGCCGTCAGGGACTTCAGCGGTCGGCACCCCAGCGAGTCCGGGGGAGACTGGATCGGTCGGGTGTTCAGCGATTTGTGGCGAGGCTTGACCAGCCTGCTTGCGGTGGTCGATGCGAAGCTCCTCGGTATGGTGTTCTCCAGCTTCCTCAAGATGATCGATGTCGTGAAGGACGCGGTGAAGCTCTACGCTGAGGTATTCAACGAGCACGTCAATGTGCAGGCGCTGGCGGGGCTCATGCACGGCGGATGGCTTTCCCCAAAGGCGCTGGCGTGGGCAACCCGTTTCCAGTACGGGTTCCGAGCGTTTGGAAGGGTGGCCACAGTCGCCATGGCTGTCGTTGATGGGGTAACGGAGTTCGCAGAGTCCACGGGCTCACTGGTCCGCCGGGTCAGCAACGGCGTCGTTGTCGGCGGCGCCAAGGCGCTCGGTGGGATTGCGGGAGCCAAGGTGGGCATGCTCGTTGGGCTGAAAGCGGGTGCGGTCGTTGGCTCGTGCTTCGGGCCTGGTCCCGGAACAGCCGTCGGTGCCGTGGCGGGAGTCGCCATTGGGCTCGTTGGGGGCATCGCGGTCAGCTGGGCTGCAGAGCAGCTAGTCAACTACGAAGTGGACGGCAAGTCGATCAAGTCGGTGATCGGTGATGCCGTTGAGACGGGCGCGAAGCACGTCCAATCTACCGCGATCGAAATCGGCCGTTCGTCCGTTGCCCTCGGCGAATCCATGATCCAGGCGGCCTCGAACGTGCTCAAGACCGCTGCGCCTCTCATGAGTCCCGCCGTTTCTGGCTTGCAGGCAGCAGGGGGCGGAGGTCGGTGATGGAACGCAACTACACCGACGACAGCGGTTACGGAGGACTGAGTGAGATTGCACTCAGGCCCACACACGCCGCACTGTTGTTCGTCCTCTTCGGCCAAGCCCCGCCGCCGCTTGTCGCGGAAGCGCTCGCAGGCTTCCCAACGTTCATGTTCAGGGAGAAGATGCGCAGGGTCGAGGCGGAGATGGTCGAGCAGGGATTGCTTCGGCGGGACGACCAGGGCGAGCTCGGACTCAGTCAGGGCGCTGCCGACCTGTTGTCGGTCTGTTTCGAGGCAGCTGTGGCGGTCTCCATCGAGTCGCTGACCGAAGACATCGTCACGGTGTACGTGTCCGATGATCGCGTGGTCACGGTCACTCGGGCGGAGGACGAGATACTGCTTGCCGAGAGAGACGCCGTTGACGCGGCGTGGCTCCCCGGCATGCTCGCTGAGCGGGTGTCACAGGCCGATGGCGAGCCGCTTCATGCCACCGCCACAGCGGAGCAGCTCGAGCAACTGCTCGCCGCTTGGGATTCGAGTCGGGTGTCAGTCGCTCGTGTCTGCACTGATAACGGCTGGGATCCCGCGATGGCCGGGTCGGCCGTCGAGGCAATCAACTCGGTGTTGCTGAAGGCGACAACTGTGCGCCCCGACATCCCCGGCCTTGTGCTGACTCGCCTTGCTGTCTCTCCAAGCGGCTGCTGGGCGATGCAGATGACGGCCCTCGGCGATGAGGATCGGGCGGAGTTCGGGTGGTATCCGGATTCGGAGTTGGCAGGACTGCTTTGGGGCTCGACCCTGGGCGGCGCCAGTGAGAAACAGGAGTCCGACGTATGGAGGGTCGATGAATAGGTACCTGCCGCTCGGGTCAGTGGTCCTGCTCGATGGTGGCGAGAAGCGGATCATGATCTACGGTCGCCGGCAGCAGGCAACAGCCGACGGCACGATGTGGGATTACGCCGCTTGTCTCTATCCCGAGGGCCATCTCGACGACGAGCACACGTTTCTGTTCAATCACGAGCAGATCGAGCGTGTGTTCTTCCTTGGCTACCAAGAGACAGACGAGTTCGAGTTCCAAGAGGCGCTGCAGGCCATAGCCTCAGAAGACGTTGCATGAGATGACCGCGCTCAGCTCCTCGCGCCGCAATAGCGCCCGCAGCTGTCTTGGGCGTGAGTACCGCATAAGAGGCGAGGGGCGCAAGCGCTTTGGATGATGCAGTCGCCCGATCCCTGGCTGGCCTGTGCCTGGAGCACGGCGACGCGCTGCTCGACGATCCAGCGCGCCTCGAGGCGTTCCTTCGCGACGTCTGTCCCGGCAGCCGGGCGGAGATCCACTGCCTGGTGCTCGCGGTCCGAGAGGGCGCCGTAGCTGACCTGCGTGAGGGAATGCCAGATCTCCCCGCCGAAGCCGCCGCGGAGCGCCTCGCGGCCGGCCTGCGGAGCGACCTTCGCTACGACGACGAGGCGGCCTCGTGGACTGCGGGTGCGCTTGTCGCCGCGCTCTTGGCCGGCGTAGAGAAGCGCACGGACGATCAGGTCGGGTACTGCCTCTCGTGCCACGAGACGGTCGCCGTGGCCCCAGATGGCGTCACTTGCTCAATCTGCGGCGCGACGCTCATAGATATCCGCCAATCGCACACTAGTCCCCTGGATGAGTTGGGTGGCGTGAAACTGCCCGGCGGCTCGGCGTCGGATTCACCAGTCGATGCGGCGGCGGCCGACTCCGCCGCCGAGGGGTCGCGGCTGGGGTCAGCGGCCTCGCTGGACGCGCCGGGTGCCGACGATGACGGACGCCAGCCTGAGAACCAAGGGGCCTCGAGCCCGTCCGCGCTGTCCGACCTCGCTGAGTCTGTTTGGGCCTTCTGGAATGTTTGCAGCACGGTGCCCGTCTCGGCGGCCTCGACGCAATCCGAAGCAGACCCGCAGCGAAGCGCTCAGAGTCCATCCGGCAATGTGACCACTCGTGACCAGCGTCAGTTCATCCTGGGAATAGGAGGCGCCGGCACTGACCGCGGACGAGCTATTCTGCGGAGCCTTCTCGCCGGGTCGCCGGATTCCGTGGTGGGGCAGGCTGCGTCGGGGGCGCTCCATGATGCCGTCTTCAACCGAGGCAAGGTTCGGGTTGAACCCAGCACGTCGCCCTCGATGGCAGCCCGATCCATTCTCGCGTGCCGGCGTGCCAGGCAGATGAGAGAGCTTGGCAGAATCTACGCTAATCCAACGGAATACAACGTCACCGTTCTCCGAATCCTCGCCGGCGGCGCGAGTGAGATCGCATGGCATGCGGCACAGCTCGTTGCGGACATCGAGGGTGATTCGTCCATGGCTGTCGACTCGGCCCTGTGCCCCGGCACCACAGTCGCGGATTCCTCGTCATGAAGACGCTTGGTCCCTTCGAGATCCGCGGCGAGCTGGGCCGCGGCGCCATGGCAGTGGTGTGGCGCGGCTACGACCCGGCTCTCGATCGCGAGGTCGCCATCAAGGAGCCGCGGCTGCCGGAGGGGGGCGACGACGCGTTCCGGGTCGAGTTCGCGGAGCGGTTCGTGCGCGAGGCGCGCGCGGCCGCCAAGCTCAACCACCCCGGCATCGTCACCATCCACGCTGCGGGTGTCTACGATGACCGGCCGGTCATCGTCATGGAGCTCATCGAGGGTCGGACTTTGCGAGACGTGCTCGCTCGGGGCGCGCTGACTCCAGCCCAGACCTACGCGCTGATGGACCAGTTGCTGGATGCGGTCGCCTACGCTCACGAGAGGGACGTCACCCACCGCGATCTCAAGCCCGACAACGTGTTCGTCACCCGGGATGGGGCAGTCAAGCTGGCCGACTTCGGTATTGCGCAGGTCGGCCAGGCGGGCCCGCCGCTCACGTGTCCGGGCACCATGCTCGGCACGCCGGCCTACATGGCGCCGGAGCAGATCCGCGGCGAGGAGGTGGACGTCCGCTGCGATGTGTTCGCCCTCGGGATCATCGCGTTCGAGTGCCTCAGCGGTGAGAACCCGTTCGGCTCAGGCACGTCCACGCACTACGCCACGATCGTCCATCGCATCATCAACGAGGCGGCGCCGCAGATGAAGGCGACGGATGCCGCCGCAGGTCCTCTCGCCGGCGTGATCAAGGCGGCACTGACCAAGGACCGCGCCCGTCGGTTCCGCACTGCCGCGGCCATGCAGGCGGCGTGGCGCGCGTCGTTCACACCCCCCGCAGATGCAAAAGCCTCTCTCGGCAGGTTGGTGGGGTCTGCCGACGGTCCGCGCACGACGAGTGTGCCCCGAATGCCCGAGTCGACGCTCGTCTGGGGTGCTTCGTTGCGGCGCAAGCAGGGAGTGGCTCAGCCCGTCGAACCCGCGGCGCGACCGCGCGACCCCATCTCTCCCGGTGCGCCGGTGCGCGGCGACGCTGTGGCAGCCGCGAATCCGGACCAGTGCCCGGTGTGCGGAGAGAAGCTGGCGGATGGCGTTCGGTTCTGCCGCAACTGCGGCCGTCTCGTCAGGCGCTCCGGGCGCGGGCGGTCCTGATGGCCCGCATCATCGATCCAGTGACCACAATCCAAGAGGAGTCGACCAGTGGACGACGCAGTCCGTGACCGCCTGACAGGTCTGGTCCAAGAGCACGGAGTCGAGCTCCTGCAGGACCCCGCTCGGCTGGAGGCGTTCCTCCGAGACCTGTGTCCCGGCAGCAAGGCCGAGATCTACTGTCTGGTGGCGGGGATCCGGGAGGGCGCCGTCAACGAGCTCCGTGGGGCGGACCCAGGCCGTTCGCCCGAGGCGGCGCGTGACCACGTCATCCAGAGGCTCTCTCGTGACCTGCGGTTCGATGAGGAGGCTGCGACCTGGACCGTCGATACGGTGATAGCGGCGCTCGATGCCGCGGCGCAGGACGCGCCCGTCAGCGACGACCTCGACCATATCGGCTACTGCGCGTCCTGCCATGCGATGATGAGCTCGAGCGGCGACCTCGAGACATGCTCGGAATGTGGCGCAGCCCTGATTGACGTGCGCCAGGTTTCTCGAGACCAGCAAGGCGATCTGCAGGCAGCGAGTGCGCGCGTTGATGAGCAAGAGGTGCCTTCGCGGCACCCCGTCGTGGCTGGAACGGAGGATGTGCCGGTCGCGGCCGTGGTGGCTCCTGCCGCCGTGGACGAGTCACAGTCCGAAGAAGAATCCTCCGCGATGCCGCCGGACGAGTCTCCACCGGAGTCGCCCGCGGTCAAGTACACGCCTCTTCAGAATGGGACCCGTGCTGGCGTTTCGGCTGCCGCCCACCCATCGGGCTCAGACGAGCGGCCGTCGCGGGGGCGCTGGCAGACGAAGCGCCGCGCCATCGGCATTGCCGCGGCCGCTGCGCTCGTTGCCGCTGTCATCCTCATTGTGGTAGTGGCTGGCGATTCCACCGACCCCAACCCCGTCCGGTCTTCGGACGCTGAGTGGCGCTCTGTTCACTCGATCAATGATGTTGATTACCACGTAGCTTCCGGTCGGGCGTGGGCGGTCGGGGACGGCGGAGTGATCCTGACCTCCAACGACGCGGGCGGGACCTGGAGTGAGCAGGACTCAGGCACGACTGATGATCTGGTTGATGTGATGGCGGTCTCGGACATACGCGGTCTCGCATTCTCGGCCGACGGTGACATCCACACCACCATAGACGGAGGCCTTACTTGGCAGTGACCGAGGAGTCGCGGCCCGCGCTGAAGCCGCCTCCGGTCCATCGCACCCTGCCGGGGTCGCTTGTGCAGGAAGGCGTCATGCGGGACCGGACTGGTCTGGCCGGTCCGTGCGGCTTGGGCTCTCTTCTCCGATTGCGCGCGGTTGCGGGCCTTCTTCCCAGGCATGGTCAGCAGGGCCACGGTCCGCTGCCGCTCAGCGGGGTTCGCGTAGTGGCCTCGCCGGAGCCGCCGCAGCCGGTGGAACCAGCTATCGAAGCGCGGAGGGAATGGTGAGCGTACAAGCACTTCTGTCGGCAGCGCTTGCGATGTACAAGCGCCACTTCACGGCGCTCGTCCTGTCATCCCTGCTGCTGTTCGTGGTGAGCGTCGGCGTGCTGCTGGTGTTCGTGTTCGTCTTCACCGCGTTGTTCACGTCGCTGCTCTTCACCAGCATCGTGCTGGCGTTCGTCGTCCTGGTGATCGTCTGGATCGTCGTCAGCCTGATCGCGGATGTGGTGGGCATCACCTTCGCCGGCGGGCAGTACCGCATGCTGATCCTGGCTGAGCGGGAGCGGCGCGCCGCCCGGGTGAGCGACCTGTGGAGCGCGCTGCGGTACACTCCGTCCTTCCTTGCCTGGGCGGTGGTGATCAACGTCCTTGCGCTGGCGGCCTTCCTTGTCATCCTGCTGGGCGCCTGGGTGGGGACGCAGTCGGGGTCGAGCGTCCTCACGTACATCGTCTTCGCGGCCGCGATCATCGCCCTGTACTGGCTCACGATCCGCTGGGTGTGGGTGATCCCCTCCATCGGGGACTCCGGGGTGAGTCTCATCGCCGCCATGCACAAGAGCAGCCTGATCGTCCGACAGGTGGGATGGTGGCGTACCTTCGGCCTCCTCCTGCTCATGATCGGCATCAACATCGGCGTGTATCTCATCGTGAACATCGTGCTGACGGCGGCGGGAAACGCGCTCCCGGCGCTCCTCACGGCGTTGTTCGGTCTTGCTCCTCTCATCGTGTTCCTCGCGCCGTTCGAGACCTGCTTTCTGACCTGCATGTACCGGGTCTCGCAGACGCAGGCGGGTCTGCCTGACACGTTCGAGCCGAACCCGGCGCTGGTCGTCGGCGGGACCGGTGTGGCTGTGCGGCTGGCGGCCGCTCAGGTGGGCGAGGCCGTGCAGGAGCTCAAGGGATCCGGAGCGAGCCCAGGGCGAGCTCAGGCGACTGCGCCGCTGGTGGTGGCTGGGGTCGCACCGGCTCAGGCGGCGCCGGGGGTCGGCGCCGCGGCCGCTGCGGGCACGGCGGCGAGCTCGCACGCAGCGTTCTGCGGTAAGTGCGGGACTCCGCGGAACGGCCAGGCTCGCTTCTGTCGGCAGTGCGGCGCGAGCCTGGAGCGGTCGGCGCCGTCGTGAGGAGGCGGCGCCGGTCGTCTCGTGGACCCGCGCCGCTCGGCACCGGTCACCGCCGCAGGAAGGGCTCCTTGCGCGCCAGCATGCGGTCGGCGCCGGCCAGGCACAGCCCCGTGAGCACAAGGAGCGCCAGCACGCCGAGGGCCCATTGCTGCCCGTCGTGCTCCCAGCGCGGGTCGTGGTCGACCGTCTCGCCGGCGGTCCCCGGCGGCAGTGCGGAGTTGGCGGCGGCGACGGCCTGGTCCTCGATGTCGGCGAGGCTCGTGGAGTCGGCCGCGAGGCTCATGGACCAGTTCGCGCTCGTCGCGTAGCCGACGACCTTCAGGGCCGGCCGCTCCTGCAGGTCCACGGCCTGTCCCGAGAACAGCCACATCACGATGAACACCACGGGCACGAGCGCCATGGCCTTCTCTGAGCTCGAGACCATGGTGGAGATCAGCAGCCCCAGCGCCATGGCGGCGACACCGCCGAGCGCGATGTCGACGGTGAGCTCCAGCAAGGGGGACCCCGGAAGGATCGACGTGTCGGGTCCGCCCGCCCCCAGCGTGGCGATCAGCACGAGGATGAGGACCTGCACCGCCGTGATCGCGCCGATCACGAGCATCTTGGAGATTAGGTAGCTCGTCCGCGAGAGCCCGACGGACCGCTCGCGGTAGTACACCGGCAGCTCCTTGACGACCTCCCGGATGGCGTTGGCCGAGCCGATGACGGCCGCCGAGACCGCGAGGGCGCCGACCAGCGTGCGCGCGTTGTGCAGCTTCTCGGCGTTGGGCACGAACGAGTCACTGCCGACGATGGCGAGGATGAGGATCGCGGGGATCAGCACCTCGGCGAGGAGGTAGGCCAGGTTGCGGCGGTCCGCCGCAAGGATGGCCAGCTGGCGTCGGCACAGGGTCCAGAGCTGGCGCCACCACACACCGGCTCCGGTCGGCGCGGGCGCCCGTCTGGTCCGGGTGTCGCGGCCGAGCGCCTGCCGGCGGCGCTGTCGGCGCCGCTTCCACCGGTCGGTCGGCGCCGCCTCGAGCTCCTGGAAGACCGAGGCGTACTGCGAACGCCCGAAGAACGTGAGCGCCTCGTTGGTCGGCCCGAAGAAGGCCTCGACCCCTCCCGGCGCCAGGAAGAGTACCTGGTCGCACAAGTCGAGGCTCTGCACGCTGTGCGTCACGACCACCACGCCGCGCGCGGCCTTGGCGAGTTTCCGCAGGAGCTCCATCACGGAGCGCTCGTAGCCCGGGTCCAGTCCGGACGTGGGCTCGTCCAGGAACAGCAGCGTCGGGCTCGTCAGGAGCTCCATGGCGACGCTGACACGCTTGCGTTGGCCGCCCGAGAGCTTCTCGATGCGTACGTCGGCGCGCTTGGTCAGGCCCAGCTCCGCCATGACTTGGTCCACCCGTTGCTGCTGCTCCTTGCGGCCGACGGAGGGCGGGAACCGCAGCTCTGCTCCGAAGCGCAGCGCCTGGCGTACGGTGATCTGGGGGTGGAGGATGTCGTCCTGGGGCACGTAGCCGATGCGCTTGCGGGCATCCGATCCGGGAGCGTAGAGGTCGTGACCGCCGACGAGTACGACACCCTCCTCAGGTGGCCGGAAGCCCGTCAGCGTCTTGAGGAGCGTTGACTTGCCGGAGCCGGTCGGACCAACGACGGCCACCATCGTGCCTGCACGCAGGGCAAGGTCGACGTCGTCGAGGATCCGCTGACCGTCGGGCAGGATGGCGGACGCCCCGAGGCAGCTCAGAAGCATCCGTTTGGCGGGCCGTCCCGGCTGTGCGACGGGGACGGGCCGCCCGGTGATCGTGCGATGCAGGGCCAGAGGATTGGGCCTGCGGCTGGGCATGGTCGCGCCACACCAGGAGCAGAACTCTGATCCGGGACGGAGCTTCCCACCGCAGTGGCGGCAGTAGGTGGGCGTCTCGTGTCTGGCAGCCGCCGTTGGCGGTGACGGCCGCACCGCCCGGGCCGGCCGCGCAGCTGCACGCTTCTCGGTGGCGGCCTTGCCGACGATGATGGTGCCGACCGCCCCCGGTGCTTGCCGAGGAGTGCGCTTCCTTGTCGCAGGTGCCGTGGCCTTCGCGCCGCATCGGCCACAGAACTCCGCTCCGTCCCGGAGTGCAGCCTTGCATGAGGGACAGGTCGTCAGTGCGGAGTCCTGTGCACGCTGGTCCTCTCCGCGTCAGTTCTCGCGAAGCTTGCGCAGCGCCTTGCGGAACTGCGCGACGTCTCCCCCGAGCCAGTCGCCGTGGTCGTTCGTCTTCCCCGCGAGGTCCTTGAAGTAGCGATGGTCGTTGGCAGTGGCGTGACCGATGATGTCGCGGTAGTCGATCCCGTACTTGTCCTGCAGCCAGGCGACCAGCGCGAGGCCGCCGGCCATCTGCTTCTTGCGGCGCAGGATCTGCTGGTCGGCCCACTCTGGCCCGGAGCCACCATCCTGCACGAACTCGATGCCGATGGAGACGTGGTTGAGGCCGATGGCGTGGCGTCCGCGGGTGTCGAGCGGCAACTCCTGGTAGATGGTCCCGTCCTTGTCTACGACGAAGTGGGTGACCACTCCGGGGAGCTCGCCGCCGTTGGGCTGGTTGGCGGCGAAGAGGTCGTGCGTGCTCGGAGCCGTGCCTCCGGCCGTGTAGTGGAGCACGATCACCTTGGGCTTGAGCTTGATCGAGGAGTCGCCGTAGCGGCGTAGCGAGTAGGCGGCCATCTGCTGCTGCCGCTCCGGGCCGAAGGGGATGTAGTCGGCGACGATGCGCGGCTTCTCCGCGACGAAGGTCTTCTCGGGACTGGGCGTCGGCGTGGGTGTGGGCTCCGGCGTGAGTTCCGCCGGGGAGGGGGACTGCGTGATTGGAGTCGACGATGCCTGAGGGTTTGTGTCGCCGGGTTGTGTCTCGTGCTGCACGGCCGCGGCGCTGCCGGACTCCGCCGGCTGCGGACGCAGCTTCACGTAGCCGGCGACCAGGAGCACCGCGACGGCGGCGCAGGCGACCGCGACCAGGATGATGCGCCGCCGTTGCCTCGCCGCCTTCGCCGCCGCTCGCCTTCTCTTGATCTCTTCGACGTCCATGCAGCGGCCTCAGATCTCCGCTGTCGACCAGCGGCCACCGATATCGTACTTCTGGTTCCAGCGATTCAGCAGTTTGCAGAGGCGGGACTTCGCCGAGCCGGCGCTATCGCTCAGGGCGTTGCCTTGGTCGTAGTACTCCTCATTCGTCGGATCGTAGCCGGGCAGCAGGCCAACGGGATCTTGGTAGTAGTAGTCGGCGACCTCGCCGATCCACTGCTTGTACGCGATGTCTGCGTTCACGGAGTACTGATACGATTGCGTGAAGGCATCCTGTATTGCGCGCGCGCGCTCGGCGTTCGGGACGTCCAGCGCGTGGGCGGCGCTTAGCACGCTCTGCCGATTGGCAAGCGCGGACTCGACGATTCCTAGAGCTTCATTGGGCTCGATGCGACAATCGTCTGCTGTTCCAGCGACCGCCGTCGTTATGTCGACTTTCCCGTCACGCGCGCCCGAGAGAGCGCTGTTGACGTCCTCGAGGTACGCGATGAACTCCCTCTCCTTGCCCATGCGCGTAGCGGTGAGCGCGAGCCGGTTCGTCACGGCACCCGTGAGCGCCACCGCGGGCAGTGCGTATGGCGGCTGGAGAGCGGTGAAGTTGGTGGTTGCGTCCTCATAGGCCCGCGCGGTGTCCTGAGCGGCTTTGCGGCACTGCGAGACCATTCCCTTGGTCAGCCTGAGCGGGTCGGCAGGCAGGCTCTGGATGCTCTGGACGAATCCCTTGTTGGTCTTGAATGCCTCCAGAAGTGCCTGCTTCGCGGCAACCTCAGCCGGCGTCTCCGGCTCTGCGTCCTTGATCGGCGCTGCCGACAACGTGGTCGAGGCTGAATGCAGGGCATTGCGGAGGGCGCGGCCCTTCTGGTCGCAGACGCGCAGCTTCTCTCGGGTCTGACTGATGACGTTGGGGCCGTTTGGACGGATGTCCTTCACGGCCGCGCGGAATTCGGCGTTCGCCTGCACGACGGGCGGCATCACCTTGGCCACCTGCTCCGTGAGCGTGTCCGGCTCGGGTCCGGAGTCGAGGAGGTCGGGCAGGAAGAGCGCTCCGGTCACGGCGACGGCCGCGACGACGCAGACAATCGCGGCGATCAGGATGTAGAGGCGGGTGCGGGAGCGACCGCCGCCGGTTGCCGATGGGTCGTCCGGCGGCGGCGTGGGCGGCAACTGCGGGGCCGCCGCCCCACACACGTTGCAGAACGCCGCTCCCTCGGGCAGATCCTGACCGCAGGCGGCACAGAGGAGGCGCTCATCGATGGGGAGAACCGGAGCTCCGCACGCATTGCAGAACTGGCTGCCCGCTACCAGGGGTGTTCCGCAATAGGCGCACGCCAGAGCGGCGGCCGGCGACGGCGTTCGCAGTGTCGAAGCCTCCGTCCGTGCCGCCGCGATGACGGTGGGCGTCTGGGCGGGAGGCTCGGGTGTGCCGCAGACCTGGCAGAAGCGCTTGTCGGTCGGAGTCTCGGCACCGCAGGCCTTGCACGTCCACGTGTCGCGGCCGATCTCCGGGCATGCCGCTGGCTTCTCGCCTGCACCTGCAGGCACCGGAGTCCCGCACTTGCGGCAGAAGTGGTCGGTCGGCCGAAGCGGCGTCCCGCATGACACACAGTCCATAGCCCCTCCCCAAGAGACCTGTCCCAAGGCGTCATGAGTCCCCGCACAGCTTTGCGCGTGTCGCGCCCCACGTGAAGCATACCATCTTGGCTGTGCCGCCGGGATACGGAGACGAACCGCGGCCTATCGCGGACGCGGTACGCCAGGCTCTGGAGAGTGACGTCAGTAGGACCAGATCGACGTTGCGGAGTCCTTCTGCAGCGTCCCGATCGCGCACGTTGGTCGTCGCGCGGGAATCAGCATCGCGAACAACTGCTTCATGGCGGCTCGGTCGATTGCTATGCAGCCGTGGGTGTACCTGCCGAGGCTGTTGTCGGGCGGTTCGGAGCAGTGGATGAAGATGGCCGTGCCTCTGCCGGGCACGCACTCGTTCGGTCGGCTGTTGTAGCCGGTGTTGAACGCGTACTCGTACTGCACCTTCGCGTCGGCCAGGTGCTCGCCGATCACGGGGGTCGCGGAGGTCACCCAGGTGTTGTAGGTGGAGTCGGCCTCGGCGCTCCACCACGAATCCTCCTTGATGTGTCGATAGGGCATCCTGGTCCCGGGAGGCGGCGTCTCGTGCTGACCGAACAGGAAGCTCCCTATTCGCCAGATCCCCGTCGGCGTCTGGAGATGGCCGGCCGTCCGCGTCAGGCCGTCTACAAGTCCGTTGGCTCCGAAGTCCGCGGGCACGCTCATCGTCTTGGTCCACTGACCTGCCGTCTGTTCGTAGACCCTGAGCCTGCCCGATGTGGATGCGATCCGGCTTCCGGTGATCACGATGATCTGGCGCGTGCCGTGGGGCAGATGGGTCATCCGCTCGGGCAGGGTCTCGGTTTGGACAGGCGTACTAGAGGCGCGGGGGGAGGGCGATGCAGTGAGCGCGGAGGTCGGTTGCGGCAGCGGAGACTGCACTGAGCGGCCGGCGGCCGTCGGCGAGGCGGCACTCGCCGTGAGTTCGCTGGCGTCGCGCGGGGACGTCCACCAGACTGCCGCGATGATGCCCGCTACCGGCACGAGTAGCCCGATGCCGATGATGGTCGCGAGTCGCCGCCGCGCCCGGCTCCTTCGTGCCTGGACTCGTGGTCTCCTGTGGTCCATCTGCCTCTCGCTTGAACGGATTCCTGTCGCCTCCAGTGTAGACGACGACGGTGCCCGCGAACGAGTGGTCGTGTCGGCATGGAGTCGGGCGAACCGGACCGCGGCCTCGGCCGTCTCTCTCTGCGTAGGCGCTGCCAAGGACCGGCGTCCATGCCGGGTCGGCGCGCCCGTCCG
>Ga0172371_10000781_pt1 | contig 50258 bp, 41 predicted proteins | sample Lak12m_FD_114543 | JGI IMG/M metagenome (GOLD analysis project Ga0172371, IMG submission 114543) | Freshwater microbial communities from Kabuno Bay, South-Kivu, Congo - kab_022012_12m | ecosystem: Environmental > Aquatic > Freshwater > Lake | place: Democratic Republic of the Congo: South-Kivu... | reverse complement strand
TCAATTCTCAGTTGATCGCTTGTCTCCTGAAGCGAGGTATCTTCCTCCGATGAAAAAAAACTACAAGATGGTGTTAATAAGAAAAGAAGTACGATAATACTAATCACAACTGGAAAAACTTTTTTAGGTTTTATATTTGTATTCATTTTCCTCTCCTTCTAAATAACATGAATTATTGGTTTTATCGGATGAAATATATTAACAAGGATAATTATGTTTATACTTATTCAACGGAACTGCACCAAACTTTTATAAATTATACATGAATTTAAATCGATTTCAAGTATCAGTTTGTAGTTTAAGAAATGAGTATTGTCAACATTATTGGAAGATTTAGAAAACTTTTCTTATTTCAAATTTATCTAAAATAAAATGATTGTATGCTCCTAATCATTTATATCTCTAAAAGAATTCTCATATAAACCTGTAACGTAAATATAAATTGAATGAATAAGAACTTTGTACAAAAACATAAAACACCCTATTACATCGAATGAGGGTGTTTATTAATTAACATTTTCAATTCATCGGTCTAGAGGCGACGACGGGACTCGAACCCGTGATCAGGGTTTTGCAGACCCTTGCCTTTCCAGCTTGGCCACGTCGCCATATATTAATAGACTGATAGCCTTATAAATTTATCTCTTTTGCTATCAGTCAAATTTCAGGTTTTGAAGAGCGGGCAACGGGGCTCGAACCCGTAAACCTTCTCCTTGGCAAGGAGACATTCTACCAATTGAACTATGCCCGCGAAAATGATCCAGTAATTATTTCTGAGTGCCGAGAGCCAGAATCGAACTGGCGACACCATGATTTTCAGTCATGTGCTCTACCAACTGAGCTATCTCGGCTTGAGCATTTCGTGCAATTTTCCTATAGCCCGACCATTTTAACTATATGTGCAGTGTTTGTCAAGCGCTACTGTTTTTTTGCTAGTGCAAAGTTGAAATGTCCCCTTTCTGCAAAGTTAAAATGTCCCCTAAGAAAGGGAAGCAGAAATGGATGGACTAATAACAATGAGTAAAAAAGAACTGAGCAAATTAGAAGGTTTGCAAAAGATGAGTGAAAAGCGAATAAGCCAGAAAGAAGCTGCCAGCATACTAAATCTGAGCGAAAGACAAATCAAGCGGCTGTGGAAGGCTTACCGGAAAGATGGCGCGATTGGTCTCCTCCCGCTGATCATCCCTGGCGAAATTATGGTAATCGTATCAATGGACAACCAATTTCACAAGACTCTTCCTATAATAAAGACTGACTTCACGCAAGAAGTGAGTTTTCCGCTTTTTGCCAAAAACTGTGTAAAATATTGCAGAGCTCATTTCGCTCTGCCCAGTTTTTGGCCTCGTGTCGGCGCTCCGGTTGCTCTCCAGCAGAGCCGTATCCTCCGCACGAGTGATATTATTATATCTTATTATCTTGGTTCCCTTTCTCAGGTGACATTTTAACTTTGCACTAGCAGGATAAAATCTCGTTTTCAAGAATTCACAAGGAGTTGAATTAATTATCGATATGTATCCTTTTTTATATGATATTCATCATCAAAACCATTCAGAAGATCTGGCAATGTGGAAAAACTATGCAGAACTGCACCCTGATTCCATTCTTGAGTTGGGATGTGGTACCGGTAGGATTCTTATTCCCTTACTCGAAAAAGGTTACAGAATCTACGGCATTGATAAGGATCTTCATATGCTAAATTTTTTATCATCCCGCTTAAAAATTGGAAATTTCAGACAGGCGCCCATATTTCAAGCAAACATTACTAACTTTATATTAGCAAGAGAATTTTCCTTGGTCTTACTACCATGTAACACATATAGTGAATTCTCCAAAAGAGAACGCTTATCGACCTTAAAATGTGTAAATCGACAATTAAAATCGGATGGCGTTTTTATAATCAGCATGCCCAATCCAATCATGTTGAGAGAACTACCAGTTCATTCAAAACCTGAATTTGAGGAAGAATTATTCCATCCTGATGATAAAACCTCTATCCAAGTAAGTAGTGGTTGGAAGCGTACGAAAGATCGTTTTATTGTTGATTGGTATTATGAACATCAACAAAAGAATGGTAAGAAAAACATTTATCATGCACAAGCGAAACACACTCTCACCTCTCTTGATGAATATCGCAGGGAAATTCAAGATAACAATTTACAGGTGGAGAGAACCTATGGCGATTACAGTTTTTCCCCTTTCACACCTGACTCCGATGTTTTAATTCTCCAGATTAGACATAAAAAAGAATAGGCGGGAAAGACCAAAACATCTGATCTCAGCCCGCCATAAGAGTTTAATAGCGCAGGAGAGCGCCGATTTGATTAAAACCGGTAATATCTTGATCACGTCTTATGATTTCCACATCCCCCGCTGAACGGATGACATTTCTAACCGCAACCTCAATGGTGTCTGCTACTTCTTCTAATTTACCATCACAGTAAGGACAAGTATCCATAGAACTTGATGTTAGATACCCACAACTCTGACAACGCTTCCCAGGTTCACGATAGCCTTCTCTAATTAATAATAATTGAACTCGTTTTTCTTTGATTGCGTGCAAGGTGTCATCTAAACCAAGCACTCCAGCTTTGCCCTTAGATGCACTTGTAACCACTTTCTTTACAAGCTGTATTTCTTGTTGGATCTCCGCAGCTTGTCCAACTTTGATCGCTTTTTCAAGAATATCGTTATGGCTAGCTGTCATGCTAATTGGAAATGTACCAACAACTAAGCTTTGCCAGGTTTTTGGTAATAAGCTACGGAATTGAGCGACATTATCTTCCGAACCACCAATTATTATTCGACGGATCTCTCTTTCACGAAAGAATTGTGATGCCATGTCAGCAACATCGCGCATATTTCTATCAGCAACCTCATCCACATAATCAGTTTGCCCAGCAGTCCCTCCTCTACGCCCAAGAGCTTGTGAACCACCTCCCCTTTTTGTACGACGGATAGTCTCACCTAAAATGTCGGTCTCTTCTCTTAACTCCCCCATGTGAAAATTAAACAAACGTGCTGATTGTTTATCAATTAAAACAACTCCATAGCCACCATACGAATCCAACAAATCCACCAAAGGTTTCACATGCGGACGGTTCCCAATCCGAACGCGATTATAAACCGGAATTGCAAAAGAAAATGATTTGAACCAATTCATAGGCTGACAAGAGAAAACAACAACACTATTCCCAGACCAATTATGTTCATGGTCAAAATAACGCATGATGACATCGATATCATTATGAGAATCAATGTCTTTCAACATACCACGTAGTTTTAATTTGAATACCTCAGTGCTTCCTTGGGACGGCTCAGTGTTAAGATAAACACTTATCACCGGTTGATCTGCTTTGAAGCTCAACAACTCATTGAGATCATGGTTTGTAAACATATCAGCCTCCTCAAAATCACTCATTTATTTATAATAGTCATGGGAATAACAATACTTTAATTCGGTCTTTCTCCCAATGTTAGAGATAACTCAATTTGCTCACCTCCTCGAATCACTGATAAACTTATTGTATCACCAGGTTGTTGATATTTAGTAATATAGACTATTAAATCGTTGAAATCATAAATCGTTTGACCTTCCACAGCTATAATTAAATCACCACCTTTGGGGACACCTGGAATAGATGAATTTTGAGTGCCTGCTTTGATCCCAGCTATATCTGCTGGACCACCTGGTTCTACCTCTGTTATGTATACCCCTGTAGATTGAGGTAAGTCAAGCGCTTCCTGTTCTAATAGTGAAAGGTCACCTTTACTAAAAATTCCTAAATATGGGTAATTATAAGATCCATTAGAAATCAGGAATGGTACGATTCGTTTAACCATATTCACTGATATTGCAAACCCAACACCAGAATTGGAACGACTATTATCACCGGTCAATATTGATTCATTTACCCCAATCACCTCACCTTTTAAATTAAGCAGAGGCCCACCAGAGTTACCAGGATTAATGGCGGCATCCGTTTGAATCACATCACCTACTGAAAAAGTGCCTCCGGTAGCAGTAACACGTTGAGAACTGACCGTGCGACCAAGACCAGATACAATACCAATAGTCATAGTGCCTTCTAATCCAAAGGGATTGCCAATGGCAACTACCATTTGCCCTACTTTCACCTGATCCGAATCGCCAAGCTGAAGGGGATGCAATTCATCCTTTGGAACATTCACTTTTAATACCGCTAGATCCGAATCTGGATCTAGCCCAATAACTTGTCCTCTTGTTTTATATCCAGTCTGAAATGCAACCTCTAGTTCCGATTGCTGAGAGACAACATGATAATTTGTAATAATATGTCCTTCAGTATCAAAAATAAAACCAGATCCTAGGGATCCACCACTAGAAGATAATACACGTAATGCAACAACTCCTGGATTAATGAGTTCATATAAATCAACCAAAGTATCTTGGGATTCGGTTAAATCAATATTGATAGGTTTGGATAGAGTCAGTGAGACCGGTTCTTCTTCAGGTTCTGGAGTCACGGATACTGGCTCTTCTGATATGACAACTTCTGAAACAGGGTTATTTTGATCATCCGTAGAAAAATTAGGTACAGAAATACAGGCTAGAGTTGAAAGAGTAACTAGTAATATTATTAAGAAAATTCGAGTTGCTAATTTCATATAATCTCCATTACTACTTGCTATAATGCAAGCTTATTGTTTATGCCCCCTTTTTCTATTTTTTATATTAATATTTTATCTTTTGAATTGACTTCAAGTCAAGCAATTCTTAAGAAAAACAAAATATTTCTTAGAAAAATCATATATCTATTTTTTTGATTCCATGAATAAGACATTACGATTAAAAAAATGCCTCCGCCAGGGCGGTGAGGAATTCCCAGCGGAGGCTTTCGCCAAAGGAGGAAACAGCGATGAGCAATTTCAGGCAAAACCTTAAGTAAATTAGCTCAATTCCATTATACCAAATATAAATAATCTATAGATTGTCAATAATCACAAGTTTCATATGATATTCTTCACAAGAAATGTTACAATAACCTATAAAGGTGAAACAATATAATACTTTTGCAGTATGGGTATTACTACAATCGTTGGTTCATTTTATTTGAAAACGAAAATCAATAATTGAAATTCAATCTCTTCCCAAATTAGAACCAGCATTTATAAATTTCTCGCTATAGTAATCACATAGATTAAAGAGTGGACATTTATTGCATTTTGGATTTCTCGCCAGACAAATCTCACGTCCTAATCGAATCATATTAAGATGAACGGGATAATACAAATCCTCCGAAAAACATCCTTCTAAATATTTATGAGCTTGATCTGCATTCATCTTTTTTGGACGTAATCCAATTCTTCCAGATACACGATAGATATGTGTATCAACCGGGAATGCAGGTTTTTTTAAAGAGAATAATAATACGATCGCTGCGGTTTTTGGGCCTACACCATTAAATTTAATTAACCAATCAGTTGCATCTTGAGGAGACAGATCCTTTAGAAAATCTAAATCGAGTAAACCACGCTCCAAAGTGATCTGCTTGAGAACATTTAGGATTCGGGGACCTTTTCGATTTGCCAAACCTGCAATCCTAATAGTATCAATAACCAGATCTTCATTCGCATCCCTTACTGCTTCCCAGGTAGAGAAGCGTTTTTTTAGCGCTTCAAAAGCACGATCCCGATTGATATCATTAGTATTTTGGGAAAGGATTGTAGAAATTAATTCATCTAATGGCGGTAAAGGATTTCTCCATTCAGGGTAACCATAAAACTGAAGAAGGATTTCATGTATTCTTACAGCGCGTTGGTAATTATCCACGATTAGTTAATCAATAAGCCTAATTAAATAAATTTTATAGCGAGGGCGTTTCTAGAGTAAAAATAGGATGACCTTCTCCCGCTTCAATTTTGCGCCAATTGTAGATATTTATCCTAGGTCCAAATTCACTTAATTGATCCAATTCATCAATAGAAAGTGCACCTAATTGACGTAATACTTCCAACGCAACCGCTGAGCAGACTTTTCCCCGAGCATCGCCATCAGCTATCTTTAAGGTGATTCCTACGCCCGGTGAATCTTTTTCCAGCCCACCTGCCATAATACCGATTGCTTGATAACCTTCTGCACCACCTTTGGATACAATTCGACCATTTGTAACTTCCATTAATCGTGTGTCAAATCTACCTGGCCCACCCACCATAAAGGGATGATCCATCATGGATTTGGTAATATAGTTACAAGCTGATTGTCGGTTCCGAGATTTGATCTCAGATAATTCAGGATCTGATAAACGCGCATATGCTAAAGCCGCATTTTCTAATGGAACCGCAAAGGTAGGTACTGAACAACCATCAACGCCTAAATGAATATTCTCAATGGATACATCAGTCATCTCAGAGAATGTTTTTAAAATATATTTCTGGACAGCATGCTTACTTTCGATATAAGGAATCGTCCTATCCACTTCTTCATTAGTGATCTCGAGCAGATTTTCAAACGCCAACATACCAGTATGTTTACCAGAGCAATTATGTCGATTTGAAGTTGATATATCACCACGTGCACGCATCTCATCTCGAGTAGTTTTATCAAGAGGATCGTGAACGCCACATAATAATTGTGATTCTAAAACATGTACTTTAGATTGCAGAGAAGAAAGCACTTCAACGTGGGTATCCGTCCCCGAGTGTGAAGCGCAAATAATGGCAACTTCTCTCGGTGTCAATCCAAAAACTGTATTCCCATTTCTTTCAATAAAAGGCAAAGCTTGAAATGGTTTCGCCGAAGATCTTAAAAAAGTAACTGCTGCCGGATTACCATACCAAGCGATTTTCTCGCCCAAGGAATTAACAACCGAAACTGCTCCGAAATGGACACATTCCTGTGTTTCTCCTCTTGTCAACTCATAAATTGGATAATAATCCGAATTAAAAAACTTGTTTGCCATCGAAACTCCCTTTCAAATATAAATTAAGTATATTCAAGATTAAATTCGATTAAATCAAATCGGATAGACCAGTCATCGTATGATCCGCACTATAAGAGCGAACATAATATTGATATATCCCATGACGCAGTCTATTTTCATAGAGGCTTTCTAAATTTCTAGGAATGGTATATGATGATAATAATGCTTGTATTAGCGTCTCCGTTTCTTCTGGTGAGGCTCCCGCTTCAGCTAATTTTTCAATATCTTTCTTAATCTTTTTTAGATTGCGCTGCAAATGACGAATATGATCACGCTCTACAACCCCACCACGACTACTGACAATAATATATTTTCGAAAAGACTTTGATAAATAATCAAGGTTTTCTAACCATTGATCAATATCAGCTCGATCTAAAAATGGTGGTTGTTCCAAAGGGACAGTGTCTCCGACGAAAAGAATATCAGCGTCAGGTATCTCCACCCAAATTGAGCCGGGGGTAGGTCCTGGCTTGTGTTGCAAAATGACAATTTTTTCATCCCAGTGAATCGAGAATTTCTCTGTAAACGTTATATCTGGGATCGACCAACGCAATCCAATCGCGTCACTATAAGTCTCCCACACTGAACCTGTATCAAAGCTTTGCCCTTTAAAAATCGTCGGGCGATTTCGAAAAGTTTCGGCTGTTTTCTCATGGGCAGTGATTGTACATTCCATAGCCCGTGCGCCTAAAGTCCGATCAGGATGATCATCCATATAAACCAATAACCGATTTGGTCCACCTCTTTGGTTTATTAAAGTAGATCTCCAGGATCGTGAATCCTCTGAGCGCAATGGAGAATCAATCATAATCACTCCATGAGATAAAATTATCGCTCCTAAGGTAATGCCCAAATATGAATCCTCAAAAAAAATGCCTTCACTAATATTTTCCATACGACACCTAATTTCATTCCTTTAAAAAATAATAATAACCACTATCATCATGAGTTTTTATTGGTAAAGAGAAATAAAATTCCGAACCTTTGCCTTGTTCACTTTCAACCCAAATTTTGCCACCATGTGCCAATATCGCTAATCGGCAAAAAGCAAGACCTAACCCCAAGCCTCTTGAATCACTTTCCACATTAACTCGATTAAATTTATCAAATATACTTTCTAAGTCCTCTGAAGGAATCCCGGGACCATTATCCTTGACCATAAAGACTAGAAATTCACCTTTTTGTTTCGCACGTAAAAGGATCTCACCTTTAGCCGGAGAGAACTTAATTCCATTTTCAATCAAGTTTATAAGAACTCTACGTATCATATCCCCATCAGCTATAATATCAGGTAATTCTGCAGGAAATTCTGTTACAAATTTTATCTGACGATTAATAATTCCTGGCATTACAAGCTGAACAGCTTGGTCTAAGAGTTCAAACGTCGCGATCTTCTCTCGGCCTACAACCGGTTGTCCTGCTTCTAAACGTCTGATGTCTAGTAGCGATTCAGTTAACCGCTGTACTCTTTGTGTTGAACGTTTAGCAATCTCAATCAAGGATTTAATCGTATCTAAATCTCCTTTATAATCCAACGATGAAACGATATCAAGGCTAGAGACAATATTTGTCAACGGAGAGCGTAAATCATGGTACACCATTGAAATCAAGTCGTCCCGCAAATCATCTAATTGTTTTCTTTCGGAAATATCTCGGATGATCCATTGGATCAGATGTTCATCTTTCAAGCTGATACTACGAGCGTATATTTCTACAGGTATAGTCCTGTCATCTTCACAGTTAACGTTTGATTCAAAGCAGACCGTATTGATTGAATTGATAATATTATCAAACCTCTCTCGAATTACCAAACCTGAACCCAAAAGGATATCGATATTCAGTGAGCACAAATCCTGGTCGTATGATTTAAACATAATTCTAGCTTGACGATTAGCTTCAATGATAAATCCCCTCTGATCGGTGATAATGACCGAATCTATACTACCTTCAAATAATTCCAAATAACGTTTATGCGTATCTTGAAGTTCTTTATAAGTACGTGCATTACGTATAGCTGTAGAAGCATGACTTGCAATCAAACTGGTTAATTCCAAATGGTCTTCAGTAAAAATACCTGGCGCTGGATGAACCAAGGTAACCACTCCAAGTAGATTTTCTTCGAATAAAACTGGCACACTTATTGCTGATTTAGGACCTGTACGTTGTTCATCATCATCTGGTCGATGAAGCCATCGGTTATCCTTACTTGTATCAGGAATGAAAACAGGTTCACGATGAACAGCAACCCATCCTGCTAAACCTTTTTCATAAGTAGAACGTAACTGTAATTCGGCTGGATCATATTGTTTATCTTGCATTATAAAAGCAGTCTCAACTGGATTCCCAGTCTTATCTAAGACAATAATGCTCCCACTACTAGCTCCAATATAGTTCATAGTGATCAACAACATTCTATTAAGAACGGTTGGAAGATCTAATTCCGAAGCAACTTCCCGTCCAAGTTCATTGAGAAAATTTAGAGAAGAACGCTCAATATCATATTCCATAAATATATCTTTTTAGGTTGAAAGAGTTTTTACTAAAATTATCCATAATTATTTTCGTTCGCATGTAAACCATATTTTGTTGAAAAGGGGAAATTGCAAACTTTAAAATATTTATGCAAAGAATACCTATCAAAATGACGACTATAAACGTGATAATACATTTCAAATAAGTAACTATAAGATTTGGATTTCACATTATAGAGTATAGCATAGAGTAAACTTTCAAGAGATAATTCTCCCACCTCTGGGTTATTTTCAAATATTTATGTGTGGTAAATCCATCATGATAATTTCTGCGATTAGACGTCCATTTACATTCTTTGAGAGGAGATCAAGTGCACGTTCTATATTATTAATCATCTGATAAATTGATAGTATCTCTAAATGACTGGAGACTTTTTCAATTTCATTTTCCCGATCGATATTTGTAACGGGAATATCTGCTTTCATATTCTTTATCAGAACATCTCTCCAATAAGGTAACCATACTTGTAATAGATTTCGAAATTTGGATCGATCCAAGATCTTTTTTGGGTTTAGGATTAGGAAAGTTTCAGCAAAATCGAACCTTTCCACAAGGCTTGCACTCATCAATCTAAATAAGTCATCCAACCATTCTTTTCTTTGTTGTAATATGTCTGGTTGCTGAGATAAATTCAAGGCAATTCCCGGTCTCCCATTCGAGATATACGCCAGTAATAAAGACTCTTCATCTGATAAATTAGTATTATTCCGTAAACTTTCTTGGATTTTCTCCATGGCAACTGGGCGCAATCGAATCAACTGACAACGAGAAACAATCGTGGGTAAAAGCTCTTCTACGCTCTCAGCAGTGATCAGGATAATCACACGTGAATTAGGTTCTTCCAAAGTCTTCAATAATGCATTCATAGCCTGCATTGTTGCTTCCTCAAATCGAAGGAATAATGCAATTCGATAACGAGAAACATAAGGATGCAATGCCAAGGAGTATTGCACCTCTCGAATCGCATCCACCTTCAAGTTTTCACCCTCTACTTCAGCCTGGACAACACTCAAGTCGGGATGCTGCAATTTGCCCAATTGTTTGCAGGTTTGACATTGCAAACAGGGTTCACCTAAAGAGTCCGGTTCTTGACAGTTTATTGCTTGAGCAAACCTTATTGCGAGAGTTCGTCGACCAATTCCCCGAGGGCCAGTGAACAAATAAGCATGACGTAATTGATCACGCTTTACATGCTCTCGTAATAAATTGACTGCCCATTCGTGTCCTAAGATATCCCAATTCATATAAGGAATTCTAGCGCAGGGAAAGGAAATTTGCAACTACCAGATTAATCAGGAACAGCAATCACCTATGCTATAATCTCAATTTAGTGACGTTAATACAGAAAATATATAAGTGATCAGAAATAATCTACAAAATGGTAAAAGTTTATGTTCTTTACTCTTAATTAATGAATATTGGGAAGAATGACTAATTTAATCAGTGACCTTAATATTCAACAACAACAAGCAGTAATGTCAGGTTTAGGCCCTATCTTAGTCTTAGCTGGACCAGGATCAGGTAAAACCCGTGTCCTGACTAGAAGGGTAGCGTATCTCATTAGTACTATGGGGGTAAACCCCTTCCAAATACTAGCGGTCACATTTACCAATAAGGCTGCTCGTGAGATGGAATCGCGTGTCCTTGAATTGATTAAAAATGTTCCCCAAGGACTAAGCATGGGGACATTTCATTCAATTTGTGCTCGTATATTGCGTAGAGAGTCTAAATATCTACCTATCCAATCAAATTTTGTTATATTTGACCAAGACGATCAAGTGAGATTAGTTAAAAAGATTCTAAAAGATCAAAATATTGATGAAAAGCGTTTTCAACCTAATAGTGTGCATAGTGCAATATCAAAAGCCAAGAATGATTTACTCCTCGTTGATAGCTTCCCCGTCAACAGTTATAGAGATGAAGTGATCAAACGTGTTTATCAACATTATCAGGAAGCTCTGTATGTAAATAACGCAGTCGATTTTGATGACCTTTTATTATGGACTGCATATTTATTAGAAGAACACTCAGATATCAAAGAAAAGTACGCTCGTCGTTATGAACATGTATTGGTAGATGAATTTCAGGACACGAATATTGCACAATATGAAATATTAAAAAATATCACATCATTTCATCACAATTTATTTGTTGTTGGAGACGCAGACCAGTCAATTTATCGTTGGCGCGGTGCAGACTATCGGAATGTTATCCGATTTGAGAAGGATTTCCCAGATACACAAGTGATCTTACTTGAGCATAATTATCGTTCGACACAAAATATATTAGACGTTGCGACTTCTGTTATCAATAAAAATCCTTACCGTGTTCCAAAAATCCTTTTCACGGATCGAGGTCAAGGTGAAAAAGTAAGTGTTTATGAGGCTTTGAACGATCGAATTGAAGCAGATTTTATTGTTGAAACAATCGTAAACATAGTGGCAAAAAGAAAGGCTGAGGCGGGTGATTTTGCGATTATGTATCGCACGAACGCACAATCTCGATTGATAGAAGAGGCATTTCTAGGGCGAGGCTTGCCTTATCGATTGATCGGTGCACAACGCTTCTATGGACGAAGAGAAATAAAAGATATGATTGCGTTTTTGCGTCTTGTCCATAACCCAAATGATGAAGTTAGTTTATCACGGATCATCAATGTTCCTCCAAGGAAAATCGGAAATAAGACTATGATCGATTTGCATACAGTAGCCCAAAATGCAAAAATCCCGATGGGACTGCTTCTGCAGAAGATTGCAGAAAACCCGAATTCAGGTTTTTACGAGGTATTCTCCAACCGTTCGATAACCGCGTTAGAACCATTTGGACGACTTTTATCAAGCTGGATATCATTACGAGATGCTTCTGCTCCTCTAGAGTTAATAGACCGAATCATTACAGATATTGATTTCCATAATTACATCGATGACGGAACCGAAGAAGGGCTTGGAAAATGGGAAAATGTGATGGAATTTCGAAGGCTGGCGGCAGAATTCAAAGATGAAGACTTAACAACGTTCTTAGAACAAATCGCCCTAGTATCCGATCAGGATACTCTTCGAGAAGACACAAATATTCCTACCCTGCTGACACTACATGCAGCAAAAGGCTTGGAGTTCCCCATCGTCATGATCACAGGATTGAATGAAGGCACTTTGCCACACAACCGTTCTTTTGATGAGCCTGAGGAAATGATGGAGGAAAGACGATTATTCTATGTTGGTATCACACGCGCGCAGGATCAGCTTTACTTAATCTACTCACAAGAGCGAAGTGCATATGGATTTAGCGAACCAACAGAGCCATCCCGTTTTTTGTATGATATACCAGCGGAACTTTTATCTAATTTGAATCGCTCAAGCTATCATAATATCGGTCAGGGTTCAAGTAAAAAATCAAAATGGCAATCAAACAATAAGCGAAAAGATCTCGAAATCAATAAGACTAAAGAACAAAAATACTTACCTGGAACGATGGTTGAACATCCTCATTGGGGGGAAGGTTTAGTATTAAATAGTCGATTCGACGATGGAGATGAGATTGTTGATATTTTCTTTAAAGGAGTTGGTCAAAAAAAAGTTGCCACTTCTCTGGCAAATCTCGTGATTACAAAGAGTAATTTAAAGTAGAAATGTTTTTCCGTTGCTTCACAAAAAAAAGAAACACGGCTTATAATTTTAATTATGCCCATTCTAGATCAAAAATCTTTCGAATTCATCAGCCGTAGTCAAGGTCAAACACGTCGCGTTGGGATGCGTTTAGGAGCGCTACTAGAACCAGGCGATGTGATCGGTTTGATTGGGGATTTGGGTTCAGGGAAAACCACACTTGTTCAAGGAATTTCATCTGGATGGGGATCCTTAGATACTGCTTCAAGCCCAACTTTTATCATTGTAAATGTCTATAGAAGACATATTATGAGGCGCGATAAAACAGTAATTGAACGTTTTTTTCATCTAGATGCTTATCGTCTTGAAGGAGAAAAGGAAGCGATTGATTTAGATCTTGATGCGCTAATTAACCAGGGACCGTTAGTGGTAGAATGGGCAAATCGTATTGAAAAAGCCCTTCCTAAAGAAATCCTTTGGATTAACTTACGATGGGTAGATGAAAACCAACGGGACATCATATTCTCTGCTGTTGGTGACCATCATCAGCGATTACTAAATAAATTGAGAACGAAAATTTTTGGAGTAATTTGATAAAAACTTCATCAAAAGTGCTACTTGCTATCGACACAGCCACTCGCTCAATAGGTTTGGCTTTATATGATGGTACTCAGGTCATCAATCAATCCGTATGGTCAAGTGACGATTATCACACCGTAGAACTTGCCCCCGCAATTGAAGAAGCCTTAAAGAAATCATCAATAGATCATGAAGATATAGGAGCAATTGCTGTTGCAACTGGACCTGGTTCTTTCACGGGTTTACGAATTGGCATAGCTCTCGCAAAGGGGCTTGCCTTGGTTCAGCAGAAACCTATCATTGGTGTTCCCACATTAGACACACTCGCATTGGCACAACCATTATTCAATTACCAAATGTTAGCAGCTTTAAGGGCTGGTCGAGGTAGGCTTGCTGTCAGCAGATATCAAGTAGAAAATGATCAGTGGCGGTCTTTTAATCAGATAGAGATCTTCACCCCAGCAGAGCTTCTTGAAACGATTACAGATAAGTCTTATTTATGCGGTGAATTCACCAAAGAAGAACGCGAATTCTTTAACAACCAAAATCCGAATATCATCCTAGCCACACCTGCTCGATCTTTACGGTATCCAGCCTTCTTAGCAGAAATCGCCTGGAAGCGATGGATGAATGGTGATATTGACAACGCTGCAGATATTTCACCTACCTATTTGCACTTTAACGATCCAATCCCAGGATGAACACAGATAATACTTTAAGAACAAATCAATTTCGCGTTCGAATGATGATCGATAAAGATCTTGATCAAGTCATAAAAATCGATAAGATGTCATTCGAAATTCCTTGGCCTGATAGCTCCTTCAAATATGAGTTGAACAAAAATCCCCATTCAATATTATTTGTAGCGGAATTATTGAACACTGGACAAACTACCAATATTATCGGCGCAATCGTTGTTTGGTTGATTGTTGATGAAGCCCATATCGCGACGCTTGCCGTCCATCCCGAATACAGAAACAAAGGGGTAGCAACAAAATTATTATCAGAAGCGCTTTGTGTTGCTTTAGATAAAGGGATGACGCAGGCTACGCTGGAGGTTCGAGAAAATAATTCAATTGCATATAGATTATATGACCACTTTGGCTTTGAAATCGAAGGGAGAAGAAAAAACTATTATCGAGACAATAATGAAGATGCCCTAATAATGACCCTTCGGAAATTAGACTATAATCACCTCAATCAAATAAAGGCTGAAACAAGTCAATAGAATTATTTCTCTAAAGCTAAAACTCTGGAGTAACAAAATGAATCCCCAAAGTAAATTAAATCAAATCGCAGAAGAAATCGCGCAATGTACTAAATGCGACCTACATTTTTCAAGAAAAAAGGCGGTACCTGGAGAAGGTCAAGCAGACGCGGATATTATGTTTATCGGTGAAGGACCTGGCTTCCACGAAAACCAGCAAGGAAGACCATTTGTCGGCGCTGCAGGAAAATTCCTAGATGAACTTCTTGAAAGCATAAAATTGAAACGTTCTGATGTATTCATCACGAATGTGGTTAAATGTCGTCCTCCATCAAACCGAGATCCTTTTCCCCAAGAATTACAAGCCTGTGCTGGATTTTTGGAAAATCAAATCCAGATTATCAATCCGAAGGTTATCGTTACATTAGGTCGGATCTCAATGGCTCGTTTTCTGCCTAACTCAAAGATAAGTCAGGTACATGGTAAAGCCATAAAAACCAAGGGACATCTCGTTGTAGCCATGTATCATCCTGCCGCAGCATTACATCAGCCATCTCTTCGTACAACAATAGAAAAAGATTTTGCTAACTTACCCAATTTAATCTCAAACGTGAATACTCACTCTGATTTAAAAGACCAATCAATAAATCAGCAAAAAGAAGGTGATGATCCACAACAATTAAGCCTATTTTAAGAAACCGATTCTTTTATGAAAGCCATTCGAAAGATATACGATAAACTCCCATATAAAACTCGAGTCTTTATTCGTTCGCTATTTCCAGACGAATTGAAACGATGGTATGCACATCAGAAGACAGATATTTATCTAATCTCTTATCCGAAGTGTGGTAGAACCTGGTTGCGATTAATGATCGGAAAAGCAATCTGTGAACACTATCAATTAGAGGAAAACGAGAGCAATTTATTTATCAATTGGTCAAAAAAAGTGCATCCTGAAGTGCCTTTTATACGGGTAATTCATGAAGACCGACCTATGCTGAAATTACCCGAAGAATTACGATTTACAAAAGAAACCTATGACAATAAAAAAATAATTTTCTTGGTAAGAGATCCTCGTGATGTGATTGTATCCAGTTATTTTGAGATGAATAAGAGAGCAAAATTATTTGGTAAAAATCCGTATGAGAAACGATCTCCTTTCTTTGATGGAAATATTAAGGAAATAATCGATCAAAAACAAGGTGGTTTTGATACAATTATTCAATACTATAATATTTGGGCAAAAAACAGGCATATTCCTGCAGGATTCCTGTTAGTAAAATACGAAGATATGCGCGCTGATCCCACACAACAACTTAGAAGAGTGATTGACTTTATCGGACTACCCCAGATTGATAGTCAAACACTTGCCATTGCGGTAGAATTTGCATCCTTTGACCATATGCGCGATATGGAAAAACAAGGAAAATATTCATCTGGAATGCTCAATCCAGAAAATATTTCAGATAAAGAATCTTATAAAACGCGCAGAGGAAAAATTCAGGGTTATTACGATTATTTTAATGATATTGAAATTGCACAATTAAACCAGAAAATGTTAAGTCTAGATGACTTTTTTGGATATATTATTTAATATAAAAAACTGAGGGAAGAATGATCAACAAATCACAACAACAACTGATAGAAAAATTAGAGAATTACACTGCAAAAATCGCTGTTCTCGGTCTTGGGTATGTTGGGTTGCCTTTCGCAACAGTATTCGCCGAAGCAGGATACGAAATCACTGGCATCGATCCAGTTCAAGAAAAAGTTGATCTAATCAATAAGGGGGAAAGTTATATCCAAGATGTACCAAGTGAAATGATTAATAAATTACTTTCTAAAGGAAAGCTTAAAGCCACAAGCGATTTTTCCATCCTTCAGGAAATGGATGCAGTAAGCATTTGTGTGCCAACACCTTTGAGAAAAACCGGTGATCCAGATTTATCATTTATATTAAATGCTATCGATGAATTGGCAAAATATGTTCATCCCAATATGATTGTTGTATTGGAATCAACCACTTATCCTGGCACCACTCGGGAAATACTACTGCCAAAGTTGTGTGATGAGAAAAATCTTATTGTGGGCAAGGATTTCTTCTTGGCATTTTCACCAGAGAGAGTTGACCCCGGACGTGAAGACTGGACAACTTATAACACTCCAAAAGTTGTTGGTGGGATCACAGAAGAATGTACAAGAGTCGCAAATATATGGTATTCAAAAGCGCTCGAAACTGTTGTTCCGGTAACATCTAGCGAGGTGGCTGAAATGGCGAAATTACTTGAAAACACATTCCGAATGATCAATATCGGTTTAGTGAACGAGATGGCGATCATGTGCGATCGATTGAATGTCGATGTTTGGGAGGTAATAGAAGCAGCTGCAACCAAACCCTTTGGTTATATGAAATTTACGCCCGGTCCTGGATTAGGTGGGCATTGTATCCCAATTGATCCTTTGTATCTATCCTGGAAATTGCGCGCATTAAATTATTCTGCTCGTTTTATCGAGCTTGCTTCAGAGATTAATACGGGTATGCCTCAATATGTATTACGGAAAGTTCAGGATGCTCTCAATGAACATCTTAAACCCGTCAAGGGAAGCAACATCCTAGTGCTTGGCGTAGCCTATAAGCCTGATATTGATGATCTAAGAGAATCCCCCGCTCTGGATGTAATTGGCTTGCTAGAACAAAAAGGCGCTCATGTCTCATATCATGATCCTTATGTCCCTAGAATTTTCTTTGAGGGAATGCAATTAGATTGTGTTCCTGATTTCGATGAAGCTCTTTTCCAAGCTGATTGTGTAGTGATCATAACAAACCACAAAGCTTATGATTATGCAACTATACTGGAAAAGTCTAAGATAATTGTTGACACTCGAAATGCACTTGGGAACCTCGGAAAGAATAACTCAAAGGTTGTGCGACTTTAGGAATGTTTATTAATTGTGGATTTTATGGTATCTACTATTTGCAGAAATGTAATGAGGCATGCACTGACAAGCTAAGCACATCTAGTAAAAAAGTAAAGGATTAGAAGATGGCAAAATACCTAGTAACTGGAGTCGCGGGGTTTATTGGGGCGCGAGTAACAGATTTATTATTGAACAAAGGTCATATCGTTGCGGGTTTAGATAATTTAAATGATGCTTACGACGTACGCATCAAACAATGGAGACTTAAGAATTTAACTGACCACCAAAATTTCAGCTTCCACCATATAGATATCAGTAACTACTCAGCAATAAATAACGCAAATTTTTCTCAAAATGAAAAACCGATCGCCTTCGATGGGATCATTAACTTAGCTGCCCGGGCTGGAGTTAGACAATCTGTAGAAAATCCATGGATCTACGTAGACACAAATATGACGGGAACTTTAAACCTCCTTGAATATTGTCAACAAAATCACATCCCGAAATTTGTTTTGGCATCAACATCTAGCATCTATGGGGAAAATGCTCCTCTACCGACACCCGAGAGCGCCAATAGTGATCGCCCACTGCAATCATACGCAGCCTCAAAGAAAGGAGCCGAAGCGCTATGCCATGCATATCATTTCTTATATGATATTGATGTCACAATATTTCGTTACTTTACCGTTTATGGGCCAGCCGGACGACCGGATATGTCTATGTTCCGTTTTACCAAATGGATCACTGAGGGAATGCCTGTATTAGTCAATGGTGATGGTGAACAATCTAGAGGCTTTACTTATATCGACGATATTGCCAAGGGAACAATATTGGGACTGAAACCAGTCGGATTCGAGATCTTTAATCTAGGAGGACATGAGACAATTACAATAAATAATCTAATTTCCATGCTCGAAGAAAAAATTGGAGGGAAAGCAATCGTAGAATATCATCCAGCTCACCCAGCTGATATGAGATCAAATCAAGCAGATGTAAGCAAAGCGAATCAATTGCTTGGGTGGAAACCAGAAATCTCACTCAATGAAGGTACATCTAATCTAGTCTCTTGGTATATGCAAGAACGTTCATGGGCATCAACGATTGAAACATAATAATCCAATTTGCTGTGAACTATTAGGACTCAAATTGGAAAGATAATAATTACAAATGCGAAAATCTCTTCACGCTTTCCTAAACGGTCTATTCGAACGTCTCATAGAAAATCCATTATTCCGTCGAGTTATTAAGAACTCTAGTTATTTATTCAGTACAACTGGAATTTCAGCCGCATTAAGTATGCTGCAAGGTATTTTAGTGGCGCGCTTACTAGGTGTTGAAAAATTTGGAATGCTAGGAACAATTATCACCTTTACAAGTGTAATCAACAAACTTGCATCTTTCCGAATGAGTGAATTGGTCATTAAATATGTCGGGCAATATTCTGAAAAAAAGGATCAGGAAAATTCTTCAGCTATTTATAAAATTTCAGTTATTGTAGAGTTTTTTACGTCTCTGGTAGCTTATTGCATTATTTTTTTTGTTGCCCCAATAGGCGCCTTTTATTTTACAAAAGATCCAAACACAACTCTTTTTTTTCGGATCTACGGATTAATCATCCTCTCTAACATGATCGTAGAGAGTTCAACAGGTTTACTCCAAATCTTTGACCGCTTCCAACGAATTGCATTAGCACAACTAGGTGGAAGTGTGTTTACTCTAACTACTATTATAATAATTTACATGATGAAAGGTGGTTTATTTGGGGTTCTTTTAGCGTATATTGTAGGAAAAACACTTTCAGCATTTTGGTTGTCCGGTTCAGCTTTTTTAGAAGCGACGAAACAATGGGGTAAGAAATGGTGGAAAGTCTCTACAAGAAGATTGCAACCTCAAATGAAAGAGCTCGTCCATTTTGCATTCCACACAAATATCAGCGCTACCATCAGTCTATTTACCAAAGATAGTGAAATTCTTTGGGTTTCGTTATTCAGAAGCAATACGGAAGCTGGTTATTATAAACTTGCACTAGCACTTGCGAATGTCGTCCAACTTCCTATAAATCCTCTTCCTCAAGCAACCTATCCTGAGCTCTCTCGTCAGGCAGCTTTAAAAAAATGGGGGAATATGCGCTATATTATGCGACAAGGATCAATTCTTGCGGGTATCTACTCGCTCATTGCAACGATCCTTCTCGTGATATTTGGCAGGTCGATTATTTCGATAGTTTATTCATCCGAATATCTACCTGCCTATCCTGCATTGATCATATTATTATGCGGATATTTTATTACCAATATTTTTTACTGGCGACGACCGGTTTTATTATCACTTGGACATCCCGAATTTCCAGCAAAAGTCAATGCAATTCTTGCTTCTGTGAAAATTGTCGCTGTGATCTTGTTTGTTCCTACATATGGTTATCTAGCGAGCGCTTTACTGCTTTCAAGTTTTTATTGGGTTGGCTCATTTATTAATATCATCAAGATAAATGCTCTCATGAAACAACAGGGCGAAGAAACATGAAGATAGCCATAGTAGCGCCTACGGAAATTCCCGCTAAAAGGGCAAACACCATACAGGTCCTAAAAATGGCCCAAGCGCTAAACCGTTTAGGACATAAAACCGGATTAGTCAGTCCCTTCGATCCCCAAAAAGGGAAACCAGTTTATGAGTGGAACATTCTTGCCAAACATTATGGTCTTCAAGAGAGGTTCTCCATAGATTGGTTACCTGCTCACCGCTTTTTTCGTAGCTACGATTACAGTTTAAGATCAATCTTTTGGGCAAGAGACATTCATGCAGAAGTGCTTTATACTCGTCTTCCACAGGCTGCGGCATTTGCCAGTATGGTAGGCATTCCAACTGTCCTAGAGATCCATGATTATCCACAAGGTAAGATGGGAAAGTTTCTTTTCCGTTTATTTCTTTTAGGAAAGGGTAGGAAAAAGTTGGTCGTTATTACAAATGCATTGAAAAAGGATCTCTTAAATTCATTTGAAATAATTGACAACAATCAATTCACTATTGTTGCACCAGATGGAGTAGATCTTCAACGTTACGAAAATCTCCCGACAGCAATGGAATCTCGGGAAAAAGCATTCGTAAACCTATCCAAAGCAGATATGAATAAAATCAACACAACAAAAATTATAGCTGGATATACTGGTCATTTATATGCTGGAAGAGGAATAAACTTTATACTTCAACTAGCAAAGAACTTACCAGAAATACTGTTCCTTATTGCTGGTGGCGAGGAAAACGATGTTCAGATTCTAAGCGAAAAGATCAACCAATTGAATATTGGGAATATCCTAGTTACTGGCTTTATCTCCAATACTGAGTTACCCATCTACCAAGCAGCATGCAATTTCCTTTTGATGCCTTATCAATCACAAATAGCAGCCTCCTCTGGCGGAGATATTTCCAAATATTTAAGCCCAATGAAACTTTTTGAATATCTAGCCACAGGACGACCGATAATATCCAGTGATCTTCCTGTTCTACGAGAAATACTCAATGATGATAATGCTATCCTTTTACCACACAACGATATAGAAATTTGGGTAAGAGAAATCCAAAAGCTTATCGAAGATCCAAAGCGACAAAAAGAAATCGCAGAGAATGCTAAACGTGATTCTCTCACTTACTCATGGGACAAACGAGCTCAACTGATATTTGGAAATATCGATTAGAATATTTGGCACCGAGAGATTTTTTCTATATGATACAGTTTATTAAGAAATTTATTCACACAATTAAGAAGAAGTGGCGGATAATACTTATCGCTATATTCATCATAGTTGGACTAACTATCATAATTTCATGGATATCTAATAACCACCTTATTGTTTCTGAATTAGGAGCAATATTCAGTGTATTGGTCATCGCTTTTATTTCACTACTTGGACTGTGGCATCTAATTCGCGATGAATCACCACCAAAATGGTTATTCTCTCTAGTAATTCTTGCAGCTATTTTAAAAGTTGCTCTCGGTATTCTCTGGTTCAAAACCCTCCCTATCTTGGGGCATGGTACTCCTGCTGAAAAAGCAGGCTATATCATGGCTGATGCTAGCGCGAGAGATCAGGAAGCTTGGAAATTAGCTCAATCCGAAAAAACATTATGGAAAGCATTTCGTAATAATCGAACAGTAGATCAATACGGCGGTATGCTTTTCTTGAGCGCAGCGGTTTATCGTGGCTTAGGAACTCACCAACATAACCCCATTCAAATGATAATTTTGTGTGCTGCATTCTCGAGCTCAACAATCTTTTTTATATGGGGATTCGCTAAGCGCGCCTGGGACAAGGATGTTGCGAATCTGGCGGCGATAATCAATGCTTTTTATCCAGAAGCAATGCTAATGGGAAGTTCACAAATGCGTGAAGCTTTCACGATCCCATTAACTACTGCTGCATTTTATGGTCTTATTCGATTTCAAAAGCTCCGAGATTTGAAAAGTGTCAGTCTGATTTTAGTATCCCTACTACTATTCATACCTTTTTCTCCCCCTTTTGCAGCCCTATTAATGGGACTACTTGTGATAACTGCTTTCGCTAGCTCCATCCGACTTGCCAATGACTTGACAAAGAAAAGCGCTTTCTGGGTTATTTTTAGCATACTCTTCATTCTGATTCTTGCTGGTGTATGGATTACGCTAAAGCAATTTACGCCAGAAGGCATGAATAACCCAATCCACATGATAAATTGGTGGCTACGTAAATCAGCATCTTTACAAGCCTATCTCTCCAAACATGCATCTGGTTGGATTCAAGAGATTTTCAAAAACACCCCAACTTGGACACATATGCCAATGTTGTTGGTTTATGGGGTTGTTCAACCATTTCTCCCTGCAGCGATTGTCGTTGGTAGCCACGCCCCCATCTGGCGCTGGATTACACTTTGGCGATCGATAGGATGGTCTTTTTTTCTGGTTTTTTTGATATATAGCCCTTTTCTAACGTTGCGAAAGAAAGGAAATAACATCCGATTAGTTAGGATTCTTTTGTTAATGGTCTGGTTTATCATCCTCTTAGCTGCCTTCCGAGGTGGCAGTGATATGTGGGACAATCCTCGCTACCGTGCCACATTCTCAAGCTTACAGGTTGTTATCGTCGCTTGGTCGTTAATCGAATTGCGGAGGTCATCTGATCCTTGGTTCTGGAGAGCGATCATCGTTGGAATTGCTACAATTGGGTGGTTCATACCCTGGTATTTACAGAGATACTACACCATCGGCTGGCAAATCAGCGACCCATTCAGAACATTAGGCTTAGGAATTTGCACCGGGATTTTGTTATGTATCTGGGATTGGGCTAGGAATAAAGGAAAAAAGGAAACATGATAATTGATCGAACGATAATCATACTGAGTAACATAATCTATGACTGATTTAGATTAGAGCATGAAAAAATATCAAAACAAATATCTTCCATGGCTTATTACAATTCTCTTAATATTCCTCGGATTAAGTACTTATCTTGAGTTTAAGAAAGCCCTTCCAGATATGGTTCAGGTTTTTGGAGTGAGAACCATGGAATGGTGGATAGCAATTGGTTGTGTAGTATTAATCAATGGGACTTTTTTTCTACTCTCCTTGGTTATTCTTTGGTTTCCTAAAAAAGTCAAAAAATTTATTGCGCCTATTATCGAGATTCGAACAAAAATATCTTGGATGCGAATACCCTTTGCCATCATCGTAGCAGGATTACCTGCACTACTAGTGATATATACTCCTTTAGGACTCTCTTATCAAGGGTTATTCTTTCGATTAATTCTTTTTATCTTATTCAGCGTAATCTCATCATTCATCATGAATTTCGACAAGAATTCTTATATAAAATTCGAAATTCTATTACTAGGTTTTTTGCTTGTAGGAAGTATTTTTATTATTATCTCCCAACTCATCACCATCACAAATTACCCTTTTTCAATAACATGGTCAGAGGGAAACCGGATTTATGATTACTCACTTTATTTTGGGACCAATCGATATACAACGACTAAAGAAATTTCGATTTTACGTGGTGATCCTGGCAGATATATGTTATGGGGATTACCCTTCTTAATTCCCAATTCATCCATCTTGATACATCGCCTTTGGAATGTAATTCTGAATACCATTCCGTATTTTTTGTTTGGCTACATCCTAAGCCGTTGGAATAGAAATGGAATCTTAGTCAAAATATTGTTTATACTGTGGACATATTTATTCTTAATGCAAGCTTCAATCTATACTCCACTTCTGTTAAGTGCTTGTATTATCGTACTATTTGTAAATCCCAAAAGACTCATTGTATCCTTGATTGCCGTGGCGATTGCAGGTTTTTATGCTAGTTCTAGTAGATGGACATGGCTACCTGCTCCAGCAGCCTGGGCAGGAATAATATTTATCTCGAAATTTTCGGTTCAAGAAAAAGAAAAAATCATTAATGTTATTAGAAGATTAATTCCAACCGCAAGTGTAATATTGACGGGACTGATTGCGGGCATGTTAGCGAACAACACCTTTCTTTCACCTGAAGAAATTTCGTCAACGACAGCACTATCACAACCTTTGTTATGGTATCGACTCCTACCAAATACCACCTACCCAGAAGGTATCCTTTTTGGATTATTTTTCGCGACTCTACCATTGATAATATTTTTAGTTTATTTAATAGCCTCAAAAATGTGGGTAATAAAATGGTATCCAGCGATAATATTTTTATCCATCAGTATAGGTTTTCTAGCAATCGGATTAGTTGCAAGTGTCAAAATAGGAGGAGGTAATAACCTTCATAATCTAGATATGTTTTTTGTTACCCTAGTAATCCTAACTGGGATAGCCTTTAGTGTTATCAATAAATATTCATTACTATTGCATTCGAGAATTTTCAGTATCTTACTTCTTCTAGTAATTTTTTTCCCCAGTGTAAATACAGTGAGAATTGCTAAGCCTATACACTTTCCGGATGAAAATATTACTGAAGAAGCAATTGATGTCATCAATAAGCGAGTCACTCAATCAGCTAAGAGAGGCGAAATTCTTTTTCTTAGTCAAAGGCAATTATTAACATTTGGATATATTAAGAATGTGGGTTTAGTGCATGAATATGAAAAAAGATATTTAATGGATATGGCTATGGCTGAGGACCAAGGCTATCTCAATAATTTCTACAGAGATTTATCAAATAAAAGATTCTCAATGATTGTAACTGACCCCATATTCATTCCTGAAAAAGGATCTGAATTTGTGTTTGGAGATGAAAATGATGCCTGGGTGAAGTGGGTTGCAAAACCTTTATTGTGCTATTATGCACCGACTGAATTATTTAAGGAAGTAGGTATCCAATTATTACTCCCAAGGGAAGAGCCAAAAAATTGTCCGGATTATATAATTTATAAGTAATGATTGAAAAAACGAGAAGTTACAATATCTTGAGAATTCCAATGATTATCAAAAATAGAATTGAGACTATAAAAACATATTTGGTTAGTTACGATGAGACTATTTCATTCTAGATATTACCAAATAACAAGCTCAGTAATATTACTTCTTCTTACTGCACTATCAGTATTTGATTTATTTACATCTCTATCCAATATCGATCAAATCTTCGAAAATGATGGCTGGGAGAAGTATTTAGTACTATCTATCCCAATTTCTTATTTTGCAATCTTCATTTTAATTACACTATTTTTAATTTGGTTTCCTGAAATATTAATAAAAAGAATTCGACATTTTATTTCGTTCATTAACCATTCGAATTGGATTAGACTTCCATTTATTTTCTCTGTGGCGATAACACCCACAATAATCATTATTTTTACATCGATAGGATTAGTATTTGACACAGTAATTTTTAAATGTATGTTCTTGATTTCATTCAGTCTAATCTCAGCGATAGCATTAAACAGAAACAAACTATCAATTATTGATTTTGAAAGTGTTCTATTAAGTGTTTTGTTGGTTGTTAGTTTATACGTAATTATTTCAGAAGCATCGAAAATATCGAATTATCCTTTTTCTCTAACCTGGTCAGAGGGTAATCGACTATTTGATTATTCATTATATTTCAAGAATTATAATTTTGCTTCTAATAAAGAAATCCAAAATCCATGGAGAAACCCTGGAATGTTTATGTTATGGGGGCTACCATTTCTTATTCCTAATTCACCTATTTGGTTGCATAGATTTTGGGATTTTATTCTAGCAACAATACCTTATTTTATCTTAGGATATTTGCTTATTCTTCCCAAGAATATCACCATTAAAAGAAAAATAATATTCATTTTATGGACATACTTATTTTTATTACAAGCATCCATTTACACACCATTACTTCTTAGCGCAAGCTTAGTAATATTATTGATAAATCCAAAAAATATCTTAGGTTCCATGATTAGTGTAGCTATAGCTGGTTTTTATGCTAGTTCGAGTCGTTGGACCTGGTTTCTAGCCCCAGCAGTCTGGGCAACTATTATTCTTCTTTCATTTTTAGAGCTTGAGAAGAAGGATCAAAAATTATTTATTTCTAAAAAATTTTTTCCTATTACTCTAATCACAATATCCGGCTTAATCGGTAGTTTGTTATCAAATGATATATTTTTAAATCCTCAAAGAATATCATCTTTGACAGAAATGTCACATCCTCTTTTATGGTATCGTTTATTTCCAAATTCAACTTATCCTGAAGGTATTGTCATCGCTCTTCTCATAGCCACATTCCCAATAATTGCCATTTATTTTTGGTTGATTTATCGAAAAAAAATGCATTTTTATTGGTACCAATGGATACCCTATCTCAGTGCGATTATAGGATTCCTTGTGATAGGAATTATTGTCAGTGTTAAAATCGGAGGAGGCAACAATCTACACAATCTAGATATGTTTTTTGTAACCCTAATTATCATTTCAGGGATATCTTTAAATCAAATCAATGTTCAAAACTTTCTGCGCGGAGAGAGAATCACACATTTTCTTCTATTTTTGGCGATCTTTATTCCTAGTATAAGTGCTATAAAATCTGCTCAACATCTACAAATACCGTCAATAGAACGGGCTCAAGAATCATTATCTATTCTACAAAAACGCGTTTCTCAATCCACAAAAAATGGGGAGGTTCTTTTTTTAGATCAGAGGCAATTATATGCATTTGGATTTATCGATAATATCTCTATTGTACAAGAATACGAAAAGAGGTATTTAATGGATATGGCAATGGCAGAAAATCTTGATTACCTGAATGACTTCTACATAGATTTATCAAATAATCGTTTCACGATGATTGTAACTGATCCAATCTACACCTCAGAAAAAACTACACAAGACACATTTGGAGAAGAGAATAATGCTTGGGTAAAGTGGGTTGCAGAACCTTTACTCTGCTACTATAAGCCAACCAGAGTTCTTCCAGAGGTTGGCATTCAACTATTAACTCCACGAAAAAATCCAAAAAATTGTCCTGATTATGCGATAAGTCCACTGGAAAAATGATAGAATAAAACTAATAACATTTACATCCTCAATAAAAAGGAATTTCTAATATCAATTAGGAAAACAAAAAAATTGAGGCAAATAGTATACAAGAGAATACTCAACTTATCAAATTTCCGCTCATTAGTCATATTGATCAGTTGCTCGAGAATAAAGAAATACTTTCTCGAAAATACAATATGTCGATAATATTTTTCTATAAACTCCGAATCTCAATCTTTTCGCGAAAATGATTGCGGAAAAATCCGAAGTCTGTTCGCCATAATCGATTAAACCCTTACCGAACAGGATAAACCATTCTTTTCCCAATTCCTGTGATCACTTTTATACTACCTGTAAATTGCGCATCAAGAACCGCATCTCCTGTATCAACTAATAAAGGTTCTCCCTGTAATGAAAATAGTTTATGTTCAGTGGCGATTACAATCACATTTTCCTTACCAACCATGCGAATTACTTCATTGCTTATCTGTTGATTTCCACGACCAAATAGATATCCTTGGCCACCAATCGGGGTAACAATGATGCGTCGGGACGGGTACTTACCTAGTAAACTCAATAATCCTTTCTCATCAAGGTCCACGTCTAATAATTTCAAATCACGGATTGCGTCAACACCTAGTAAAGTCTTAGACAATCCTAAAGTTGTGGCAATTGCTCGTGTTGTTGTACCTGGACCAACGAGATATAAAGTATCGTGATCCATACTTTGTGTGATTTCATAAGCAATCTCTTGGACAACATTGAATTCGTTTTTTGAGGAGGGGCTTTTCGTGTTTTGTACCAAACGATCCACACGTGGAACTTGTAAGTATCCGTACAAACGAGTGTTTACTTTTCCACCCCTATAGGCTTCTTCATCTAAGTCCATCACTTCTGATTCAAAATATATAAGCCCTTGTTTAGTGACAATCATTTGAGCGATACTACCAGCCGCTGCAGGGTTAATAGCATACACTGCGGAGTGTATCTTTACACCAGCCGGTATGCCTAAAACAGGGCAGTTGTCACCAACAGCATCATAAATATCACGCGCTGTGCCATCACCACCTGCGAATAGTATGATCGGTAATTGTAAAGAGCACATTACTACCGCAGCCTTTTTTGTATCTTCGGCACTGAACTCCCCTAAGGCACTTCGTATAAGGACGCTAACCTCAAACCCTAATTCTTTGGCAATATTCTCTCCCATCTCACCAGGATACGTAATAATTTCTACTTGTTCTTTATAAGGTAGTAACATCTCAAGCGCTTCCCTCGTTCGAACCATGGAATGAGGAACAGCGCCTTTAGCGATAGCGAGTTTTTGTGTCAGATCACCATCACTACCCTTCAGTCCTACCCGACCACCAATACCCGCCAAAGGGTTAACGATCAACCCGATCTTTACTTTTTGAATTAATCCGTTCATTAATCACTATGCACAGAACGTTTCTTCTTTTTAAACACACGCCAAGAAGGTATCCATTTTTCTGGGTCAGACAAGGGGGTCAAATCTGACATTTTATGAATCGGCGCCATATGCGGCGAAGTAAGGATCTTCTCGGGATCGTTCTTAACTTCTGTCGCTATCTTACGCCAGTCATCCGCATATTTAGCGAGATCACGATAGGAATAAGATTCGGTGGGTTCTAATGTTGCCGGATCTGGAACAACATATGGATGATGGCTATAGAAAAAGTGCATTCCATAATCTGCGGAACGGTTAGCGATATCAACAATATCCAAATGCGTATCCTTTAACAGTTCATGCCAACTATATCGAATCTGGTCCAACCTGGGTTTTCCCGGCTCATAAGGAATCGTGATACCGTCGATTTCTAAAACCTTCTTCATTAAATAATTGTTATTTAACACCGCAATCTCAGATACTTCTTTTAATCCTTCTGCTCCATGCGCCATGATCCATGCATAAGCTCTAATAAAGTTTGCAGCGACGCCATAAAATTGACCGATCTTTCCTATCGATTCTGGCCTATCTTCATCTATATAGTAACGATCACCATCAAAACTAATATGGGGCGAAGGAAGAAATGCTGCTAACTCTTCGGTAACACAACTCACTCCTGTGGCTGGCCCTCCGGATGCATGAGGTGTTGAAAAAGTTTTATGCAAATTAAAATGGCACAGATCAAATCCTGCTTCCCGAGCACGCGCAATTCCCAATAAACCATTCGCGTTCGCCTGATCATACGCACATAGCCCACCAACAGCGTGAACAATGTCATTGAATTCCTTTATCAGGGGGTTGAATATCCCAGTATCGTCTGGGTTGGTGGTAAAAAATGCCGCCGTTCGTTCAGATACAACAGATCTGAGGGATTCAATACTAGGATAACCATTCTTCTCAGGGTAAAGAGTAATGATTTTGTACCCCGCGGCACTTGGGGCTGCAGCATCTGAAGGATGCGAGAATATGGTTGTGATCACTTCATCTCTCTGGGTACCCTGCCCATTCTTATCATGGTAGGCACGAATCATAGCCATATTTGCATAAATCGCCTGCGAGCCAGCGCGCGGTTGCAGTGAGATATCATCCATCCCTGAAATCTCTTTCAAGAATTCGCCTAATGTATAAGCTATTTCCAACATTCCTTGCACGGTCGAAACATCCTGCAGTGGATGAAGATCAGTAAATTTCGGGTTGGATGCCAATCTTTCATTAATGGGAGGATTGTATTTCATGGTCGAAGTTGCCATACCAACATCCGCTACAAAACCAGCACCTAGATTTTCCTGTGAAAGACGCAAATAATGCCGATATACCTCAACCTGGGAAATTTGTGGAAGATCTGGTGGGGTAACCCGCCTTAACGCTTTCGGTATTTGGGATTTGATCGAGGTAATATCTTCGAGCATCTCTTTTTCAACTTCCGGTAATAATATTCCTCTCTCACCTTCACCCCCCATGTCTAAAATGATCGGCTCATTCCATCTTGCCTGATGATACGCTCGCTCTGTTGTCATGCTAATACCTCCCTCAATGCCTTTTCCAACGCATCGATTGTTTCTTTATTCTGAACTTCTGTAAAACAATAAACTGCATGATTATCAAAACCCTCGAATTTTCCGCTTATATCGTACCCACCCATTATGTTCTTTTTAAGCAACTCTCTATTAATTTGTTCTACCGTCTTCTTAGCCTTGCTAAAATCTAATACAATTTCTCGAAAATGGTTAGACTCTCCAAACTGTATTTTGATTCCTGGAACTTTCGATAATCTCAATATCGCATATCGGACATTCGACTCGATCAATTCCCCAACATCTCTCATTCCCTGCGGTCCCATCAACGAGAGGTAAACGCCTGCAGTAATCGCCCACAGATTAGCCATCGTGCCGACCCATTCTTTGCCATTTTCGCGTCCAACAAAAGAAGTTCGATCAAATGCCACCTCTCCAAACCCTGACTCTCCCGGGGTAACTGTTGGAACTAGCCCATAAATACGATTTGGGAATTCAAGGACATATTTTGGGTCGTTTCTTGTTGCCATGAAACCAGCCTGCCCCCCCCCAAATTGCATATGAATACCAAGGGATTGAATATCACCACATGTAATATCTGCTCCCAGATCCGCGGGGGGAACCAACACACCCAGCGAAATTGGATCAGTATTAACGATAACGATTGCCTCAAAACGATGAGCCAATGCTGATATCTCTTTGAGTTTCGTTTCAATGACACCAAAAAAATTAGGGCTTTCTAAATAAATCGCAGCAGTCTCCTTGCTAAGAGATGCTCGCAATGCCGTCATGTCCAATTCACCACTTTGATCATCAAACGGTAAATACACGATATCAAGACTCTTACCATTATATTCCACAAATTTTGAACTTTTTTCTGGATGAATGGCGCTACCGACCAGGATCTGTTTTCGTCCCGTAATATTGGCTGCCATTCTCATCGCTGAAGCACTCGCCTGTAAACCGTCATAGGTGGGTAAATTCACCACATCCATGTTCAGTAATTCAGCCATCATACTTTGATACTCAAATAATGCCTGATACCGTCCATGATCTTCATATGATTTTCCTGAATACGCGGTTAAGAATTCATTCCGATGGCTTATTTCATCACAGACAACAGGAATAAAATGTTGATAACAACCGGAACCTAAAAAACTAACCAGATCATTCGCAGTTTGATTATTATCTAAAATTTCATTTACATGTTTTTCCAAATGATACTCAGAAAGAATAGGGCCTGGTAAATTCAAAGGTCGATCTAAACGCAAATGAGAAGGGATCGCGCTAAAAACATCTTCAGCGCTGGTTATCTCCAAGGATTTAATCAATGTACTCCTTGCTGCGTTTGTTGAGTTTGGTATGTAAGGATAAACAACTTTTTTATTCATTTTTATCATTCGTTCCGTTCTTTTTTTGAAGTACTATTTCAAAAATGTACTTCCTATAAGCCAAGGTACGCTTTACGCGTATGGTCACTTCGTAATACATCTTCGCCTGATCCATCTAAAGCTATCTGACCGGTTTCAAGTACATAGGCATAATCAGATATTTGCAAACTCTGACGAACATTTTGCTCAACCAGCATGATCGTTAGACCAGATTCCTTCAACTTTACAATGGTTTCAAAGATACTCTGAACTAGCTTTGGCGCAAGTCCAAGTGATGGTTCATCAAACATCAATAACTTTGGCTTAGACATCAAAGCTCGACCAATCGCCAACATCTGTTGTTCGCCTCCAGATAGTGTCCTCGCCATTTGTTTTTCTCGCTTTAAGAGCTGGGGAAACAGAGAAAAAACCATTTCAAGGCTTTCCTCTCGATATTTGCGTGCATGCTTGGAGTAACCACCCATAAGCAAATTTTCATAGACTGTCATCTCAGAAAAGAGTTTTCTTCCTTCCGGAACCTGGGCAATCCCTAAATCACTAATCGTGTGCCCTTCGAATTGAGATATTTTTTTCTCCTCAAAAAATACTTCTCCTTTTGTTGGTTTCAGTAAGCCCGAGATGGTATTAATCAAGGTCGTTTTACCGGCTCCATTGGCACCTACGATACTAACGACCTGTCCTTTTACGATCTTTATTGATACGTTTTCCAACGCTACAAATGCGCCATACTTAACTTGAATCTCGTTAACAACAAGCATCTTAATTCTCCTTCCCTAAGTACGCGTCCAAAACTGCTGGGTCATTAGCAATCTCGACAGGCGTACCCTCGGCAATCTTCTTACCAAAATCGATCACAATGATACGACGCGATAAATTCATAATGACTTTCATTAAATGTTCAACGATCAGCAAGGTCATACCATCCTGGTTTAGTTGCCTGACTAAATTTAAAATTTGCTCAATTTCTGTGTCCTTCAACCCAGCGGCAACTTCATCCAACAATAACAATTCCGGTTCTGTTGCCAACGCCTTGCCAATTTCCAATCTTTTTAGCTCCAACAAAGTCAATTCTTTTGCAGGTTTATTCGCCTTCTTTTCAAGCTGTACTCGTTTTAAAGTCGCCATAGCTTTTTCGCGAGCATCTTCAGTTTTATGATTATGCGCAAATGCCCCGATCATTGTATTTTCTACTACACTCAACTCGGGAAAAGGCTGAACGATTTGAAAGGTACGTGTTATCCCATTCTCACAGATCTGATGAGGTTTAAGACCAGTAATCCGTTTCTTTTTATAAAAAATTTCGCCTTTTGTTGGAGATAAAAAACCAGAAAGCATATTAAAGACGGTTGTCTTTCCTGCCCCGTTTGGACCGATCAAGCCAACAATCTCTCCCTTTTCAACTTCAAAGCTAAGATCTGCTACCGCGGTCAAACCACTGAACTGTTTGCTTATATTATCAACGGTTAAAAATGACATCTTATATCTCCTTCTCCGAAGGTGTACTTTGCTTCCTAAACTTTTTTTGTTTAATCTTTTCAAAAAGACCAACAAAGCCTTTTGGCATAAATAACATCACTAATACTAAAACAGACCCATAAAGCAATAAATGTGCACCAGCGAAAGTTCCACTAAGCCAGGACCGAGAGAATTCAGAAATCGGAACCAGTATAAGTGCCCCAATAGCCGGGCCCCAAACTGTTCCTAAACCACCAACAATCGCGAAAAGCAAGATCTGAATGGATGGACCCTCACCAAACACATTACGTGGGTTGATATAAGTAATATACTGCGCGAAAAATGTCCCACCTAACGCGGTTAATATCGCACTAATTACCGTAGCCACAATTTTTACTCGCAACATATCCGTACCTAGCGCCTCTGCCGCTTCTTCATTTTCACGCACAGCAATCAACTGATATCCAAAGCGGTGATGACTGATCCAATAAACCAGAGCGATCGCAATGGCGATCATAACCAAAATAATAAAATAGTATCCAATCTTATTTTCAAATTGCATCACTAACGGGTTGTTTCCTTCCCAGCGCACATCCAATCCCTGAGCTCCGCCAACTAAGCTAATATTATTTGTCAACGATACCATCGCTTCAGCGATCGCGATCGTAACCAAAGCAAAATAAGGTCCCTTCAACCCATAACGAAAAGATAAATATCCAACGAACCAGCCTGCTAAACCTGCCAGTCCAGCCCCTATCCACATTCCCACCCAAGGTGTTATACCCAAACCTGTAAATAAATACGTAGACGTATAAGCACCAATTCCTAAAAATAAACTATGACCTAAAGAATGTTGTCCTGCAAAACCACCTAAAATATTCCATGCGGTTGCCAAATACGCATATAACAAAACTAATATTGCTATATGTAAAAAATAATCTGGGAGGAAAAAAGGTAAAAAGCTGCAAATCAACAACAAACCTATGGATAAAATAGCCATTTTATTATGGATTAACTTGTTCATTGCTGTTTTCCTCCAAAAATCCCTTGAGGTCTAAATAGTAATACCACGATGAATAATCCAAAAACGATAACGCGTGAAAATGACCCAGGGAGAAACACCGCGCCAACTGCCTCGGTGAGTCCTATGATCAAACCTGCTACCAATGCGCCAATAAAATTACCTAAGCCACCTAAAACAACAATAACATACGCAATAAGTCCAAAATACAACCCAACTGTAGGCGATGTATAGTAAAACGGTATCATCAATGAAGCCGCTACCCCTAAAGTGGCAGAACCAATACCAAACGCGATCAGATAAATATTTCTAACATTAACTCCAACCAACATTGCAGCGCTCGGGTTCTGTGATGTCGCGCGTATTGCCCTACCCAGTTCTGTTTTTTGGAGAAACCAATACAGCATAATCGCCGTAATAGCCGCACCAATAAAAGCAATTAATTGAGATGTCCGAACAACAACTTCCCCTAGGTAGAAATTCATTTTCGTATAGGCTGTTGATGATGTTAATACATCTGCCTTGAAAAAGAATAATGCCAAATTCTGCATGATTAATGACAAGCCAACCGTCAACATAATTTGATTCATTGGTGGGTCATATAAGATCGGCTTAATAGTCAACTGGAAAATAAAGACACCGATAAGAAACAATGCCGGTACGGTAACAAAGATCGTGAGATATGGATCCCATCCTGCTTTTGCGGTGAGAAAAAAAGCAATATACATCGCTGCCATTAAAAATTCACCGTGGGCAAAGTTTATGATTTTCATAACTCCCCAGATCATACTTAGACCAACAGAGATCAAGGCATAAATACCACCGATCAACAACCCCATAACAATTGCTTGAGCGAGAAGTTCAAAGGAAAAGATCATCAAAGCTCCATTCTGTAAAATTGCATAATGAAATTCAGAGACGTACCCTCTTGGGAATACGTCTCTGAAAATGTTTCAATCGATTACTCTGTAATCATCACAGGAGCAGCCGCAAAATCAGCCGGCCAAACAGGGATCAATTCACCATTTTGAACTTGAACGATAAACAAGGGAGCGTTCGGGTTTTGACCTTGCTCATCAAAGTAAATTCGATCCGTAGGCATAATCATTTGAGGCCCAGACTTCAAGTCAGTTGCCTTGATCGCGTCTCGTAACGCATCTTTATCCGCTGTCCCCGCGCGTTCCAACGCGTCTGCGAGTAATAAGCCAGCTTGATACGCGTAAGCGCCATTACCTGTAATGTCATGACCATATTTTGCCTTGAATGCGTCATTTAAAACATCAGCCCCAGCCGCATATTTACTGTACTCCAGCTCAGTAAACCAACCTTCCGAGCTACCACCTAGCTGAGCGATAAATTCAGGATCAATCGTCCCGCCTGCAGCATCAACAAATGGGATATTGGTCATACCAAGCGATTCACGTGCTCGCGCAATCAAGATCGAATCATTCAAATATGTCACCGTTAGCACAACATCAGGATCAGAAGCTTTGATTTTCGCCACCTCAGTCGTGAGATCCGCTGCGCTTGCAGAATATTTAACCTCAGCCACCATCTCAAGACCCATTTCCTCTAAAAATTGTTTCTGCCCAGCCGCGGTCGATTCACCAAAATCTGTATCTTCATGAAGTAAAGCTACTCGCTTTACTTCCATTCCAGCTAATTGTTCAAGATCAGAGGCAAAGGTTACCTGATCCTTTGCATACCAACTGGCTTTGGGGCAAATACGATAAACATATTCAAACCCACGTTCTGTAATCTTGTCTGCAACAGCCATACTTACAATGAATGGTGTAGAGAGACGCTCAGCCTCCTGAGTAGCAGGAGTAGTTACACTCGATTGATGCGCTCCAATAATTGCAACAACATTTTCATTTTGAACTAATCGTGTCACTTCGCTTATACCTACCTCTGGCTTCCCCTGGCTATCACCCCAAATAAGCTCAAGTTTTGCGCCACCCATTGACTTAATACCACCGGCTTCATTGATATGATCAATTGCCAATTGCAAACCATCCGCGTTTTCCTGCCCTAGCTTTGCCATATCTCCGGTTAATGCATAAATACCACCGACCTTAATGATATTTTCTTCCGCTACAGGCGCAGTAGTCTCTTCTTCCTCCGCAGGAGCGGCTACCTCTTCTTGCGCTGCAGGTTCTTCGGAAACTGACTCTTCAACCGCAGGTGCGGGTGAACTACAAGCTGAAACCAATAATGCAATCAAAACTAACAAAACCATCAAGCGACCTAAAACGTTCTTTTTCATTCTTCCTCCAAATTGACTAGTAAATTTATTCTCTTTGCTTATATCTTGTAAATCAATCCACATATCAATTACTTTAGTTTTCCAATAAATCACCTCCAGCACGAAAGATATGTTTACTTGTATCAACATACACAAAAACAGATAATAAAGCTTCAGTACGTTGTTCCAACCAATAAGAATACATTAAATCAAAAGGCGAGATCAAATACAAATTGAATCCAGGAAGCAAATTAATTTGACCAATGCTCAAATTGATATTCTTTATTTGAAAAGCGCTAGGAATTACTTTAAGAAAGGAAGAGCATTGAGCGAAAATTGATCGAATATACAAAACCATCCATTGGACATAGAAATACCAAAAATGATCCTGTTTCAAATCGCCTATCATTTTGTAAGTATAGACAAATAAGAAACCCTTTACCATCCGTATTATGCGTAATGTTCGGATGTATTTTTAGTACACTATGTAGGAATCAAATCTCTGTTGTTAATTTTTCTGTTACCAAAGCAATATGTAAATTGACCCTAATTTCGTGATCATCCAAGGATAAACCAAATAATTCTTCGATCCGTGCTAATCGATATAGCAATGTACTACGATGAACATAAAGATCGCGTGCCGTTTTTTGTGCATTTCCGGCATTATTCAGATAGGTTTCCAATGTAATGTAAAGATCAGCGCCTTTATCCTCTTTCTGCAGTTCTTTCATATTGCGTATTTTCGATAGATAGCAATTGTTTTCAAGATGTTCTGGTTTTGAATGAAAGAGTATATGCAAATAACCAAGCTTATCAAATTGCATATAGCCTTTATCGATCCGCAATCGTTTTGCGATTAACATCGCCTCATGCGCTTGTTCATAACTTTTTCCCAGCTCTTCAGGAACATTCACTGTTTCCCCCAAGCCAACCCACAAATTATCTGAGATTCCGCGGAATTTTTTTACCAGCCCAGTAATAGTTCCTTGATCATCTTCAACAACAGCGATGATATTGTTATCAAACACGCTAATAAAGGTGTTCGCTTCAGATGCAATTTTTGTGATCTGTATAACAATGGTTGCCTTCTTATCCACCAACGGAATATTTGAGCCGATTACAAGGATCGCATGAGGGTTTCGCAAGTCCAAATTAAACTGTGCTGCCTGTTGCAACAAAGATGCCCTATTATTGAAACCATTTTGAACCAAAAGCGTGATGAAATCACCCTTTAATCGATTTTCGGTATCCATTATCGTTTGTTCTCTCAATAAAATGAACCCGGCAATCGTAGCCGCGGTCTCAATAGCCATGTGATCTAAATCACTGAGCGGTCGATCATTTCCAACCAACCACATATACCCATACAATTCCCCACCCACCATAATTGGTGCCACCACCCTGCTCATCGTCATACCCAATTCAGGAATTGGTTTGATCTCCAAAGGTTTTTGAGCCATTTTAATTCGCAGCAAATCCCCCCTATGTTCAAGAGCATCAATCAGTGAAATTGGTGTTTTCTTCTCATCCACACTCTGTTTTCGGACGTTGTCAATAGAACCATTTTCAGCAAACGCTAACAACTCAAAAGAAGGGGATTCTATCGTGATCGATCGATCCAATAATGTTGCTAACTCGCTTGCCAAATCAGGTATTCCACCACCACTAAGCACCAGTTTTGATAAGGACTGATAGATAATGGATGTTTCTTGCAGCAATGTATACTGATGACTGATGATATTCGAATTTATCGGCTCAGCGATATCAATCAAAGGAATACGCCAGGGAGCCTCGATGATCGGAAAACCAAGCAAATCAGCGATCTTGACCATCTCAAGTGGCGTTGAATCGATAAATCCCCCAACTGAAATTAATAAACCAGCCGTATTCCTTTCAAACAAGGCTTCGATCATTTTCTCCCGCCCCACTTTATCCTCAGGAAGAGCGATTGCCGTCGTTAGAACCAGCTCACCACCTCGCAACCATTCGGCGGCATCTGGTACATCAATGGGATGCGCCCAACGAATAATCTGATCCAAGTGCTCTTTTCCAGCAACCACTTTGAAATCGTTAAATTCAGAAAATTTTAGAATTTCAAGTATCGAAAGCATAACCTATCACCATCATCATAAAAAAGAGCAGAGATAATTCGATCTCTGCCCTGTTACCAGGCCTGTAGCGGTACTCCGGTTGCTCTCCAGCAAAGCCGTATCCTCCGATTACAAACAAAATTATTATAACTCAAGTTTCTTTCTAGTGAATATGAGAACTTATGCTTCCTGATTGATTTCGCTTAGAGAATTCCACTTTTTTTTCTTTTTGTGCTCATGAATTCGAGATCCTTCAGTAACATTTTTAATTGAGCTAACAATTATTTTCGATAACATTATCTTTTGACTTGACAGGTAGTCTAGATAAAATCGATCCACTCAAACAGCTTATATTCATTTTCCACCTCGATTTTCTTCCTACTCGTTATCTTATAGACACCACCCAGCAGCTCGATGTACAAATGCTCCTAGGAATTGCCATTTCCCTTGAATATCTATACTACTACCTCAGAGAAGGACTAAATCTCGCACCTATCTTTCAATTTCTATGACTAGATGCAGGCCTAGGGATAGAAATTCCGGTGCTATATTAAATCCTTCTTTTACTATTATCTCTAATAATTATCTTGGTAATGTATAATTATCTTCGTAGGTCATGGTGCTTTTCTCCTTTCTTGTTAGTTTTGTCTTCTAAAAGGATACATCAGGCCTACTTTTCTATTGATCTAAATTTCGAGAAATAATGTTACACTTACTAAAACAGAGGCATATTTTTATTATTGATGGAAACTTTTACATCTAATATAAACAAGCGTTTAACAATCTTGCAAATTTTTGGTACCATCTTAGCTGTGGGGCTTTTAATTTTTCTTCTAGAACAGCAAGGTTGGCAAGAGATTAAAATCGTATTTCTAAAAATCAACCCTTGGCAGCTTATTATAGCAATCCTTTTAATGAGTATCTCAAGATTTTCAGTAATCGCTCGCTGGCACACCTTACTTCATTCAGCAAATACTGATATTAGCTTCTGGCAAACTACCCGTATCACATTTTCAGGACTTTTCTTAACTAATTTCCTTCCTACAACAATTGGTGGTGATGTTATCCGTTTAATGGGAGCTATACAAAACAAAATTGATCCCTCAGTTAGTACGGCTTCTCTTATTGTTGATCGATTAATCGGCCTAATAGGTATGGTTCTGGTATTGCCATTTGCAATACCAAATCTAATTACAAATCAAACGTCTTTGGTCAGTATCGATACACTCAATTACTCATTTTCAATTCAATTCTTAATAAAATGGCAAAAAAAATTGCCATCAAAAATCCTTGATTTTATTACTAGAGTCTATAAAGCAATATCTTTTTGGAAAGAAAAGCCTATTGCACTTTTCCAGTCTCTAATCTGGACAATCATACACATGTTTTGCCAATTCATAATTATTCAATTATTATTAAATAGTCTAGGTGAAAATCTCGCCCTTTGGCAAATTGCTGGTTTCTTTAGTTTAGTCTATCTATTTACCCTTATTCCAATTTCAATCAATGGTTATGGAGTGCAAGAATTTACGATGACCTTTGTGTTTTCAAACTTAGGACATATTTCCACCGAGAACAGTATATCCATTGCGTTGCTTTTTCGTTCTTTTATGATCTTGGCAAGCCTACCTGGAGTATTCTTTGTTCCAAGTCTATTTACTAAGGGAGGCAATCAGGATAAAAAGACAAATCTATAGATCAATACCTAAAGGTAATTGGTATGAATATCAATTCCAATCATCCTATATGGGCATTTTGTTGACATTGAGTCTTTTACTTATAGTATTATAATTTTAAATAGTATGATACTAACTAAATGAATTACGGGATTTTTTATGAACCTTTCGATTGTAATTCCAGTTTTTAATGAAGCAGAGAATATTGATATATTACATCACTCATTAGAAGATGCACTCAGGGGTATCCAAAATCTCGAATGGGAAGTCATTTATGTCGATGATGGGAGCTCGGACAACAGCATTCAGGTATTAGAGGAATTGGCCACAAAAAATGAAAATATCTGTCTGGTAGAGCTTAGGCGTAACTTTGGACAAACTGCTGCAATTGCAGCCGGACTAGACTACGCGCAAGGGGATACTATCGTTCTCATGGATGCGGATATGCAAAATGACCCCCATGATATCCCAATGATGCTTGAAAAAATAGCTCAAGGATACGATCTAGTTAGCGGTTGGCGAGTTGATCGACAAGATACTTTTATCACAAGAATACTTCCATCTCGAATCGCTAATTGGTTAATTTCATTTGTTACCGGTGTACATTTACATGACTATGGCTGCACATTAAAAGCTTATCGAAAAGAAGTGATCAAAGGCTTCCGGCTATACGGAGAAATGCATCGATTTATCCCTGCGTATGCTTATTCTGTTGGGGCAAAAATGATCGAAGTCCCTGTGACTCATCATGCGCGAAAACATGGAAAGACGAAATATGGATTAACTCGTACCTTTAAAGTGATCCTTGACCTCTTTACAGTGAAGTACATGCTTTCATTTGCAAACAAACCGATTTATTTATTTGGTGGTGCAGGAACACTACTAATCTTCGTGGGTGGCGTTACTTTATTTTTCCTACTCGTCCGTAGAGTATGGTCAGGGGTCTCTGTAGTCCGCTCACCATTCTTTTCAGTAAGCACAATGATCCTAATTATGGGATTTCAATCCATATTAATGGGCTTGATTGCAGAGTTACTCGCACGAACCTATCACGAATCTCAGCAAAAACCGATCTATACAATTCGTAAGGTGATCCAAAACAAGCAGGAGAGAAATCCATCCTAATGCGAATATTGATAATTATCTACGAATATCCACCAATAGGTGGTGGTGGTGGACAAGCCGCGAAGGATATAGCGTTAGAGTTAGTCAAAAGAGGGAATGAGGTACATATACTAACTGCCGGAATGAAAGGACTACCTAGTAAAGAACTCGAAGATGGGTTAGAAATTATTCGAGTAAAATCTGGAAGAAAAACAGCTTACAAAGCCGGATTACTTGAAATGGCTGGTTATGTCTTAGCGGGTAGCATCGCTGGATGGAAAGAAGTTAGAAATTGGAAACCCGATATCCTGCATGTCCATTTTGCGGTGCCTTCTGGTCCAGTGGCTTGGGTTTTTCACCACTTAACAAAAATTCCATACGTGCTAACTGCTCATTTAGGAGATGTCCCTTCGGGTGTACCTGAAAAAACAGATCGTTGGTTCCGTTTCATTTATCCATTTACACATCCGATATGGAATGATGCATCACAAACAATCGCTGTTAGCGAGTACACACGTCAATTGGCTTTAAAGCATTATCCTGTGGACATTCAAGTTATCCCCAATGGAGTAGATATAGAAAAACTTAATCCAGGAACGATTACATGCGGAGATCCCCCAAGAATAATTTTCGCTGGTAGATTCATGATACAGAAGAACCCAATCCAATTAATCCGAACCCTGGCAGAATTAAAGGATCTAGATTGGGATTGTGTCATGTTAGGAGATGGCCCTCTACGTCAAGAAATAGAGGCAGAAATTAATAATCAGAATTTACAAGAACGTTTTTCACTAACCGGTTGGATTGAACCGAAAGATGTTGTTAATTGGTTAAAGAACAGTGATATACTTTTTATGCCATCATTATCTGAAGGTTTACCCGTTATAGGAATTCAATCTCTCGCAATGGGACTAGCGATAATAGCTTCAAAAGCAGGTGGATTCATAGACCTGGTTGATCAAGGTGTAAATGGTGAATTATTAGATGCAGATAATACGAAAGGTTATTCTACCGCTATTCGAAAATTATTATCAGATAAAGATCTCCTGAAGTCATATAGGGATGCAAGCCGGAAGAAATCCTTAAATTTTGATATAAAAAAAGTTGCTGAAAGATACGAAGAAGTCTTTACTCAATTAATTGGATAAGAAACAAAGAATTTACCAACATTATTATCCAAATATTAACCTAATTCACAATAACAACGCAGTATCTTTGAAAAGTATCAAAGGATCCAAAAATGGATTTATGGGTATTAAATTGAAAAGGATTATAGATAATCTAAAAAGTAGATCAACTACTTTAGAAATCTTTGGGACTTTTATCTCCGTTGGATTACTTTATTTTCTACTTAAGGAACAAGGTTGGGGAGATATGAAAACTGCAATAATACGGATTCCATCCTGGAGTCTTGCACTATCAATACTTATCATGCTTATTTCAAGGTTTTCGGTAATCAATCGTTGGTATACCTTACTTAAATCAGCAGAGATAAATATCTCCTTTTGGCAAACGATGCAAATCACTTTTGCAGGTTTATTCCTAACCAATTTTTTGCCAACTACGATTGGGGGTGATGTAATTCGTTTAATTGGCGTTGTTCGCATGAAATTCGATGCAGCAATTTGCACTGCATCCCTGATTGTAGATCGTCTTGTCGGTTTATTGGGTATGGCTTTGGCAACACCTTTTGCCCTACCTGTTCTAATCACAAACCAAATTATTTTTATTCCACAAGTGGAAAGTAAACCGAATTTTTTTTTCTTGGCAAATTATTATTGGCTAGATAAGATATTCAAAAAGATAAGTAATCTTTTCCAGCGATTATTTAATGCGTTGAAAATGTGGAAGAATTCACCCATGGCTCTTGCGAAATCCTTAGCCTGGAGCATACTGCACATGCTTTGTTTATTCACAATCATCTACCTGCTCCTTGATAAAAGCGGTGAAAGCTTACCATTCTGGCAAATAGCTGGATTCTATAGTCTAGTTTATCTTGTTACTCTAATACCGATTTCAATTAATGGATATGGGGTTCAAGAGATCTCAATGTCCTTCGTATTCAACCATTTGGGAGGAATTTCATTACAAACAAGTATTACCATAGCAATACTTTTCAGAACAATAATGATGCTCGCCAGTTTGCCTGGTGTACTATTTTTTCCAGCACTATTGTCATCAAAATATCATTCCCCTAGCCAATTTAAATCGATTCAATGAAAAGTGGGAATAAATCAGGGTTGATCCATGAATAATAACTTAAATGCAGCTTGGCAAAGAGAATACTTATACAAATACACTCTTATCATAACGATTGTGCTAACTGGTTTTGCTTTTATTACTAACATGATTAATATATCCAAAACAGGTTCTCTTTCAAGAATAGAATCAGTGCTTTTGTTTTCCTCCCCTTGGATTATATCCATCGTTCTTGAGCTTGGATTGTTACTGATGGGTATAACCAACCAAGAATTTAGAACCATCCTCTGGATCGAACAATTATCAGATCACTTGTCGCGAATAGGTAAATTCAATCTCGTCATAATAGCATTCATCATTTCTGGATTTTGCTATGGCATTCTAGGACAGAATTCTCCTATCAATGATTCTTTTTCAACAAGACTCCTTTTTTTATGGTTGTCTGGACTAGTAACGAGTCTTTTTTTATCAGCTAATTTTCGATCATCAGGCAAAAAAGGAATAGCTTACATATCTTTATTGGGAATCAGTTTAATATTATTTGGAATCGGTTATAAGATTGCCTTTTTCTTTCAATCGATTTCTGCCTATCCATTTACTCTAAGCTGGTCAGAAACAAGTCGATATTATTACGCTTCTTTATTCATGGCAAAAGATATTTACGGTATCGCAATTCCCCCCACTGTATTGCATCCAAGTCGTTACTTGATGCAGGCAATTCCATTTTACTTTCCAGTATCCCCTCTCTGGTTCCATCGAACCTGGCAAGTATTTTTATACCTGGGAACCGCTTTCGCAACAAGTTGGCTCTTAGTTCGAAGATTATCTAGGAATATAAATTTACAATACCGCTTAACGATTTTGTGGCTTTCTTTTTTTATTCTACTTGGACCAATATATTATCATTTGCTAGTATCAGTCATGATTATCTATTGGGGATACAATAATCCTTCTCTGAATAACAAATTTTTTAGAGTAATTGTTACATGGGGAAGTATCATTCTCGCTTCTGCGTGGGCTGGGATAAGCCGATTGAATTGGTTTCCTGTACCGGGCTTATTGGCAGCAACGATATATTTTCTTGAGACACCGGTAATTAATCAAACCAATGGTTTGGGAATAAAAAACATAAAGGCTTCCATAATATCGAATTATCATTATCTAAAACCAGCATTCTTTTTTACTTTATTGGGAACTCTTACAGCATTCACTTCTCAAGCAATCTATATCTTTGTATCTGGAAATCAATCGAAACAATTTGCATCAAGCTTTTCTTCTGATCTAATTTGGCACAGACTTTTTCCAAATCCAACCTACCCACCAGGAATCCTACCAGCTACCATCATAATATCTATGCCATTAGTATTGATAATTTTCGTTAATTTGATTCAAATCATGGATGACAAATCAAACCATAAAAGCTTTCATCCTATTCGTATCCTAGGTATGATTTTGATATTAGTGGTTCTTTTAATCGGGGGGTTGATCGTAAGCGTAAAGATTGGAGGAGGAAGTAACTTACACAATTTAGATGCTTATTGGATTACTCTGATTACTTTTTCTTTTTATTTCTTCTTCAACAAGACCATCCCGGATACTAAAATGGTCGAGAGTGTTGCAACAAAGAAAAGAATAATCCAATATTTTGGCAAGATAATTAATCAGAGACAAAAAGAACCAAATAAAATAAATGAATCTCGATACAATATCATAAGGTTTGCAGTAGGATCAATAATTATCATCACCACCGTCTTAACGATTTCCACAGGATCAAGAACAACAAAATTACCATCCTTAAACGAAATTAACAACGGTCTTGATACTATCAATGAATTCACTTATTATGCAACCAAAAAGGGCAAAGAAGTATTATTTATTTCCAATAGACATCTAATAACATTCAATTACCTGGAAAATGTTCCACTTGTACCTGAATATGAGCGAGTCTTTTTGATGGAAATGGCGATGGCTAAAAACGAAGAATATTTACAAAGGTTTCATGATGACCTAGCAAATCATCGTTTCGCAATCATCATCAGTGAGCCTTTAACTAAGAAATATAAAGAAACTGACAGTGCGTTTAGTGCAGAGAATAACGCCTGGATACAGGAAGTATCGAAATATATATTATGTTATTACAAACCATATAAAACAATTCAAAGTACTCGAATCCAGATTCTAGTACCAGAAATGCAGACCAAGAATTGTAAGTAATCACATATTCTCTTAAAAAGGTTTAAAAAATTTGGAAAATTTAATTCTTCAAAATTCAAGAGGGAAAACACTATGTATATCAGTAGAACTGGCAACCTCATTGATTTTATTATTTGGTTGTTCATAAGTACATCATGGGCAAGCGGAGGATTTTTAATATGTTCCATTATCTTTAACCTTCGACCAAGGGAACGTCTCTTTACAGGCATATCGTGTGGGTTGTTCTTATTTGTTTTACTTAGTAATATATTAGGAAGATTGCTTCCAATTGACATCGCCTATTGGATAGCTGCATTTTTAATCCTTTTCACAGGTATCTTTTTCTACTTGCAACATCCAGAGGAAAATATCCTTTTGATAAAATCAATTTTCCAATGGAATCAAATCCTTGCCTTTGGATTCTTGTTTAGTCTTTTTTCTATGATCAACTTTGGATTGGGGATCTTTGATGACTTCTCAAATTTACCTCTTACATCCATGATGGCAACTGGAGATTTTCCTCCCCATTTCTATCTTAATCCAGAAGTATCCCTTGATTATCACTATGGATTGCATTTATTGGCAGCTAGCTTAATACGAATTGCAAACTTCTATCCATGGTCTGCACTCGATATAACTAAATCGTTGTCTATTTCCATAACAATAATCTTATCTTGGCTCTGGTACAGAAGATACATCCGACCTGGATTGAGTTTATTCTTATCAAGCTTACTAATTTTATTTGCAAATGGATCACGATGGTTGTTACTGTTCTTCCCCACATCTTTACTAAAAAAGATGAGTGAGCATATAACTTTTTATAAATCAGTTACAGACACGGGATTTGATATGCTTAGTATATTAACCAATTTTTGGCAAATTGACGGCATCGGACCTATCTCATTTCCATTTGCATTTATTAGTGGTATGTTTGAACCTATCTCAATGGCAATGAAAGGACATGGGGCATTTCCTGTTTTAGGGATTTTCTTGCTTTTATTATTATCCCAACGTAATTGGAAACCTTTCAGTGGTCTAATTTTCGGTTCAATTATTTTCACCTTAGCTCTATTTTCTGAGCAATTTTTTTTTATGATATTCTTAGGTATAGCTATCTCTATCTTAATTAAATGGTTATCAAACAAAACCAGTAAATCAATATTTGAATGGGTGTGGGTTTTAATTCCTAGTTTGATGTTCACTCCTTTTATGGGTGGAGCTGTATTACAAGTCATTCGAAAAATATTGGGGATATTTTTCTATCAAAGTTCATCCAACACTATTACTTTACCTGACTTAATGTTTCGTTTCCCACCAGCATTAATATCTGGACATTTTGGAACTTTATCCATATCATCTCCAGGACACATTATTATCGCTCTTTGTGAAATTGGTCCAATCATCTTTTTGGCTCCTTTTGTATTGATTTCCACACGAGATTATATTCGTTCTGGGAAAATCTTGATGGCTGGATTAAGCATAATGTCAATAGTAAGTTTCTTTACGCCAATGATAATACAGTTTACATCAAGAGATCGAGACATAACTCGTCTAACAATTGCATCTCTCTTTGTATGGCTAATTTTGGCGGTTCCGCATATCTCGGTTATTTATAAGAAAAGCAATCATAATATTCGTTCAATCATCATTATCGGATACATAATAATAATTTTTGGAGGGCTTGCATTATTTCCATCCCAATTAATATCAATTGCTAATCCGCAAGCATCTTATTTTATTAAGGAACTTGATGTGATAATGACAAGACAATATTGGAATCAGTTGGAAGAAGAAGCAAAAATACTTGATATGAACTATGTGTACCGTCCTGCAATTCTGTTTGGCAGAAGCACAGAGAGAGCTTATGAGGATGTCTATACTCCATACCCAGAATTCATCTCATTAATTCAAAATCCAGATCCAACTGAAATTTCTCGTGCTGGATATACATACATTTATATGGATCGAAAAACTTGGAAGAATCTCAATGAAGAAAATAAATCAGCGTTCCAAAGAGATTGTGTGAAATTGATCAAAGAAGAACGAACTGCTGACGGTGATTTCAGAAGACTGTTAGATATACGTAATTGCAGTACTGAAGATTAGAATTTACCAATAATCCTTGACCATCACGCAACTCAAGTTATAATTCAACAACTGAATTTTGGATAGTATTCAATGAACAGTGATACAAATTCTGATCGCGATTTGATTTTATTAGAACAGATTGAGATGGATCCTGATATTACACAGGCATCACTAGCTAATAAACTAGATGTTGCTGTAGGAACAGTGAACTGGCATATTAAGCGTCTGATCACGAAAGGTTATATCAAAGTAAAACGAGCACAAAGACGAAAACTGAGGTATATTATCACTCCAAAAGGACTTGCTTTTCGAGCTCATTTAACAGTCCATTATATTGAAACATCGATGCGCCTATATCGAAATACACGTCAGAAAGTAATTAGATTGCTCGAGCAAGTAAAAGAAAATGGTCATAGTAGTGTACGAATCAATGGGGATGGAGACATCGCTGATATTTGTCGCCTGACCTGCTTGGAACAAGGCATTCAAGTTTATAATCTAGATTTGAATGACAAATCACAAATTCCAATCTTAGAGATATCAGGGTTAAAGGTATTTTTGAGAGAACAAAATTGAGGAAAAGAATGGATAATTTTAATTTCTGGGAAAATCAAAGCGTCTGCATTACCGGTGGGGCTGGTTTTTGGGGCTCCTTCGTGGTAGATAAATTAAAACAATACGGGGTAGAAGAGGTTTTCGTGCCTAAGATCGAAGATTACGATTTGGTAAATCTAACTGACATTCAACGAATGTTACACGATGCTAAACCAACCTTGATCATCCATCTAGCAGCTTTAGCGGGTGGTATTGGAGCGAACCGTGCTAGACCAGCAGATTTTTTCTATATCAATCTGATGATGGGAACACAAATGATCCATGAAGCATGGAAGTTTGGTGTTAAAAAATTTGTAGCGGTTGGCACAATCTGCGCCTATCCAAAATTTACTCCAATCCCATTCAAAGAGGAAGACTTATGGAATGGCTATCCAGAGGAGACAAACGCTCCATATGGATTAGCGAAGAAGATGTTACTGGTCCAAGCCCAGGCTTACCGAGAACAATACGGCTTCAACACAGTCTATCCATTACCTGTAAACCTTTATGGACCAAGAGATAATTTCAATTTAGAAACCTCACACGTCATCCCAGCTTTAATCCGTAAATGCGTTGAAGCAGAGGAACACGGTGACGAGAACATCATCCTCTGGGGCGATGGCTCACCGACAAGAGAATTTTTATATGTAGAAGACGCGGCAGAAGGTTTATTGATGGCAGCAGAACGTTACAATGGAAGTGAACCTTTCAACTTAGGTTCAGGTCAAGAAATTAGCATCAAGGATCTTGCCAATCTGATCGCAAAAATCACCGGTTATCAAGGCAATATTATATGGGACACTAGTAAACCCAACGGACAACCAAGACGCGCCCTCGACACATCCCGTGCAGAGAAATTCTTTGGTTTCAAAGCAAAAACACCATTAGAAGAGGGTTTGAAACGGACGGTTGAATGGTATCGTCAAAACCGGTAAAGCAAAGGAAATTATCTCATTTTCCCAAAAAGGTTTTTTAGGAAAAATGGCTCAGACTACTTTACAAAAATCCAAATTTGATAATACCGCGGAATTAGTTCTTTATTTACGTCCATCAAAAGGATGGTCAGCGCTCAATCTAATTGAGTTATGGCGCTATCGAGAGTTGATTTTCTTTCTCTTGTGGCGTGATATTAAAGTGAGGTATAAACAAACCGCTTTAGGCGCGCTCTGGGCAATCATTCAACCTTTCTTCACTATGATCGTGTTCACTATTTTCTTTGGAAGATTAGCGAAAGTGCCATCTGACAATGTCCCCTACCCAATTTTCTCTTATACGGCTCTCTTGCCTTGGGGTCTTTTTACAAAAGCGCTTTCAGATACCGGACGTTCACTGGTCGCAAATAGAACGATGATCACTAAAGTCTATTTTCCAAGATTATCTATTCCTATCGCCTCAGTTTTAAGTGGACTAGTCGATTTTATGATTGCCTTTGTTGTCTTAATTGGTATGATCATCTTCTATCAACTTGACCCGGAAAGTGGCTTCACATTTACCTTGACAAATGCCACTTTAAGTTTGCCTCTCTTTATTCTTTTAGCATTAATAACAGCCTTAGGTGTCGGTTTGTGGCTTTCTGCCCTCAACGTGCTTTATCGAGATATTAATTATATCTTACCCTTTTTAACCCAATTTTGGTTGTTCATAACACCAATCGCCTATCCAGCAAGCATGATCCCAGAAAATTGGCGTCTTCTGTATGCGATCAACCCAATGACAGGTGTTGTTGAAGGTTTTCGCTGGGCTTTATTAGGCACAACAGATGCCCCTGGTCCGATTCTTATTGTCTCTTCTACAATTTCTATTCTTGTGTTAATTAGCGGTCTATTTTATTTTCGGCGGATGGAACGCACATTTGCAGATATGGTCTAATGAGTGAAATAGCGATACAAGTCAATCAACTTAGCAAGAAATATAAAATTGGGGCCACGCTCGGAGGAGTTAGTTACCGACAAGGTTATA
>Ga0172371_10000779_pt1 | contig 50338 bp, 56 predicted proteins | sample Lak12m_FD_114543 | JGI IMG/M metagenome (GOLD analysis project Ga0172371, IMG submission 114543) | Freshwater microbial communities from Kabuno Bay, South-Kivu, Congo - kab_022012_12m | ecosystem: Environmental > Aquatic > Freshwater > Lake | place: Democratic Republic of the Congo: South-Kivu... | reverse complement strand
TCACGACTGGATATTGGCATGCCGGGCGTAAAAGCGAATAAAGCTCGAATCCCCTCTCCTGTCATGATTTTGGGAACAAAATAATGCTCAAAAAGCCATTTCCGGAGGTCTGAAGTTGGTGGAGGATAGGGGATTCGAACCCCTGACCTTTTGGCTGCCAGCCAAACGCTCTCCCAGCTGAGCTAATCCCCCACATGAAGGGTGCGCCGGGCTCAGGTCCCGGCAGAAATCTGGACCAGCGGGCGCTGGTCCGGCTTTAAAGATTATAGAAGCGCTGCCCCGGCCACGCAAGCCGCGGCTAACCTTCCGGCTCCCCCGCCCCCATGACGATCTTGTTCTCGTCCAGGGCCATCACGATCTCGCGGCGGAGCACGCGGGCAACCTCAGGATCCTTGAAGGGCGCCGTGCGCGCCACCAGCCTGATGGTCATCGTGCCGCCTTCGATATTCTCGACACCCACCAGCTCGGGCCCTTCAGTAATATAATCCTTCACCGCCGGCGATGCCGCTGTCCTGGCCGCCGCCTGCTGTAGTATCGCCTCGACTTTCTCCAGGTCCTCGCGGTAATCGATATCCACATCGATATTGACTCGCGACCAGCCCTTGGTCAGATTGGAGACGACGCGCATCTCACCGTTGGGGATGATGTGCAGGATGCCCTCACCGTCGCGTACCAGCGTCGTCCTGAGTTTGATGCCCTCGACCTTGCCCTGCACCTTGCCCACCTTGATGACGTCGCCGATATAGAACTGCCCTTCTAGCAGCACGAAGAAGCCGCCAATAATGTCCTTCACCAGAGTCTGGGCCCCGAAACCGAGCGCGATGCCAACAATGCCGGCACCGGCGATGAGCGGGCCGATATTGTATCCGAGTTCGTTGAGGATCATCAGCGTCACCACGGCGACGATTATGCCGATGATGAGTCCGCGAGTTATGCCAGCGAGCGTCCGCACGCGCATCTCCTGCTCACGCGAAACGGAAACCAGGTCAGAATCGCTCACCTTGCGGCCCGCAACCTTGATCAGGCGACGCGACAGCGTGCGAATCAAATAATAGAGGATGACGGCGCCGAGGACGATGGCGACGATGCGCACACCGCTGGTTACTGCCCAATCATATAGCCTGTCCGGCCATGTGGAGTCCACTTAGCCCCCCTGGTTTATGCGGTAGATCACGACCTCGGACGGTGTACCCTCGCCCTGCCGGTACACCTCGGTGAGCCCGGGGCTGACCGCGGCCGGCTCCATCAGACCGACAAGTTGCGGCCGCAGATTATCGACTATCTCCCGCTGCAGCAGGATGAATTCGGCGTCGTTACGGCGCCCGTAATCTACCGTCTCCTCAACAGAGGCATAGGGTAGCACAACCTGCGTGCCGCCGGAATACCAGGCGCTCGAGGGCTCGCGGCTCATGACGCGGACATCGCCGCCTCCATGCGTCATCAGCCATTCCCCCGCTGCGCGGTATTCGAGCGGATAGTCCGTACGCGCGACAGTCCAGAGCGATAGCGCCGCCAGCGGGGCCAGCACCAATACGGCCAGCACCTGCTTCACCCTGGTCTTGTGCCTGTCGGTCAATTCCTTCCAGCCGGCTATCGACTTGACCGTCTCAGCAGTCCAGTCCTCCATGAAAACCCAGCCGCGTGCGACCAGCAGCATGAAGATTCCCATGAAGGGCAGAACGAAACGTACGTCGCCCCAAGCCACCGGCAAAATCACGAGTGGCAGCAGCACGATCGCGAAATAGCCGTACTTAAGAGACTCTCTCCGGGTCCAGACCAGCTTGAACATCCCAAGACCGATGAGCGGCAGGAGCCAGACCGGAATCAGCGACTGGATGCCCCGGAAATAATAGTTGTAGCAGTTGCGGACGGTCGTCTTGGCGAAAGCAATCGGTTGTTCGACCGCCGTCTGGATGAGGCCCGGCCCCTGCTGCAGCTGGGTCAACCTTAGGTTGCCGTCGGCGTCCAGCGCGTACATGTCGCTCTCACGCTCGATGGTGCCTGTCTGCAGATTGTTCACCGACGCATAGACCTGATCGTTCAGCCGGTCGTTAACCTTGAAGCTCGAAGTCTCGTAGCTCATATAGACGATGTTGGGGATGGCGAACACCAGGACCATGACCAAGAACTGCACAGCGGCCTTGTTGGCGTAACTGGCGAGCTCCTGCCGGAACCCCACGATCACCAGCAACACGAAGAGCGTCACAATATAGTAAAGCGCCGTAGGACTGTCCAGATAGGCTAACCCCAGACTGGTTCCGGAGAGCATGCCGCACAGGCAACGCTTGGTGAACTGCATCCGGTAGCCGAAGAAGATGCCGCACATCAGCCAGAAGGCGAACATGTTCTGTCCGTCGACCAGAGTGCCCAGATTCACCATTACCGGCAAAACGGCCACCAGCGCCGCGGCTGCCGTGGCAACGCGATTGTTCCACATGACCTTGCCGAACATGTAGGTTGGCAGGATGATCAGGGAACCGAAAACCACATTCACGGCGTAACCCGCTGCCACGTAGTTGTGGCCCAGGACAGCGAACGAAGCGGTGATCAGGGGATAGAGAATGGAAAAGTGTGTCGCCGAGGTACCGGTGATGTCCAGCGGAGCGTGCCCCAGCAGCAGATTTTCCGCCATGCGTGCGTAAGTGGGCTCATCCAGCAGGATCATGTCGCGCGTGAAAACGGCGATGGTCCTGAGCGAGACCGCCAGCAGGAAGATGACGATCAGCCAGAAGATTTCGGGATTAATCTTCTTGCGGCCCGGAGCCGCCGCGGCGTCGCCGCCGGTATTCGTATCATTCATAACTGGCATCCTCCAGGATGAGCATTTAGAGACCCCCGCCAAACCCAGTTATCCATGATACCTTCAAAACGCGCGCCCCTCCAGTGAGCAAACCCCCGACGGCTAAATCGGGGGAAGCTACTGTTGCTGCAAATTACCGCGCCCTAGCGCCGGATTTCGCAGCGGTTGCTTCTCAGCTCGCGCCGCCAGGTGACGATCAGCTCGCCGATTACGAAGGCGACGAGCAGGAAACCGAAGACGATAACCGTAAAAGCTTCAATTATTTCCTGTGCTGTCATGCCGCTCCTTTTTATGCGTCTTTCAGACCTGTTCCGCCTGGCATTCCGCCTACTCGAATCCCAGATAAGCCAAGTACGCCAGGAACACGGCCAGGAATACTCCGAGCGCTACTATGGTATGCAGGGCCAGCCGGCCGTAACGCCATTTTGTTATCGTCCCATAGAAGAACGGGAAGAGCATCAGCACCGGCGGGAAGATGAGAAACGTCAGGATGATGCCCACGGTCTTGGGCACGTACTTCAGAATCTGATAGACGCTGAGGAAATACCACTCCGGCCGTATGCCCGCGGGTGTCTTCAGCGGGTCGGCGGGCAGGCCCATCGGCGCCGGCATGAGCGTGGCCAGGAACAGCACGATGCCGATGATCAGGGCCATGACCGCGGCTTCCTTGACGAAATGGTCCGGGAAGAACGGCACACCACCTTCGTGCTCGTCCCGGTTATCGTTCTCACAACTGTCGTTGGGGCTCATGCTCTCACCTCACTCCTTAAAGCGGATCGGCTATGCCCTGCTTGCGCACCATCAGGAAATGGAGAGCCAGCAGCGCCGAGATCGTGATCGGAAGAATGACAACGTGAATCGTATAGAACCGGGTCAGGGTGGCGTCGCCGATCTTCTCCCCGCCCAGCAGGAATGCCTGCACATACTGGCCGACGAAGGGTATCGCGCCCGAGATCTCGGTGCCTACCTTGGTGGCCCAGTAGGAAAGCTGGTTCATCGGCAGCAGGTATCCCGAGAACCCGAAAGTTATCGTGATAAAGAACAGGATGACGCCCGTCAGCCAGTTGAGCTCGCGCGGCGGCCGGTAGGCCCCATGGAAAAAGACTCGCAGCATATGGAAGACCACCATGATGATCATGATGTTGGCCGTCCAGGCGTGCAGGCTGCGGATGAGCACGCCAAAAGGAATGTCGTCCATTATATGGAGCACGCTGGTATAGGCGGACTCCATGGTCGGCTGGTAGTAGAAGGCCAGCAGCACACCGGTCAGCGCCTGGATCAGGAAACACAGGAATGTGATGCCGCCGAAGCAGTAGAGCCAGTTGACGTGGTCGGGAACCGGATGGTTGACGAATTCGCGCGTCGCCCGGCGAACGTCGAAACGCTCATCGAGAAAATCTACTACACCGAGCTTCATGCTATTCCCTCCACAAAGATGTCTTGGCCTTCAACAGCGACTTTGTACTTGGGCAGTGGTGACGGCGGCGGACCGGCGATATTTATCCCGTTCTCGTCGAACTTGCCGGCGTGGCAAGGGCAATGGAAGTCCCTGTTCTTGGGCTCCCATTTCACGATACAGCCCAGATGCGTACATACCAGCGAGTAGGCTGCGAAGCTCTTGTCTTCGAGCTGGATCAGCATCGAAGGCGTTTCCTGGTAATCGAAGCGCACGCCTTCGACGGTGACCTGGGATACCGTGGTGACCTTCTGCTTGGCATATACCTGTCCCTTTAGTACCGGATACGCATAACGGATGAGCGGCGCCGCGAATCCGCTTAGACCTACGGCGGTCGCGCCGGCGAAAACAGCGGTCAGGAACCTGCGCCGGGTGATCGCACCCGCGCTCTCCTTCTCTGGAGGCGTTTGGCCCATGTCGGTTCTATCATCAATCATGTTTCGACAATCTCCTCCGTCTCGGCTTGAGCACTCCCTGGTGGAACAGGAAGATCAGCAGGCTGGTGCTGGCCATGAGATAGGCGATCCAGAGCGGCAGCGGCCCGACCTCGCGGTCGCCCGCGGAAGTATCGATAACCGCCTGCATCACCTGGATAAAGGCATAGACATCGGTAACGAAAACGACCACTCCCACGAAGGCGGCGATCCAGCCTTCAAAGATGAAGCGCTTGGCCTTGGGCCAGGGAACCAGCGTCAGCAGGAACATGCCGATCACCAGGCCGAACATGATGAGCGGCGCGGCGCTGGCCCGCTGCGACTCGCCGGTCGGCGCGAACGAGGGCTCGGTATGGAAATGGCAGCTCTTGCAGTTCGGGGCCTCCGCCGGCTCCTTGTGGCAGGCCAGACAGGTCTGGCGGTCGATCTTCTCATACTGGACGCCTTCGATCGTGCCAGGCCCGTTGGCCAGCATCCAGTGGTTGTTGCGCCAGATGGCTGTGTCGATCTTCGGCACACCGGGATGCTCGCGCCCGGAAAGCGTGATAGGCCCGAATATGATCGGCGCCACGTCGCCAGAATGGCAGGTCTTGCAGAATTCCGGGTCGGCAGCCGCCTGTGCCCGGTCTGGCATCAGCTCCGCGCCATGAACCACGCCGGAATGACAGTCGGAGCAGTTGAGCTGTACCGTGTTCACATGAAAATCATGCGGAAAAAATAAGGTCTTTTGGTCGGCGCTGTACTGGTCTGTGACCGCGATCTTGGGATACGTTGCATCCGTAGCGTCGATTACATTCGTCGCCTGTTCGTAGCCCGGCTTTCGCTCGGATTTTTTACCATGGCACTGCAGGCAGGATGAGTTGGTCAGAAGGTCAGCGGACGGCGGCGGACGGTCGAAAGACTGGGTCTCGTACTCCGTCAGCTTCATCAGGGAGTAGATCTTGCCGCGAACGTAGCCCAGTACGCCGGGCTCGAAATGGCAGTCGACACACTTGACGTTCTTGTCGCCAAGCGGTCCATTGGGGTTCCCCATCAGGGACTTTTTCCAGGCCTCGACGAAGGGCTGGATAATGTGACAGCTGTTACAGAACTCCGGATTGTTGGTGTAGCGGACCCCCCATACGGTCGCACCTATTACGACTATAAATAGCACAACTAGCGCCCCGGCTAGAATAGACCTTCCTCGCATACTTTCTCCCGTTTGAAATTAAAGCGTTAGCTGAAATTACACGCTTGAATTATTGCAGGATTCACTGCAGCCGCCCCAAAACTCACGTGCAGAATCGTACACCCAGATAAATACCCTGTCAATATGACTAGTATAATTATTTTTGACAACTATGTTATAAAGGCATAGAATTATCGCATCTGGTTTATCTGGGCTATTGTTCTATTCCCGGTCCGGAAAACCTGCTTGCATTATTGACATAATCGCAGCTATTATTGCGCAAGGTTTTTCAGGGAGCCGCCGAAAAGAGTGTAGTGTTTTGTAGTTTTTGGCGGTGGTATACTAAAAATGCTAACCACTATTCCCCTTGGGAGGTGAAAGACAGTGCCAGTTGAACTGATTATTTTTCTGTTCTTCCTTCTGGTGCTGGCCCCCGTAGTGGCGGTGCTCGCTTACTGCGGTATCAGAGGTACCTGCGGTCAGAGCGATGAGGAGACGAAGGGCTCGCAAAAACCATAATACCGGGAAGCGCAGATCGGTACTGATCGCAATCGGGGGAATGGATAACAACGCCTTACTACCGGTCCACAATTTATAGTTCTTACAAAAGGCCGCGATGAAAACGCGGCCTTTTCTTTTGCCGTTTTTTGTCTTGCTGACCGTTTTCTGGTCTGTGGGTTGTGGCGGCGGGCCCGGGGAACCCCGGGTTGTCTTCCATCCGGCCGGCGGCGCGGACGCGACGCTCCAGGTGGAGACAGCGCGCACCAGCAGTGAACGGGCGCGGGGCCTCATGTACCGGACACAGCTGGACCCCGACCGGGGTATGATCTTCATCTACGCGGAGCCTGCGGCGGAGATATTCTGGATGAAGAACACCCCACTCCCGCTTTCCATCGCCTTCATCGATTCAGACGGCAGGGTGATCGACATCCAGGACATGCAGCCTTACTCAGAGCAGCTGCATGTGCCGGCCGGGCCATATATATATGCGGTGGAAGCTAACCAGGGATGGTTCGCCGTGCACGGCATAGCCGTGGGAGATACCGCGGAGTTTATCGAGGATTAGCTCAGAGGCGCGGGCTCAACCTGGTCCTTCAGACGTCCCTTCAGGCGCAGGATGGCTTTGGTGTGCAGCTGCGAGACGCGCGATTCGGTCACGCCCAGCACGTCGCCGATCTCTCTCAGGGTAAGCCCCTCATAATAGTAAAGAGCGATGACTATCTTCTCGCGCTCGGGCAGGTTCGAGATGGCGTGGGCCAGCCTCTCCTTCACCTCGTTGATGTCAACGACCTCGGCTGGGTTCTTGCTGTTGCGGTCCTCTATGGTGTCGATGAGCGCCACTGATTCGGTGCCGGAACTCGAGATGGTCCACAGTTCCTCGAGGGCGACTATCGAGCTGGAGCTTATACGCGTCAGGGCATCATGAAACTCGTCCATGGTCAGCCCCAGGTCCTTGGCGAGCTCCTCATCGGTCGGAGCCCGGTGCAGCTTGTTCTCCAACGCTGCGCTGCTCTTCTCAATCTGGCGCGCCATGCTGCGCACCGAGCGCGGCACCCAGTCGAGCGAACGCAGCTCGTCGAGGATCGAGCCCTTGATGCGGGTGATGGCATAGGTCTCGAACTTGATGTTGCGCTCCGGCTCGAAACGCTCGAGGGCACCTATCAGTCCGAGCAGACCGTAGCTGATGAGATCCGACTCGTCGACATGTGACGGAAAATTGGTGCCCATTCGGCCAGCAACGTATTTTACCAACGGCGCATAATTGAGGATCAAGTGGTCCCGTGCCTTGGGATCACCCTCCTCTTTGTACTTACGCCACAGCTCGATTATTTCTTTATCTTCTTCAGGCATGTCTCTCCTGGTCGGAATTTGGCCGTGAAATCATTAACCCGGGTTTCAACAGCCCCACTTTGCGCGCCCCACGGGGCTCTCAGCGGGCGCGGGGATGCGAACGCTCGTACACCTTGCGCAGATGGGCGCCGCTGACATGAGTATAGCGTTGCGTAGTCGATATCGACTGGTGACCCAACAGCTCCTGGACCGCCCGCAGGTCCGCGCCGCCTTCGAGTAGATGCGTCGCGAAGCAGTGTCTGAATACGTGAGAAGAAGTTTTCGTCTCAACCGCTGCCTTTCTGACATATTTTATGGTGCGCCGGCGGATATCTGAGGTACCCAACGGTTTACCCCGCGCCGACAGGAACATGGCCGCCGGCCCGGCCTCGCCCTCTTCCAGCGATTCAGGAAGCAGCTCAGGCCGCCCTTTATCCAGATATTCCCCGATCGCCTTCATTGCAATCTCGCCGACCGGGAGCACACGGGTACGATTGCCCTTGCCGGTCACCGTGATTTCTTCCTGCTCGAAATCGAGACTGGCCACCTCGAGGTTGACCGCCTCTTCGCTGCGCAGGCCGCACCCGTACATAATCTCGAAGATAGCCCGATCCCGCAACCCCAGGGGCTTCGAGCAGTCGATCGCCTCCAGGAATGCCTCGATCTCCCGAGGCCGCAGCACAACGGGTAGTTTCCGGGGCAGCTTGGGAGAAGAAAGCCCTTCCGCTGGGCTGTGATGGACCAGACCCTCCGAGCGGCAGAAGCGGAAAAGGCCACGCACGGCTGACAGTTTGCGGTTGATGCTGGATTTCTCGTACCGGGAATTGCCCAGGTGGGCTGCGTAGCGCCTGAGAAAGCGGTAATCGACCGCCTCAGGAAACTCCCTGCCGTCGCGGGAGACAAAGCGCAGGAACTGTCGACAGTCGCGGCGATAGGCCACGACTGTTTTGCGCGAGCAACTCGACTGGATCAGGGATTCAAGATAACGCTCAAGAATAGCCAGATCCTGCTCGCGAGCTTCACCGGGTTTGTATGCGGCTTCCAATTTATTATGAAATACTGGCTGACTTCCATAATTCGACGCGATACGGTCATGTTCCTTGAAACAGGCATAGCGCGGCAATTCTCGCGAGTAGTTATCAGCGGCAATAGCCCCGGGAGGGTTCGAGACGGGCGAGTCCGAGAATCTCGAGCGCGACCAGCGCTGTTGCCGCCCTGGCTCCGTCGACGCCGGCCTTGCTGGCCAGGACGTCCTGGTGGCAGGGGCGGGCATCGAGCGCCATATAGAGCTTTTTTTCGTCCCCGGTGAGATTCGAGGGCGCAGCTGTCGGGTTCATCTCCAGTTCGAGCTGCGCGTCGTTATCGATGCCCAGAATCTCCAGGACTTCACCGGCGCTGGCTGCGATGCCGGCGCCATTGCGTATGAGCTGGTGCGGGCCGGCGGAAAGCTCGGAGAAGATGCTTCCCGGAACCGCCATAACTTCGCGGCCTTCCTCCAGACAGAAATCAGCCGTGATCAGGGCGCCGCTCTTGTGGCCGGCTTCGATAACGATCACCGCCTGGGAAAGTCCGGACATGATGCGGTTGCGGGCAGGAAAACGCCAGGGCATCGGACTGGTTCCCGGCGGATACTCGGAGATGACCAGGCCGTGTTCGCACAGGTCGCGGTACAGGCGCCGGTTGCCCCTCGGGTAGATGATATCGGGGCCGCAACCGAGCACGGCGATGCTGCCCCCAGGCTCGGTGATGGCGGCGCGGTGGGCGGCGGCGTCGATTCCCAGCGCCATGCCGCTGACCACACAGACCCCCTGGCGGGCCAGGCCGCGGGCGATCTCCCGGGTAGCGTCGAGCCCGTATTTGGTGGCGGCGCGTGAGCCTACCACCGCGACTCGCGGTCGCTGCATGCATAGATTCAGACGTGCTGGCTGATTCGCGCGCAGGAAGAGCGCCGGCGGCGGGTCGTGGATCTGCGCCAGACTATCGGGGTAATCCGGATCCCCCAGAGCGATTAGCAATACTCCTTTCTGTTCCAGGTTGCGAAGCGCCGCTGACGGCGAGAACTGCCTGCGGAATTCCACCAGCTGAGAAAAAGCCTGCGAAGGCATCTTGAGCAGCTGCGCCAGTTCGCGGTTGCTATGGCTCCATATCCTTGATGGTGTCATTTCTCCAGTCGGCACGCGTAGCGGCCAGTTGTACTGTGCCAGAAAGAACGCGAGCGATAGCGCTGCGATGCGATTTACTGCGTTCCTGGCTTCAGTTTCCATCCCACCCCTTCCTGTCGATGCTGCGATAACTGATGGCTTCGGCCAGGTGAGCCGGCTCGATACTGTCAGCATCATCGAGATCCGCGATCGTTAGCGCTACCTTGAGAATCCGATGATGGGCGCGGGCGCTCAACCCCAGACGGTCGATGGCGCCTTCCAGCAGTTTGAGCGCCGCCGGCTGCAACCGGCAGTGGCGTTCCGCCTCGCCCGAGTCCATCCGGGCATTGCAGTAGACGCCCCGCTCGCCGAAACGGGCCGTCTGCCTGACGCGGGCACCGGCAACCCTCGCCGCCACCTGGTGCGATGCCTCCCTGGGGCCGGCCTTTAGCATCTCATCCCGGTCGAGCCCCGGCACCTCGACGGCGACATCGATCCTGTCCATCAACGGCCCGCTGACCCGGCCGCGATAGCTGGCCACCTTGTGTGGCAAGCAGATGCACTCACGGCGCGAATCGCCCAGGTGCCCGCATGGACAGGGGTTCATCGAAGCTACCAGCATGAAACTGGCGGGATAGGTGACCCGGGCCAGCGCCCTCGAGATGGCGACGCTGCCGTCCTCCATCGGCTGGCGCAGGGTCTCGAGCGCGAGGCGCGAAAATTCGGGCAGCTCGTCAAGAAACAGGACGCCCAGGTGCGAAAGGCTCACCTCGCCCGGCCGTGGCTTTCCCCCTCCCCCAGCCAGGCCCACATGCGAGATGGTGTGATGCGGCGCGCGGAACGGCCGGCGCGAAATGAGCGAGCGTTCGCTTCTGAGCAGGCCGGCGACGCTGTAGATGCGTGTGATCTCGACGGCCTCCCGGATGTCGAGCGGCGGCAGGATCGATGGCAGGCGGCGCGCCAGCATTGTCTTGCCCGAGCCCGGCGGTCCGATCATCAGCAGGTTATGCCCGCCGGCGGCGCAGACTTCCAGGGCGCGGCGCGCGTGCTGCTGGCCTTTGACGTCGGCGAGGTCGAGTCCGACTTCATCGCTGCCGGCAAGCATGGCGGCGGTATCCACGCGTGTCGGACTGAGCGTGAGCTCATCCTCGAGGAAATCGACCGCCTGCTTGAGCGTCTCGACGGCGATGACCTCGATGCCCTCGACCAGCGCCGCTTCACCAGCATTATCCGCCGGCAGCAGCACGCCGGTGTGCCCGGCTCTGCGCGCGCCCTCAGCGATGGAGAGAGCGCCGTCGATCCGCCTCACCGCTCCATCGAGCGAAAGCTCTCCGGCGGCGCTATACAATTGCAGCCGCCCCGTCTTCAGCTGGCCGGAGGCGGCCAGCAGGGAGAGTGCTATCGGCAGGTCGAACGAGGGCCCTTCCTTGCGCACATCCGCCGGAGCCAGATTGACGGTGATGCGCCGCAGGGGAAACTCGAATCCGGAATTGGCCATGCCGGCCCGGACGCGTTCCTTGGATTCGCGCACGGCGGCGTCGGGAAGACCGACGATACTGAAGGCGGGCAGTCCCCAGCCCAGGTCAGTCTCGACTTGGACCGGGCATGCCTCCATGCCCTGGACCGCATGGCTGTGCAAGCTGGCCAGCATATGCATCACTCCTTTTGGGGAGGATGCTTCTGCGGCGGGACGGTGAAAGTGGGACGGTCAGACTATCAAAAGTAGCCCGGGCGGGCAACTAACGGAATGCATCTTCCAGGTGCTCGATGCTCTCGATGCCGCCGTCCAGCCTCAGCGAGACGACATCGAAGCGGAAATCACACTGGCGCAGCTCCGGGTCGCCGGCGTTCTCCGCAAGCCACATCTGCGCCATGCGGCGGATCTGGTTCTGCTTGCGGGCGTCAACGGCCTCGAAGGGCTCACCGTAGCGCCTGCTGGCGCGCGCCTTGACCTCGATAAAAGCGACGATGCCGTCTCGGCGCGCGATCACGTCGATCTCGCCATAGCGGCTGCGGTAATTGGTCGCGAGGATTTCGTAGGCCCGGTCCTGGAGATAGCGGCAGGCGAGGGCCTCGCCTGCCCGGCCGATTTCCAGGCGGCGGCTCACCCCGTCGCGGGTTTTTCTGAGTCGGCCAGGAGGTTGGGCAGGGTCAGCTTGAACGAGCGCCTGTGGATGGGCGAGTATCCGTGCCGGGCGATTGCCTCGCGGTGCGCTACTGAGCCATAACCTACATGCCCGTCGAATCCATATTCGGGATACAGTTCATGCAGATGGCGCATGAGCCGGTCGCGGACTTCCTTGGCGATGATGGAGGCGGCGGCGATACAGGCGCTCTGCGAATCGCCCTTGATGACGGCCTGGTGATTCAGGCTGCATCCCGGCAGCTGCTGCCGGCCGTCCACCAGCGCCTTCTCCGGACAGGGCTCGAGCGCTTCGAGACTGCGCGCGAGCGCGCGCAGATTGGTCTTGTGCAGCCCGTCGCGATCGATGGTGCGGCTGCTGTAGCTGATGACCGTGAAGCGCGCAGCCTCACGGACGATCAGCGGAAACAGCCGCGCGCGGGTCTTGGCGGCAAGCTTCTTGGAATCGCCGAGTCCCGCGAGCAACGGCGACAGATAATCCACATCGATGCGAGAGTAATCGAAGACCACCGCGGCCGCGACGATCGGCCCGGCCAGGCAACCGCGGCCGACCTCATCGGCTCCCGCCAGCTCACCGCTGCCGCTGGCTGCCCGGTCGAACTCGAGCATGGCCCCCACCTCGCTCATTAGTTCAGCAGGCCCATACGCTGTGGCGGCCAGTAAATGAAGAAGGCCTTGCCGATGACGCTGTCGACCGGAAGCCAGGGCGGATCCCAAAAACGCGCGTCCTGGCTGTTGGTACGGTTGTCGCCCATGACGAACACATTGCCGGGCGGGATGGTGGTCGCAGGAAAATTACTGACGTCCATCACCAGCGGGTTCACGTAATCCTCGACCTGCGGGATGCCGTTGATGATGACCTGGCCGCGCTTGACCTCGATGGTATCGCCACCGACGGCGATGACGCGTTTGACGAAATCGACGCCGGGCTCGTGGGGGGCCTTGAATACGATGATGTCGCCCCGCTGGATATCGCCGCTGGTATCGGAGAGCCGGTTCACGAGGATGCGGTCGCCGGGATCGATGGTCGGCACCATTGACTCTGAGGGAATCTGAAAGGGTTTGATCAGGAACGCCTGGAGCGTCCACATGAGCAGGACGGCGCCAGCGATGATCCCGATCGTCTCGAGGATGCTGCGGGCGGTACTACGGGGCATCAGGCTACCCCGGTTCTAACGCTGCTTTTCCCGGACCTTGGCCTTCTTGCCGACCTTGCCACGCAGGTAGTAGAGCTTGGCGCGGCGGACATCACCTATACTCATGACCTCGATCTTGTTGATCTTGGGGGAATGAAGCGGGAAAGTCCTCTCCACGCCCACGCCGAAGGAATGCTTGCGCACGGTGAAGGTCTCGCGGGCGCCTTCGCCCTGGCGCTTGATGACTATCCCCTGGAAGACCTGGATACGGCTGCGGGTTCCCTCGATCACCTGGAAGTGGACCTTCACGGTGTCACCGGCCTTGAATTGGGGTATCCCCTTACGGAGCTGCTGCTCCTCGAGCCTGGCTATGGTCTGGTTCATGAGTTCTCCCTGCTGCAAAAGGCCGCGCTTGGCGGCATCTCAACGCCAGAATAGGCGTTATTCCTTATAAATAGTGCCAAGTTCGAGATTTTAGAGGTTTTTAGGGGGGAATGCAATCATCGGCTAATTCTGTGCCCAAATAGCGGCCTTTATGTCACCATAAGCTGGCTTATGAAGAAATACACCGCGAAAACTGACATGACGGCGCCGTAGAGGAGCAGGATCGTGCGGGAACGGCTCTTGATGTCCAGCCTGGCGCCCATATAAGCCATGGGGACGATGCCGACCGCGAGCGCCAGCATCACCTGCACGTTCACGTGGCCAAGCGCGAAATGGATGATGCTGCCCGGCAAAGCCATCACCGCCACCACAACCAGCGAGGTGGCTATGGCCCTTTTTACCGGAAGTCCGTAGATGACAACGAACGCGGGCACGAAGAAGATGCCACCGCCATTGGCCAGCAGCCCCGAAAGGATGCCGATGGCGCCCGACACGAAGAGCACCAGCCATCTGTTCGGCCGCGGTTCTGTCCTGCGGCCGCCGAATGACCTCTCGGTCAGGTCCTTGACGATGAAATCAACTCCCACGAGAAACAGGACCACCGCCGTTAGCAGCATGAGAAACCGTGCGGAAACATACTGGGTCAGCAGCGAGCCTGCGATCATTCCGGGAAGACCGGCGGCGAGGCTGAGGAGCGCCAGCCGCCAGTCGACCAGATCGTGTTTCCGGAAAGCGAATAACGCGATAGACGCTGTTATGAGTGTCAGTGGCAGTGGCGTCCCCAGCGCTTCCAGCGGCGGCAGTCCAAGAAAAGTTCTAAGAAGCGGCGTATCGATGCTGCTGCCACCGATGCCGAAAAAGGCTGACACGAAACCGGTAAGGCAACCGATTAGTATGGCCAGTAGAGTCATGTACCGTTTTTAACCTCGATAAGGAGGCGTGAAACCACGTGCCTCGATAAACTCTGTCTACTACGCAGCGTAAATCTTCACGAAATCTTCACCATTCAGGTTCGTCTAATATGTAAAATATGGGTAAAATAGTATGGTAAACATCTAATCATGAGGGGACTCCGGACCCCTCCCATTCGCGTGGAGCATATATGAGAAATATCAGCACGGACAACCAACGCCGCGGTATTATGCCGGCCGTCGTCATCGCAGCCGGCGCCTTGCTGTTGACATTGGCTTTCGCCTTCCTCTCGGGTTGCGGCGGGGAAAGCGCAGCTGATTTGACGACGGATACCGGCGGACGCATACAGATAACTGAGACCAGTTTCGATTTCGGTTCGGTCCCGGTGGACACGCAGGTTCAGCACGAATACGAGATAAAGAACGTGGGTACGGGTCCGCTGCAAATGGGGGACTTGAGCGTGAAACGTCTGGAAGGGTGCTGAGACGCCCAGGCAACCGTGGGTTCCACGGTTCTGAATCCGGGCGAAAGCACGACGGTAATGGTAACAATTCTGATGCATAAAGGAATGGGTGGCAAACACCTGTTCACGGTTACGGTACCTTCCAATGACCCTGGCGCCGCACCGATGGTCTCGGCGCGGGTCAATTATCTAGACGTTTAAATGCAAAAAGACGCTGAATCTGCCGCCGGTCTTAACCAGCCGGTCGTCAAACGCGCGCAGAACCGAGGCATCGACGCCTTGCTGCGCTGGCGTCTGTACCCGGGCCTCCCCCATCTGTTTTTCTATGTGTTCACGGGAGTCCTGGTGTACTTCGCTTTCGCGCCGGGACAACGCGGTGAGGGAAACCTGGCAACCGAGCTTGTGTGGAAGCTTTGGTGGCCCTTGCTGCCTTTCGTCATGCTCATGGGCGGACGAGTCTGGTGTGGTGTATGCCCCTTCGGCGGCGCCGCTGACGCGGCCAGCAAACTGAGAAAGGACCGGCCCGCGGCTCCGAAGGCCATGCGTGCGATAGGGCCGTGGCTCGGTATTGGATCGGTATTCCTGTTCGGACTTTCGTTCCTGGCACTTGGCCTGGAGATGAACGCGGGGGCGACCGGATTCATTTTGATCGGCATGACCGTCGCCGCATTCGGACTTTCACTCGCCTGGCGCGGGCGCAGCTTTTGCCGCTACCTTTGCCCGGTAGGGATGATCACCCGTGTTTACTCCTTCTTTGCCTGGCTCCGGCCCCGGGGCAGCGGCATCAACGCGGCAACCGGCAAGAGCTGCCCGGTCGGGCAGTCCCCGGCATCGCTGAGACAGCCGAGCCAGTGTCAGCTATGTGGCGAATGCAACACCAGCTCCGGCACCGGCGGCATCACCACGAGCTTCAACACTGGCTCACCGCGTCTTCCCGGAAGCAAGGAGTTCGGACATCCCGAGGCCGCCCTGTCGCTTATGTTATTGGGACTTATGGCTGCCGATTCAGTCCGCATGACCTCCGTGTTCGCCCGCTTCCAGCAGACGATGCTGCCCACTTTCGGATACAACTACCGGCTATCAGTCATAGTGGGTGTGACCGGACTCGTGACGGCGGTTATCGGCGTGGTGCTCGCGGCCGCCCTGGTAGCGGGCCGCGGCCGGCTGTCGAAGGCCTTTTCGGGCATCGGCTTTACGTTGCTGCCCCTTACGCTGGGCGTCTTTCTGTCACTGGCCGCTCAGCACCTATGGTCGGGGGGGTGGCCGTCGCTGCAGACGATGCTCGTGGAATTCCGCCTGATCGACTGGTCCGGGCATATGCCGCCGACCAACGTCTATTTCTTCAGCTGGCCGCTCAAGCTCATCCAGGTAGGTCTGCTGGGCGCCGGCCTGATGCTCTCACTTTGGCTGGCAGGCAAGAAACTGACCGGGGTGTCCAAGGTCGACGCCGGGGCAATTGAAGATGCAACCGCTGCGGCGGACGGCCGCACCGTCCTGATTCGGCGGGGATTGGTCGTCCTGGCTTCCGGCGGTTTCGGAATCCTGTTCATCCTCCCAATGAGTGGAGCGTGCTAAATTGAAAAAGAACTTTAATCTACGTCCGCGGACGGCGCTGTTAGCCTTGCTCGCAGGACTTGCGTTGTTGCTGTTCGCAGTGTTTGCCAGCGGCTGCGGTCAGTCCGGCGAGAGCGGAAGCGATGGCACCGAAGCGGTCGATGTCCAGTTCCCCGAGTTCGTGTACCGTTCAGAGGAAGCCCTCAAAGGTTACAAGCTGGCCGCGGTCAATCAGGATATATTCGCACAGGTCCCCTGTTACTGCGGCTGCGTCAGCGACCCAGAGAAATATCAGAACCTGAAGGACTGCTTCTACAACCGGTACACGGGAGAGTTCGATGAGCACGCCGCCGGCTGCACCACGTGCCTCGACGAGGCCAAGGATATCGGCCAGTGGACACAGGAAGGCCTGTCAGCGAAGGATATCCGACAGCGGATCGATGACAAGTACGCCGAGCGCGGCGAGCCGACGAATACTCCGCCGCTTCCTGACGTCTGAGCCTACATTGATGTAATTCCGGGCGGCGGGGTTTTGCCGCCCGATGTGGCCGTAGTTAGGCCGAAGCGGAGCAAGGAAGCCGGCGGGGTTTCGGCGAGGACCTGTCTGAGCCCCCGCAGGGGGCGAGTTGTCCGAGCCGCCGCCGGATGACGACGCGGAGCCGGCCGTACTTAGGCCACGAGGGCGGTAAAACCCCGTGGCCCGGTTACTTCAGATTCTCCCGCCGCCACTTCTCGATCTCCGCATGATTTCCCGACAGCAGGACATCGGGCACTTTCCAGCCCCGGAAATCGGCGGGCTTGGTGTACTGGGGATATTCGAGCCGGCCTCCGAGCTCCTCCGAGAAAGATTCGAAGACGGCGCTCTCCTCGCTGCCCAGTGCTCCGGGCAGCCGGCGCGCCAGCGCGTCGATCAGCACCATGGCCGGCAGCTCGCCGCCACTCACGACGTAATCGCCAATGGATATCTCTCCGCTCACCATGTGCTCCGACACCCGCTCGTCAAAACCCTCATAACGGCCGCAAAGCAGCGAGAACTCAGGCAGCTCGCTCATCTCCACCAGCAGCTTCTCGTCGAGCCGCCGCCCGCGCGGCGAAAGCAGATAAACCGGCCGCTCATCCTTCACTTTCGCGCAATCGCCTCCATAGACACCTTCGAGTGCGGCGCATACGGCGTCGACGCGCAGCACCATGCCGGCGCCGCCCCCGGCGGGCGTATCGTCGACCTGGTTGTGCTTCAGGAGTGTGTAATCGCGATAGTTGAACAGCCGCGCCGTCAGACTTCCGGTTTGGACGGCGTTGGTGATGTGACGCTGTTCGAAGAACCAGTTGAACCACTCGGGGAACAGCGTGAAGACATCAATCCTCATCGCTCATACCACGAATCCGGGAGCGACGTCGATGCGCCGCGCCTCGATATCTACCGACAGGATCGCCTGGCTGATGAAGGGGATGAGAATAGGGTTGCCGCCGCCGGGCAGCTCTATCTCCAGATAGGGATTCGCCTTGGCCGATTCAGCCAGACGCGTGACCGTGCCCACCAGGGCGTCGCCCTCGTAAACTTCGCAGCCCTCGATCTGGAAAGCGTAATACGAGCCTTCCTCGAGGGTGGCGAGCTCGGCCGCCGGAATGAACAGGGAAGCGCCGAAGTACGGCTGTGCTTCCTCACGCGAACCGACGCCCTCGAGCCTGATGAGCGGACCCCGGTCGGACATCCGGCTGGTCTCGATGCGCACCAGCCTCTTCTCCTCCTCGCGTTTGAGCGCAAGAAAGATTTCCGAGCCGGCCGCGAAGCGTTCTTCACGCTCGGTCAGTAAACGGATCAGCATCTCACCATCGTTGCCGTGGATGCGTTTTACCAGACCTACCAGGATCCATTCGGGAGCGCCCTGATTTACGCTCCCTGCGTCAGTCAACTATCTCGACGATGGCCCGTTTGCCGTTCTTGACGGCGCTGGCCTTCACGATTGTCCTGAGCGCCCGGGCGATGCGGCCCTGCTTGCCGATGACCTTGCCGATGTCGTCCTTGGCCACGGTCAGCTCCAGCACCACAGTCGTGTCGGTCTCGGTCTCATGCACAACGACTTCTTCCGGTTTGTCAACCAAAGATTTGGCCAGATATTCGAGCAACTCTCTCACTTTCAGCCTCCGTTTCCACTTTAGAGTTTCAACTTCAAGAGATCCCCTTGATCGCCAGCAGCTTGGCAACCGTACCCGTCGGCTGTGCGCCCTTGGCCAGCCAGTCGCGCGCTTTGTCCTCATCGACCTCGATGAAGGACGGGTCTTCCTGCGGTGCATAGCGACCGATGCTCTCGATCACCTTGCCATCCCTGGGGGAACGGGAGTCGGCTACCACGATACGGTAGATCGGCTTCTTCTTGCGGCCGACCCGGCTCAGTCTTATCTTTACCGCCATTTAATCACCTCCTCGTAATAACTGGTTCCTGAATTCGCATTAAACGCCTGAGAATAATTGATATTGCTGCCGGTCAAAAGCCGCCCTTCAGCAGGTCGGGCGGGATGTTGGGCATGCCCTTGCCGCCCTTGCCGCTGGCGAACTGCTTCATCAGCTTCTGCATCTGCTTGAAGCGACTGATGAGCTGGTTCACCGCCTGCACGTTGGTGCCCGAACCGGCGGCGATGCGCTTGCGGCGGCTGCCGTTGATGATGTCGGGCAGGCGTCTCTCCTCGAGTGTCATCGAACGGATTATTGCCTCGACGCGGTCGAGCTCACGCTCGTCGATCTGCTGGTTCTTGAGCGCCTTGGGCACGCCCGGGATCATCGCCAGCATTCCGGCCAGCGGTCCCATCTTGCGCATGCTCTGCATCTGGTCGAGGAAGTCATCGAAGGTGAACTGGGCCTTGCGCAGCTTCTGCTCCAGCTCCGCGGCCTTCTTCTCGTCCATGGTGGTCTGGGCCTTCTCGATGAGGGTGAGCACGTCGCCCATCCCCAGGATGCGCCCGGCCATGCGTTCCGGATGGAAGTAATCGAACGAATCGAGTTTCTCGCCGGTCGAGGCGAACTTGATCGGCTTGCCGGTGACCGCTTTCACCGAGAGGGCGGCGCCGCCGCGGGCGTCGCCATCGAGCTTGGTGAGCACGACGCCGTCGAAGTTCACCTGCTGCATGAACTCCTCGGCGACGTTGACAGCGTCCTGGCCGGTCATGGCATCCAGCACCAGCAAAATGTTGTGCGGCTTGACCTCGCCGCGGATGCTGACCAGTTCCTGCATCAGCTTCTCGTCGATGTGCAGGCGGCCGGCGGTATCGATGATGGCTACGTCACGGCCGGCCTGCGCGGCGTCGGCGACACCCTTCGTGGCTATCTCGACAGCGTCCTGGCTGCCGTCGATCGAGAAGACCGGCACGTCGAGCTGGCTGCCGAGCATCTTGAGTTGGTCGATGGCCGCAGGACGGTAGATGTCGCAGGCGATCATCTCAACCTGCTTGCCCTGAGCCTTGAGAAAACGGGCCAGCTTGCCGCAGGCGGTGGTCTTGCCGCTGCCCTGCAGGCCTACCATCAGCACGACCGTCGGCGGCCGCGGCGAGAAGGTCAGCTTGGTCGAGGCGGCGCCCATGAGCTTGGCGAGCTCCTCGTGGACGATCTTAACCACCTGCTGGCCCGGGGTCAGGCTTTCGAGCACATCCGAGCCCATCGCCCGTTCCTTGACCGCGGCTACGAACTGCTTGACCACCTTGAAGTTGACGTCGGCTTCCAGCAGGGCCAGGCGGATCTCCCGCATGGCCTTGTTGATATCGTCCTCGCTCAGGCGCCCCTGCCCCTTGAGGCCGCCAAGGACACCCTGTAATTTTTCGGATAATGTGTCAAACATGCTCAGACCATCCTATAGCATCGTCCGGACGTCTTGAGATGAGAGGGAGGCTGGCCGCTCGCGCGCACCGCACGCGGGGGCATTCTGCAAAAGATGTATTAACTTTCACCGACGCCATCTGCTTCCACCTGGTGAACTCTCAATAGCAGTCTTCGGCGGGGAGCATTTTGAAGCCGCTGCCTTGTGGCGAGCGTTGTCCCGGTTTGCTCCCGTCACCTCTCAGGCGCTCAACCAGCGCCCTACTCAACGAATACCTATATTAGGAACAAGCGGGCGCAGAGTCAAGAAGAGTACGAAGCAGCGGGCCAGATATCAGCGGTTCAGGACGGCTGGTGGACCAGCTGATCCTTGACCATGCCCAGAAGGCCGGAAAGCCGGTAGGGCTTTTGCAGGAATGGATATCCTTTCCTGCGCACCGTCTCGCGGCCTTCGATATCACTGTAGCCGCTCGCTAGCACGATTTTCAGGCCCGGCTTCTTCCCGAGCAGGCGTTCGACCAGGACGGTGCCGGTCTCCCCCGGCAGGACGACGTCGCTGAAGACCAGGGCGAAGTCGCCACCCTGCTGGTCGAAGATTTCCTCCGCCTCTTCGGCGCTGATAGCCTCGGTCACGGAGTAACCGCTGAGGCTCAGCATTTTGACGGCCAGATTCCGGACCGTATCCTCATCTTCGACGACCAGAATCCTCTCGCTATGGCCGCGTAGCTGATCGATCGGGATGGTCTCGCCCTCATCTATCCCTTCGCCAGCAGGCGTCGCCGGCAGGAAGACGTAGAAAGTCGAACCCTTGCCCGGCGAGCTCTGCACCTCGATCCAGCCTTCGTGCTGGGCGACGATCCCGTATACGACCGAAAGCCCCAGGCCCGTGCCCTTGGTCGCGGACTTGGTGGTGAAGAACGGCTCATAGATATGGGACAAAGTCTCTTCATCCATGCCGACGCCGGTGTCATCCACCGAGAGCCGGACGAACTCACCGGCGCGCGAACCCGCATGGGTCGATACGTAATCGTCGCCAGCGGTGAAATTGGCGGCGGCGATGGTTATCTCGCCGCCTTCGGGCATGGCGTCCCTGGCGTTGACCGCAAGGTTCAGGATCACCTGCTCGATCCGGGATGTGTCAGCGCTGACCGTATGCAGATCATCGTCTATATCCGTGATCACCGTGTATTGCTCTCCCAGGAGACGGCACAGCATCTTGAGGAGATCGGTGACCGTCGCGCCAAGGTTCGTGGGCTTCAGATGCATTGGCTCACGCCGGCTGAATATCAGCAACTGGCGCGCCAGGTTGGCGGCGCGCTCTGATGCCAGACGCACTTCCTGCAGCTCGGAGTAGGCTGGATTGTCTTCTTCGATCTCGTTCAGTGCCAGATCGGTATAGCCCTCGATGGCCGTCAGGTAATTGTTGAAATCATGGGCGACGCCGCCGGCCAGCTGGCCTATGCTCTCGAGCTTCTGCGACTGGCGCAGCTGCTCTTCGAGATGCAGGTGGGCGGTCATGTCATGGACGATCCCCCTCAGGTAGACGAATTCGCCCGCCTCGTTCACCGCCGGCGTGATCGTCGCGGACACGTGCAGCTTCTCCCCCTTCCTGGTGCGGTAGACCAGGCCATAGTCCTTGAGGAATCGCTGGCGGCGCAGGTCGTCGAGCATCGTCTGCCGCTGCGCCGGGTCGTCGAATATCTGTTCGGCGATATTTACTCCCAGAAGCTCGTCGCGCGAGCTGTAGCCCAGCAGCTCCACGCCTGCCGCGTTGATATCGAGGATCTCTCCCTCGGGAGTCGACATGATGATGGTGTCCTTGGAATCCTCGAAAAGGGTCCGGTACTGTTCTTCACTCTCCCTGAGGGCCTGCTCCGCTCTTTCGCGTTCGGTGATATCGGTGAACACCACCACGGCTCCACTGGTCGTGTGGTCGTCACGAATCGGTGAGACAGTGCAATCGATCGGAAGCCGTGTGCCATCCTTGCGCCACAGGGTCTCGTTGGAGCTTCGCCTGGTGCCGCTCCTCACAGCGTCATGCATGTGGCATTCATCCGACGGGAAGGGAGTGCCGTCGGGCCGGCGGTAATGGAAGGTCTCGTGATGCTTCTTGCCGATCAGCTCGTCTGCCTCGTAGCCGAGCATGCGCGCCGCCGATGGATTGGCGAAGGTTATCACGCCCTCGAGGTCCAGGCCGAAGATCCCCTCTCCAGCCGAATTCATGATGCTCTGCACGTGGCGGCCCATGCGCCGGAGCTCATCTTCCGCGTGCCTGACCCCGGTGATGTCCTGCACTGTGCCAACCGAACGCAGCGGCCGTCCTTCGCTGTCATAGAACGTCTCGCAGCGCTCGATCACGTACTTGATGCGGCCATCATCCATCAAGAGGCGATGGACAATCTCGTAAGGTGTCCTGCTCTTTACCGACTCCTTGTAGGCCGAGTCGACAGCTTCGCGATCGTCCGGATGGATGGCTTCAAGGAACGCCTCGTAGGAGGCGCCGAACCTGCTCTGATCGATCTCGAAGATGCGATAGATCTCGTCAGACCAGGTCAGGGTGTTATCCAGGAGGTCGAGCTCCCAGCTGCCGAGCTGGGCGATACGCTGCGAGTCACGCAGCAGTTCCTCGCTGTGCCTTAGATCTCCTTCGGCCTGTTTCCGCTGGTCGATGTCACGGAATGTGGTCACCATCGCCTCGACCGCGGGGTCATCCAGCAGATTCTCCGTGGTGAACTCCAGCCATATCCACTCGCCGCTCCTGCGCCGCAGCCGCGCCTCGAACGTGGCCACCATCCCGGGGCTGGCAAGCAGCCTGGCGGAAATATCCTTCACCATCTCGAGGTCATCGGGATGGGCCCAGTCAGTCAGGGCGAGACGGGAGCGCTCAACTTCGGTATAACCGGTTATCCTCTCGCAGGACTTGGAATAGTAGATGGTCTTGCCCTGCCTGTCATAGAGGGTGATGCCGATGCTGCCCTTGTCCCCAACGGCCCGCAGGCGCGCCTCGCTCCGAGACCTGGTATCGATATGCGACTTCACACCTGCTCACCGCCGTCCCGGAGCAGTTCCGCCAGCTTCTGCAATATCTGCTTGAGCGAGTAAGGTTTGCCGATGAAGGGGTAGCCTTTTTCCACGATCTCGTGCAGCCCCTCGATGTCGCTGTAGCCACTTGTGAGCAGTATCCTCAGGTCTGGATGCTGCGATGAAAGCCGCTCCGTCAGTACGATGCCGTTTTCGCCCGGGAGTACCATGTCACTGAACACGAGGTTGAATTCGCCCTGGCTCCGGTCGAATATCTCCTGCGCCTCTTCCGCGCTCCCGGCCACGGCGACCTGATAGCCGTTCTTGCTCAACATCCTCTCGGCGAGCCTGCGGACAGAATCCTCATCCTCAACGACAAGTATCTTCTCGCCATGGCCCTGAAGGTTGAGGTGTTCGAATGTCTCTGGAATTTTTGCGCCCCGGGGAAACGTTGGATATCTGCTCCTTATTCCCCGGTTTCGCTGATTAATTAACCGGTTCAGCGATCGCGCAGAGCGAGGATCGCCGAGGCCAGGTTGGCGGCCATAGCTTCGAACAGATGAAGCCGGTAAGGCGTGAAAGCGTCGGGTTCCGCGGCATAGAAGTTCAAGACGCCGAAAGTCCTTGCCTCCTCATCCTTGAGCGGCAGAGCGGCGCTGGATTTACAGCCACGCTCGAGGGCGCTCCAGCGCCAGGGGGACATCCTCTCGTCGGTCAGCATATCCTGCACACAGACGATTTCACGCCTGCGAATGGCCGATCCCGTGGGACCCCGGCCGAGTTCCGTGTCGGCCCAGGTTATCCTGGCGTTCTTGATGTAACCGCTGTTGAAGCCGGCCCAGGCAACAGGGCGCACAGTCTTTTCAACGTCGTTCTCGGCATATCCGGCCCAGACCAGCTGATATCCGCCCTCATCGCAGAGCACTCGGCAGATCTCCTCCAGCAGTGACTTCTCGTCACTGGCTCGCGAGAGAATCTGTTTGCATTTGCCGATGGCGGCGATTTCTTGCTTGAAGCGGAGGGCTTCTTCCTTACCCATCCAGTTTGTGTCGGCGAAGTCCTCGAGACGCTGGTTTTCGTTATCAAAGTCAGATTCAGTCATTGTTCCGGGGTCAGTTAAATACCGAGGACTGGAAGATCAGGAATGCCATGAAGACGAAGGCGATGAAGATGATGGCGACTGCGATGATAATGTCGAGGACCACCGAGGTCTCGCACCTTCCCTGGCGGATCGCCTTGTCGATATACCAGAACCGTACGGTAGCGGTTCCTATGATGAAAGCGCCGGATAGCATCAGTACGATTCCAGCGATACCGGAGTAGCGCACGAAGTTATGCTGCTGCTCTGAGACTTCGGCGGAAATCGCTTCGAGGAACGTGCCTGCTTTTTCAACTACAAAACCGAATGCCAGCAGGGCGATGCCAGTGCGGATCCAGGCGAGGAAAGTACGCTCATTGGCCAGCTGCGTGGTCAGGCGGCTGTACTTCATGCCCGATGACTTTCCCGAAGGGTCGGGCAGCTCGCAGCTCTCATCTGAAGTTGACAGCATCATCGCTCCTGGTCGATTGTCGTCGATTTCCGGCCTTTTGCGGTCAGGCTTCCAGCAGCGCCCGGGCGAAATCCATCGGATCGAAGGGACGCAGGTCTTCCATCTGCTCCCCTACCCCGACCAGCTTGATAGGTAACCCGAGCTCGTGAGAGATGGCGACTGCGATGCCGCCCTTGGCGGTGCCGTCGAGCTTGGTGAGCACGGCGCCCGTGACCTCGACCGCCTCGCCGAACAGGCGCGCCTGGATTAGGCCGTTCTGGCCGGTGGTGGCGTCGACGGTGAGCAGCGTCTCATGTGGGCCGTCCGGTATCTGCTTGGCCACGACGCGGCGGATCTTCTTGAGCTCCTCCATCAGCGGCACCTGCGTGTGCAGCCGGCCGGCGGTGTCGACGATGACCACATCGATACCGCGCGAACGGGCGGCGCTGATGGCGTCGAAGACCACGGCGCCGGGGTCACTGCCATGCTCCTGGGCGATCACCGGGCAATCGACGCGCCGGCCCCATTCCTGCAGCTGTTCGATGGCGGCGGCCCTGAAAGTGTCGGCGGCTGCCAGCAACACCGTCTTGCCTTCCTGCCGGAGATGCCAGGCGACCTTGCCGATTGTGGTCGTCTTGCCGGTGCCGTTCACCCCGACCATGAGGATGACCGAGGGGTCATGCGAAACATCTATCTGGTAATCGCCGCCGGCGAACATGTCCGCGAGCGATTCCTCCAGATAGGAATAGAACTGGTCCTTGCCGAGTATCTTGCCGTCGTTGGCGGCCTGCTCCATGCGCTCGACGATGGCGACGGTGCTGTTAACGCCGCAGTCGGCAAAAATGAGTGTCTCCTCGAGGCGCTCCCAGAGGTCGGCGTCGATCTTGTCGAACATGACCGCCGAGAGATGCTGCTGCATCGTCTGCCGGCTTTTGGAGAGGCTCTCCTTGAAGCGCTTGAGCCAGCCGCGCTTCTTCTCCTCTTCTTCAGCCTCGGAAGCCTCGGCCTGCGCCTCATCTGGCGCGGCGACGCCCTTGAACACTTCGTGCCAGGAACGTGTCATGTGCTACCCCGCCAGCGCCGTGGCTTCAAGATCTTCCTGCGTCGCGGGTGGCGCGGCGTCATGGCTGGCTTGCTCGGCAGTTTCGGAGTGCTGCACGGCTTCGTGTTCCTGGCCCGTCTCGAGCTGCTCGCCGCTTGCGGGCTGGCTCGCCGCGGGCATCCGGCGCGAAAGAACCTTCGAGGTGCCGTCGGCCCCCATGCTTACCCCGTAGAGCACGTCGGCTACTTCCATGGTGCGCTTCTGATGGGTTATGACGATGAACTGTGTCCGGTTCTGGTAGCGGCGCAGCATCGTGAGCAGCCGGTCGATGTTGAGGTCGTCGAGCGCCGCCTCGACCTCGTCGAGGATGTAGAACGGCGCCGGCCGGGCCAGGAATATGGCGAAGAGGAAAGCGATGGCCACCAGCGAGCGTTCACCGCCCGATAGCAGCGTCAGGCTCTTCACCGCCTTGCGGGCCGGCTTGACCGAAATCTCGATGCCGCGGCGGTCACCCGTAGCCGCGGCGGCTTCGCTGGCGGCCTCGGCTTCTTCGGTCGGCTCGCCATCAGCGTCGACGGCGTTCACGTCCGGCTCGACCAGCGTCAGGCGGCCTTCGCCTCCGGGGAAGAGCGTCCCCACCACGTCGGTGAAATGTTGACGTACAGCCTCGAATGTGGCATTGAAGCTGGATTCTATGCGGTCGGTCAGTTCCTTTATGAGGCCGGTAAGCTCTTCGAGGCTCTTCTCGAGGTCGGCGCGCTGCTCGGTGAGGAAGGTCTGGCGCTCGACCATCTCCTCGTATTCCTGCTGGGCTAGAGGGTTCACCGGCCCGATGAGCTCGCGGCGCCGCAGCAGACGCTCGATCTGCTCCTCGAAGATATCCAGCTCGGTGGCTGGCGCGGCTTCGAGCTCGGCGAGACCGGCGTCGGGATAGCGTCCTTCGAGCGCCTCGAGGCGTGAGGCCTGCTCTTCGACCTGGTCGCGCAGGCGCGTAAGTCCTACTTCCCGCTCGGTGGAGGCGTCGCTGGCGCGGCTGAGTTCCTGCTGCAGTCCCACCTCGGCGGTGGAGAGTTCGCGCAGACTGATCGAATGGGTATTGCTCTTCTCTTCGCCTTCGCGTAGCTCGGCTTCGAGGCCGCCGGCCATGCGTTCAAAGATCGATGCCAGTTTCTCGAGGCTCACGAGCAAGGCGGCGCAGGGCGGCTCGAGCTGGCGGTAGGTCTCCAGCTGGCGGATGGTCTCGCTGCGCTCACGGCGTAGCCGCTCCAGCGAAGGGGCGATGCGCTCGATCGTCTGGCCGGCCACACTCTCCCGCTCCCGCACACGCGCGACGCTGATCTGCAGTTCGGTCACCTTGCCGGAAAGTTCCTGGCGGCGTTCCGTGAGAGTCTCTTCGTCCTCGTCAGGCGCGGCGCCGGCAACCACGCCGGCCTCGGCCAGCGCGCGCTCGGTCTCTTCCAGCCTGAGGGCGGTCTCAGCGAGATCCTCGTCGATCTTCGCATCTTCAGCCTGCAGATGCTCGCGGGAGGCTTCCTTGACCTCCGCCTCCTGCATCAGCACCCTCCGCTTGCGCTCGACCCCCGCCAGGCCTCCCTCGGCCTCCTGCATCTCGTCGAGGACCTCGCGGGCGTCCTTCTCGGCGTCGGCGCGACGGCGATCGATATCGGCAAGCTCCATGACGATACGCTCGACCTGCGCCTCGAGCTCGCTGTGACGCGCCTCGGCGGTCTCACGCTCGTCCTCGAGATGATGGCGCTCGTTGCGCTGTCTGAGCACGACCGACGACGGTGGATCTGCCTTGAAGCTCAACAGCCGTCGACCGGAATGGTAAACGGCGCCTTCACGAGTAACGACGGTGCCCTCGAAGGGCCCGGCAGTGATGTCTTGCACGACCCGCACGCCGGCAAGGAGCGATGCCACGCGGCCTTCCTGGCCGCCGACGACCTTGACGTGATCGATGAGGTAATCGGCGCCCTCCAGCCTGCCAGCGTTGGCATCCTCTGCTCCGGTAGCGGCGCCCTCCGAGGGAGGAAGCAGGAATTCTACGCTGCCGAGCTTGGCCTCCCGGGCGTGGGTCAGCAGTTCGCCTGCCTGCCTGAATCCATCCACGGCCAGGGCGAACAGCATGCCGCCCAGCACCGCCGAGACTGCCTGCTCGTAGCCGCTTTCGACGTCGACAAGCTCCACCAGCGCCTTGACGCTGTGATCGATGGCGAGCTTCTTGGCGGCTTCGGGAAGTCCTGAGCGGTCGCGGTCGCTGTCGCCGATGAAGGTCAGGCGGGCCTTCGCTATCTGCAGGTCCTCGCCGACCCGGCGCAGCTCCGAGGCGATCTCCTGACGCCTGGCCTCGAGCTCGGCGCGGCGCGCGATAAGATCCTTGAGCGCTGTCTCGGCGGCGGCTACTTTCTGGCGCCAGGCTTCGAGCTTCTCTTCTTCTTCCCGGGTGAGCTCGTCCAGGCTCTCCAGCTCGCGGCGCCTCGCCGCGGCCTCCTGGATGGCGCGCTCGATGGAAGCCGCCAGTTTCTGCTTGCGCTGATTGAGGTATTCAGTCTGATGGGCGTAGCGGTCACGCAGGGACGAAAGCTCGCCGACCTTGCGGTTCTTCTCTTCGCTGGCTTCACGGCGGCGGGTGAGCTCCGCATCGACCGCAGCCAGTTCCTCCTGGCCTGCACTCAGCGCGGTTTCCAGCTCCTGCAGCCGGGCGGCGTCGCGCTCATGCTCGGCGCGCGTGCGCTCCAGTTCGGCCTCCACCCGCTCGGCCTGGCCCCTGAGGTTCTCTATCTTCGCCTCGGCGCGGCGCGCTGCCTGGGCCAGCATGTCGCGGCGCTCGGCCATGGCCTCGCGCCTGCCGCCCAGACTGTCCTTCTGCGATTTGAGTCCATAGAAACGCGCGGCCAGACGCTTGTGCTCCTGCAACGACGATGACAGCAACTCTTCGGTGCGGCGGCGCTCCTCGGCGGTAGCGGCCAGGTCGCGCTCGAACTCGGCACGGCGCTCGCCGGCCTCGCGGGAAGCCCGCTCGGCCGCCTCCATCTCCGCAGTCAGCAGCCCGAGTTTCCCCTTGAACAGGCGCGTCTGCGCCACGGCGATCTGCTGGTCCAGTTTGGAGGAACGCTCGGCCGCGGTCGCCTGGCGCTTCAGCGGACGCAGGTTGGTCCTGACTTCCTCCTCGACATCGGCGAGCCGTTCGAGGTTGCGCCGCACCGCGGCCAGCTTGTGCTCGGCGCGCCGGCGGCGCTTCTTGAACTTGCCCAGACCAGCGGCTTCCTCGATGTGGGAGCGCCGCTCAACGGGCTTGCTTTCGAGGATGGAGTCCACCTTGCCCTGGCTGATAATCGAATGACCGTCGCGGCCCAGGCCGGCGTCCGACAGAAGCTCGGCCACATCGATCAGCCGGCAGGCGGCCCGATTGATGAAGTACTGGCCCTCGCCGTCACGGTAGAGGCGGCGAGAGACCATCACCTCGGAAAATTCGATCGGCAGGAGTCCCTGGCTGTTGTCGAGCATGATCTCGACCTCGGCCATGCCAGCGGGGGCCATCTTGTCGGAGCCGGAGAAGATTACGTCCTGCATGCTGGCGCCGCGCACGGCCGAAGGGCTCTGCTCGCCCATGGCCCAGACGACGGCGTCTGAGATATTGCTCTTGCCGCTGCCGTTGGGCCCCACGACCACGGTGATGCCGGGCTGGAACCCGAACTCGACCGGCCTCGCGAACGACTTGAATCCCCTGGCCTTTATCGACTTCAGAAACATGTGACTCCTCTCCCTATACCGCTAAGTCGTTGCTACCCATACCTGGGTCTGTGCTTCCAAATAGTTGCCGCCTCCAAAACAAAAGAGCCCGCAGCCGGCGGGGCTGCGGGCGGCGGGTCAGGAAGATTCTTCCTTCCGTACCCGCAGTACTTCCAATGCTTCCTTCGCCGCCTCCTGCTGGGATACCTTCTTGGTCTTTCCTTTGCCCTGGCCCAGGACCTCGCCATCGAGGGTCACGGTCGAGGTGAACACCCGCGCGTGCGGCGGACCTTCGGCCCGCACGACCTCGTAAGCCAGCTCTCGGCTGGTCCGGGCCACCTCTTCCTGCAGGACCGTCTTGTAGTCAACATAGTCGCTGGCGGCGTAGATAATATGCTCGTCGAATGCCTCGATGACGGCGTCGATGATGCCATCCAGGCCCATCTGCAGATACAGCGCGCCGATGAGCGCCTCGACCACGGCCGCCAGCACGTTGGAGTTCTCCACCAGCTGCACGACATTGGCGGCCTCGGCCTCCTGGGCGGAGCGCACCAGCTTGCCGGAGACGTCGAGCGCCTCCCCCACCTTGGCGCAGGTATAGCGGCTGACTACGTAGGCGCGCACCTTCGCCAGCTCGCCTTCGTGGTAGTCGGGATAGCGCTGGTAGATCTCGGTGCTGATGCAGACGCCCAGCACGCTGTCGCCTAAAAATTCGAGTCGTTCGTAGGATAGCGTCCTCTCGGACGCCCAGGAGGAGTGCGTGAACACCTGCCTCGCCAGGTCAGGCTGCAGCTGTTCTGCTAGTTGGGCAAGAGTCGCCACAAATAACGTTGCCTTGCTAGGAGTGGGCCGTTACAAACTCCACTGCTTCGCGGACGGATCCTATCTTCTGCGCTTCCTCGTCCGAGATCTTGACGCCGAACTTGTCTTCCATCTCCATGATCAGCTCAACCAGGTCGAGAGAATCCGCGTCGAGATCGTCCTGGAAGGAAGCGTCCATCTTGACATCCTCTTCGTCGACTCCGAGCTGATCCACCAGCATGGCCTTGATCTGGTCAAAAACTTCCTCTTGAGTCATCCAACATCCTCCAGGGCTTGGGTTGAGTCCAGGTAATTCGTTCGGGTGAATCTACCACGGCGGACCCTATTTTTCAAAACCCCTGGCTCGGGAAAATACCGGCCGCGAACCCCTGGCTCATTTCACCGTAGCGGCGTCCAGAGCGGCGATGCGCTCCTCCAGCTTGCCGATCAGGCGCTGCTCCGAGGCGCGCGCGGCGTACTTGAGGGCGCTGGCGATAGCCCGGCGGCTGGAGTTACCATGGCAGACGACCGCCAGGCCGCGCACCCCCAGCAGATAGGCGCCTCCGTATTCCTCGGTGTCGATGCTCTTCTTGAACCGGCGCAGGTCCTTCATCATCAGCATGCCGCCCAGCCTGGCCCTCAGGCTGCCCATGGCCACTTTCTTCACTTCTTCGACGATGAGCGAGGAGGTGCTCTCCATGAGCTTGAGGCAGACATTGCCGGTGAAGCCGTCGGTCACGACCACATCGACTACGTTGCGGACGATGTCGCGTCCCTCGACGTTTCCCTTGAAGTTGAGCTGCGTCGAAGCGGCCATCAATGCGTGCGCTTCCAGCACCAGCTCGTTGCCCTTGATCGACTCCTCGCCGATCGAGAGCAGGCCCACGGAAGGATTGGGCACCTCGAGCACGTCCTGGGCGAAGATGCTGGCCATGTTGGCGAATTCGAGCAGGTGGACCGGCCGCACCTCGGCGTTGGCGCCTACGTCGATAAAGATGGTCGGCTTGCCGGGAGTCGGCAGAACGGCGCAGAGTCCGGGCCGCTTGAGGCCCTTGATGCGTTTGAGGTTGAACATCGCCGCCGCCAGCATGGCGCCGGTGTTGCCGGCCGAGACCACGCCGTCAGCGCGTCCCTCGGCCACTTCACGGCAGGCCGCGACCAGCGAGGAATCGGTCTTGGCACGCACGGCCTGGACGGGATCCTCGTCGAAGCCGATGGTCTCGGGAGCCTCGACGATGTCCAGATACTGTCTGGCAGCCGGGCCGGCCCCGGCCAGACAGCGCTCGATCTCGTGCCTGCGGCCCGTGAGCAGCACCCGCAGGTTGGGGCTCGCAACCGCCGCGGCGCCCAGGACGATCTCGTCAGGCGCGAAATCGCCGCCCATGGCGTCGAGGGCGATGACAGTGGCCGCACCTGTCTTGGACTCATAAGCGGTCATTCCCACTCCGTGTTACTAGGATATAATATGATGCGATCCGGGACGCCTGAACACCGCTGATACCGCTGCGCGAAAAGGAGACGGGGAGTATGCCCAGGATAGCCTACTTTATCATAACCATCGGATGTTTCATCACCGCGGTCTCCCTGTGGGTGTCAGGCTACCACGGCTACAGCGGGCTGATGCTGGCAATAGGCATGGCATCGGCGATCAACCTGAAATAGCACAGTCTGGCGGCAGGGCCACGACAACGGCCAGCCGCCACCCGCCCCTACTCCGGCACCGGCAGCACCATCGAAGCGACGAGGTCCGCCAACTCCTCACGCAGATGATCCAGCGAGAAGTGCTTGCGGCCGATCTCGAAGTTCCGGTCGACCATCTCCTGCGTAAGCTGCGGATAGGCCAACAGCTTGGCCGCCCTGTCGACCGCGCACCCATCCAGCGACAGGAACTGGAATCCGAACTGACGCAACTCATCGAGCACGGGATAATCGGCGACCAGCAGCAGCTTGCGATGCACTACCGATTCCAGCACCGGATTGCCGAACCCCTCGCGCGAGCTCGGAAAGGTGACCATATCGCAGACAGCGTAGGCGTCGCGCACATCGAAACGCGATACGGCCCCCGGGTGATTTCTGCGAGTACCGAGCCAGTTGGGCACATGGAGCACGCGCGCCCGGGAGCTGCGGCAGAGTTTGCTGAAGACCTGGTCGTAACCCTGCTCGCACGGCCCGGTCACCACCAGCGCCGCCGGACCGCCGCCGTTCTCAGCGAACTCCTCGACAAAACGGATGGACCGGCCTATACCTTTGCGCTCGATCGCTCGTGTAGGCTGCAGAAACATGACCGTATCGCCATCCAGGCCCAGTTCGTCCCGCAGGCCGGCATTATATTCATCAGGCTGGCGCGGCATATCGAAATCAAAGCAATTGTGGATGCAGTTTGCCGCTACACCCGTTCGCTGGAAAAGCTCTTCGCGGCTGCGGTCGTTGATGGTGACATGGCGCATCCGCGGCAGCGACGCCGGGAAATGGCTCGCAAGAAGATCATCGAAGTGCGACTTCGCGAAACGTGGGTCCTGCCAGTAGAAGTCGTGGTGGACGGCGATGCAGGCGATGTCCTCCCGCTCCAGGAAACGGCAGAGCGCGAGCGTGAAGGGAAGGTTCAGAGGCAGGGAGAACACGTTCTCGGCTACGACGATGTCGGGAGCGATCGCCTCCAGAACGGCTTGCAGATGGCGTTCGATCTCGCCCTCGAACAGGATAAATTCGTCGCTGAGTTCGTCGCGGCCCTGATTCCGGTCGAAGATGGCAGCCGTCAGCGATTCTACCTGGGGATCGAGAAAATTCAGCTCGCCGATGACATGGTCGCGCTCACCCGCTCCAGGGATGTGCCCCGCGACCCTGTGAACCTCGCAACCCCATTCCTCGAAGACATTTATCCACTTCTCCGCTTCGGCCGAAACGCCGTCGAGCGCCTTGAGGCGAAAAGAAACAAACGCGACAGTCGTCAATCGATTCCTCCGATCGCCCGGCGCTGGAGGCCGCCGCAGGGAAAAATTTGGACAGGGTTGTATAAGAATGGCTAATTATAGAGCCTGCGCAGTGAACCGCACAATGATTATTGAAGTGGTAGATTTTATGGGAATTGGCACCCAAACCGCTGAATGGCCGTAATTCGGACGGAGGATCGCTCAAGAATCTCAGGGTTTTTCCCGATATTTGTATTGCAGGATTCCAGTGGGTAAGAGAGACCGGCTCAGTCCAAGCCAATTGATTGATTGAAACGAGACAGAGCTTCCCGTTCCCCGCAGACGGACACCGGAAATCCGGCAAAACAGCTGAATACCCTTCAACCTCCAAAAAAGGAAGCCCGGTCAGCTTCCTTTTTTGCTTGTCAGTCCTTGAGGGCCTTCTCTTCCACTTTCACTTTCGAGATCAGGCGTTTCATGTCGTGCACGTCGAAGACGCCGGCGCCGTACTTCTGAGTGTTGGCCGCGCCGCAGGCGACCGCTTCGCGCAGGCACTCGAGGTCGCTCTTGCCGGAGAGGCGGGCCGATACGAAGCCGGCCAGAAAGGCGTCGCCGGAGCCGACGGTGCTGATCGGGTCCAGCGGCGGCACCTTCACCGTGAACGTCTTCTGGCCGCCGTCGCCATCGTCGAGATAGGCGTAGCAGCCGCTGGGATGGGTTATGATCGCCGAGCCGGCGCCCATACGGTGCAGCTGCAGGGCCGCATGCAGGGAATCCTCGTCCTCGCTGAACTCGTGGCCGACCAGCGCCTCGGCCTCGAAGATATTCGGCGACACCATGCCCGGCTTGGCCTTGATAGCCAGCCTGAGCGGCTCGCCGGCGGTGTCAAGCACGGTCAGCGCGTCAGTCCCGGCCAGCACCGCGATGATCTCCTTGTAGAACGAATCTTTGACCTTCCTCGGAAGCGATCCGGCGATGATGACCACGTCCGCGCCCTTGGCGATGTAGCTGAACTTCTCCATGAAGGCGTGCAGCTCGCGCGCGGTGACCACGGGGCCGTACTCGTTGACCTCCGTCTGGGTGTTGCTGGTCGGGTCGATGACGGCGGTCGAGGTACGCGACTCGCCGCGGATGAGCACGAAGTCGTTGAGGATGCCCTCGGCGGTGAGGTCCTCCACGATCCTGATGCCGGTCTTGCCGCCGGCCAGTCCCGTGGCGATGACCGGCTGGCCCAGGGTCTTGAGGGCGCGGGCGATGTTGACGCCCTTGCCGCCGGGAAGCGTCAGGCTCTCACTGGCGCGGTGGCGGAAACCGGCCTGGAAATTGGGCACGGTCAGGGTGCGGTCCAGAGCGGCGTTGAGTGTGACGGTAACGATCATTTAGTTGAATCTCCCCCCAGGGATGTTTTTGCTAACCCGGCGTGATGGCCGAGGCCAGGAATCCTAAGGCCGATTGCACGTAATAGGTCACCCGTTCTCCCATACCGGGCTCGTCGACGTCCTCGGTGGCGATCAGGTAGGAGCTGCCCAGGAACTTGCCGTGACCCCAGATCTCGACCAGGCCGATGCGGTCGCCCTTGTGGATGGGCAGATGCATCTCCTCGGGCAGCACCAGCTTTTGATCGATGCTGTCCTTCACATACACCAGCCGCGAGAGCGTGTCCTCGGCGACCAGCGGCAGCTGCTTGTCGTAATAGAGCGGCACATTGACCGCGGCGTATTCGCTTCCCTGCTGGATGACATTCTGCTGCCGGTAGCTCGCGAAGCCGAACTGCGCCAGATTGATGATGTCGTTGTCGCGATCGCCCAGCGAAGGCCCGCCCAGGTAGGAGATGATCAGGTTGACCCCGTTCTGGCTGGCAGAGACGACGACGCACTGATTGGCGGCATCGGTGTAGCCGGTCTTGATACCGGTGATCTCGGGATGTGTCTCCATCAGGTGCAGATGGGTGATGAGCGTGCGAGGCGCCGGCTGCCCCGGCCAAGGGATATCGTACTCAGTGCGCTTGACGATCTCGCGGATCTCGGGGTGCTTCATCAGTTCGCGCCCCAGCTTGGCAAAATCGGCGGCGCTGGTGTAGTGGCCGTCGGCATCGAGGCCGTGGGAGTTGCAGAAGTGAGTGTGGTCCATGCCCAGTTGCGCCGCGCGCTTGTTCATCATATCGACGAAGGTCTCCTCGCTGCCGTTGCCCATGTATTCAGCCAGGGCGATGGCGGCGTCGTTGCCGCTTTGGATGAGCATGCCGTTGAGCAGGTCGGTGACCGAGAGCGTCTCGCCCGCCTGCAGGAAGATGGACGACTCGCCCACCGTGGCCGCTTTGGTGCTGGCGGTGACCGGCGCCTTGAGGTCCTTGCACTTCTCTATCACCAGGAGCGCCGTCATCATCTTGGTGGTGCTGGCCACGGCGCGCTCTACATCGCCGCCGACGCTGTAGAGCACCTGGCCGGTGTCGGCATTGAGCATGACCACCGAAGGAGCCGAGACTGCCGGCGGAACCGGACCTTCTTCGGCCGTGGCCAGGGAAGGGGCGATCGCCAGCAGGATGAACAGGAGCAGCAGCGCCGGGATTATACGCGAGATAGTCTGTCTCATGGAATCACGAGCTTGGTCCCCGCGGTCAGGTTCTGGGGATCGACATTGGGATTGAGTTGGGATATCTCGGAGATGGTCACGTTGTATTTCTTGGCGATGCTGTAGAAACTGTCGCCGTCGGCGACGATATGGGTGCGAGTGCCGGTGGTCGCCGTGCCGGCGGCCTGGTCGGCCGCGGCTCCTTCAGCGCCCGCCTCGCCCGCGGTCGCGGATGCCGCGGCCGCGCTGTCGCTGGCTATCGCTGAGTCAGAAGTAGCCGCGCCGCCGCCGAGGACCCCGGAATCGAACAGGATTATCGAGGCCACGACGAAGGCCAGCACGAATCCTCCGACTGCCAGCCCTTTCATGACTTTGTATTCGTAGAGTGGAAACATCAATGGTGCCTCCGGCGCGTCGCCACTGAACCTATCTGGGGATTATCTTTTCCGGCTCGCCTGCCACAGCCCGGCGCGCATCTTCTCGGCGGCCTCGGCCGCTTTGGCGGCGTAGTCCTCACCATCTCCAGCGTAGATTATACTACGGGAAGCCGTGATCAGGGCACCCAGGCCGTCAGCATCGAACGCGGGGACCACATCGGCGTTGCCGCCTCCCTGGGCTCCATATCCCGGGGTTAGCAGGGGATTTTTAGGCATTCGCTGCCTCAGGGAGGCCAGAGCCTTGGGGTGGGTAGCGCCCACAACAGCGCCCAGACTGCTGTAACCGCGGTCTCCGGGCAGAGCATCACCCCAGGCGTCGACCAGCCGGGCCAGGCGCTCGTACCAGTGCTCACCGTTCTCCAGCCGCAGGTCCTGCAGGTCGGCGGAGCCGGGGTTTGACGTCTTGACCAGCACGTAGATTCCCTTGCCGAATTCGCGGCAGTTATCGATGAAAGGCTTGATGGCATCGCCGCCAAAGAGCGGATTCACGGTCAGGGCGTCGATCTCGAGGGGTTTGAGCGGGCCGTCAAAGCCCGGCGGGCTTCCCAGGAAAGCGTTAGCGTAGCCTTCCGCCGAGATGCCTATGTCACCCCGCTTGGCGTCGGCGATGACGATGAGCCCGGCCCGAGAGGCCTTGCGCACCAGATGCCGGAAAGCCCTGAAGCCGGGCGCGCTGTATTGTTCGAAGCAGGCCAGCTGGAGTTTGACGGCGGCGGCGTGCGGCGCCACGGCCTCGATGATGGCGGAACCGAACTCCTCGAAGCATTCCGCCACCTCCTTGCGGCCGCAGCCGCAGCCACTTTTTTCCATAGAGCCGTATTTTTGCACGAGCGGTGCCGGCATCCGGTCCAGGCGCGGGTCGAGCCCCACGCAGACCTGCGACTGTTTTGCCAGGATGGCGTCGTTGAGTTTCCGGACGTAAGTAATCATGCGACGGATGCTACCACAGCTCGAACTCCATGTCGCCGATGGTTACATCCTCGCCCGGCGAGGCTCCCGCATCGCGCAGGGCCTCACTGACCCCCAGGCGCTCCAGGCGTTCCTGGAGGAAACCGACCGCTTCCTCGTTCTCGAAGTCCGTGCGGGCGACCAGCCGCTCGACCACGCTGCCGACGACACTGTAGCGGCCGTCGCGCTCGACGACTTCCCAGTGATCCTCGGCGCCGGGTCGATAGGTGATGTGACCTTCGGGCTCAGGGGCGGCGAACACCGGGGCGGTCTGCCAGGCGCGCTGGAGCAGGCTGTAAGCGCGACGTGTGAGGTCTTTGGTCCCGTCGCCGGTTGCCGCGGAAATCTGCAGGATCGAACGTGCGGCATCTTCTTCGGTGGGATCGCCGTCAGTATCTTCGACAAGCCAGGCGAAGGCGGGATCACCGGCACGGCAACGGGAAACGATTTCTTCAGCCAGCGATGCTGTCAGATCGTTCAAAGTATCCGAATCCACCAGATCTACTTTGTTAATGACCACCAGTTGCCACTTCGCCGCCAGCTCAGGACTAAAGCCGGTGAGCTCGCCGTTGATGGTGCGGAAATTGTCGAGCGGATCGCGTTCATAATAACCAGTCGCATCGACCAGATGGATGAGCAGCCGCGTGCGCTCCAGGTGCACGAGGAACTGATCGCCGAGCCCTACTCCCTCGCTGGCGCCTTCGAGCAGGCCGGGGATATCGGCGACAGTGAACTGGTTGTGGTTGTCAGGGTCTTCGACGGTGCCGAGCATGGGCGCGACCGTGGTGAAGGGGTAATCAGCCACTTTGGGCTGTGCGTGCGAGATGATCCGCAGGAGCGACGATTTGCCGGCGTTTGGGAATCCAAGCAGGCCGGCGTCGGCGAGCAGCTTGAGCTCCAGAGTAAGAGTGAGTTCCTCGCCGGCAAGACCCAGCTCGGAGAATCGCGGCGCGCGACGGGTGGAGCTGACGAAGCGGGCGTTGCCGCGGCCGCCTTCACCGCCGCGGGCGGCCACGAAACGATGACCCTCAGCGGTAAGGTCGGCCAGTAGCTCACCGTCCTCGTCCTTGATCTGCGTTCCCGGCGGCACCTGCACGACCGCGTCATCGCCGCGCTTGCCGTGCTTGTTGGAACCCTGGCCGGGCCGTCCGCTCTCGCCGCGGAAATGCCGCTGCCGCTGGAAGTACGCGAGGTCGCGCATGCGGTTGGTGGCCTCGAGGATTACGTCGCCGCCATCGCCGCCGTCGCCACCGTCCGGACCGCCCTTGGGCACGAACTTCTCCCGGCGGAAACTCATACAGCCGTTGCCGCCGCGTCCCGCTCTTATCTCGATTTTGGCGCGATCGTAGAACATCATTGCCCTCCAATAAAAAAGCCGCCTGCCGGCGGCTTAAACTTATCGCATCCCGTGGAAAGAGGGAATATCAGGAGACTTCCTCCACCGGGATGACGCTGATCATGCGGTTGGCGCCCCGCGAGAAGATGACCCTGCCAGTGATCTTGGCGAAGATGGTGTCGTCGCCGCCAATGCCCGCGCCCGGACCGGGACGGAACCTGGTGCCGCGCTGCCGCACGATGATGGAGCCGGCGCTAACGACCTGACCGCCGGCGCTCTTGCATCCCAGCCGCTTGGACTGGGAATCGCGCCCGTTCCTGCTTGTGCCTGCGCCTTTTTTATGAGCCATTTATTCCTTCTCCGTCTTCTTCTCAGCCTTGGCGGCCGGTTTGGTCTCTGTCTTCTTGGTCTCAGCCTTCGCCTTCGGCTTTGCTTCGGCCTTGGCTGCTACCTTCTTCTCCGGCTTAGCTTCAGACTTGGCTTCGGCCTTCTTCTCGGTCTTGGCCTCGGTTTTTACTTCAGTCTTCATGCCAGCTGCGGTGATGGTCTGGATCGATACCCGCGAGAGGCGGCTGCGATGACCATTCGTGCGCCGGTAGCCGCTCTTGGGCTTGTACTTGAAAACGCGGATCTTGTCGCCGAGCAAATGCTCCTCGACCTTCGCCTTTACCTTGGCGCCCTTCAGTTCCGCCGGCGTGATAGCCTTCTGATCGCCACCGACCAGCAACGGCACCAGTGAAAGGGACTTGCCCTCCGCCAGCTCCAGCCGATCGACGAGCAGTTCGTCGCCCTGAGCTACTTTATATTGTTTGCCGCCGAGTTCTATGACTGCGTACATTCGAAATTCCGTTTCTTGCTGATTTCTGGCTGAATTTTAGCCTTTGGGATTATAACAACGCCCGCATCTAAAAGCCAGCAAAGCGGGATTCTTGCTTATTTGAGAACAATGCTTCCTTTCATATCAATATCCTGATAAAATTCTGATACCTTGAAAGGAGTCCCCACATGCCTGTCATCAAACCTATTTCCGACCTGCGCAATAAAGCCAATGAGATCTCTGAGATCGTCCACCAATCAGCCGAACCTGTTTTCATCACCAAAAACGGTGAAGGCGATATGGTGGTGATGTCCATGGCCACATACAGCCAGATGCAACTAAAACTGGAGCTGTACGCCAAGCTGGCCGCCGCCCAGTCTCAGGTTGCCGCAGGAGACACGGGCAGGACGTTGGGCCAGGTGGTCAAGGACCTGCGGCACAGGATTCGCGAGTCGGCGCGTGAGTCGGCCTAAATTCACTCTGCGGATTCTGGGCCCCGCAGAGGATGACCTGGTCGAAGCCGTAACCTTCATCGCCGCTGATAATCCCAGCGCCGCGGAAGCTCTGCTCACCAAGATAGAAAAAGGATTGGCAGCTCTCACGGAGCTCCCTCAAATCGGACGCGCGCCCGACGACGCCGAGCTGATCCGGATGGGATACCGCTACCTCATCATCGAGGACTACCTTATTTTCTATACAATCGGGGAGCGGACCATTCTGGTTCATAGGATCATGCACGGCGCGAGGAATTACCGGAACCTGCTCTGATCGGCGTCTAACCGGTTTCTTCCCTTCCCATGTTCCAGTCCTGCCGCTTGGGCACGTCGACATCGCCGCTCTTGCCGCCTTCGGGCTCGTCCGGCTTGGCCGCGCCGGCGCCCTCTTCCACCAGCGAACCGTACGCGCAGGTGCGGCTGACGCTGTCGATGTGGATGCGCTTATCCTGCCCGACCATCTTGCCGGCGCCAGTCACACTGACCACGTAGCCGTCGATGCGGGCGATGCCGTCGTTGGTGTTGTACATGTGGGGCTCCTCGATGCGCAGGCGCACATCGTCGCCCTCGGCCACCGGCAGCGAAGCGCGCTGGATGGCCTCGCGGCTGCCCTCGGCCGAAACTTCAAAAGTATCGATGGGAATGGTGTCCAGTCCCTCGAAGCTGAAGAATTTGTGGGTCTCTTCTTCGATCTCCTTGAGCTTGGCGCCGCCCTGCCCGATGAGCATCGCCGCCACCTTGGGATGAACCTCCACCAGAAAAGCCTCGTTGGGGGAAGTCTCCGCCAGGCGCCGCAGCCGCCGCTCGATGTCGAAGGCCATCGACTCCTCGGAGATGATGACGCCCTCGCCGTTACAGGTCGGGCAGATCTTGGTGAGGATGCCTCGTAGACCCTCAGTCACGTTCTGGCGGGTCATCTCCACCAGTCCCAGGGGCGAAAGCTCCACGATATAAGTCTTGGTGCGGTCTGTCTCCAGCTCCGCGCCCAGGGTGTCGAGCACCTGCTGGCGGTTTCGCGGCCTCGCCATGTCGATGAAGTCGATGATGATGATGCCGCCGATGTCGCGCAGGCGCAGCTGTCGCACGACTTCCTTGCAGGCCTCGATGTTGGTCTTGACGATAGTGTCTTCCAGCCGGGTGCGACCCACATAGCGGCCGGTGTTCACGTCGATGATGGTGAGCGCCTCGGTGTGCTCGATGACCAGGTAGCCGCCGCTGGGAAGGTCCACGCGGCGCAGCAGCGCCTGTTTGATCTCCTCGTCGACGCCGTAGGTCTCCATGAGCGGCTTGGAGCCCTGATACATCTCCACCCGCTCCGCCAGCTTGGGCGAAGTCTTCTTGATGAAGGAGCGTATCTTGTCGTACTCGCGCTGTGAATCGACCAGCACGCGCTCGAAGGTGTCGTTGAAGATGTCGCGGATGACCCGCAGCGAGACCTCGGCCTCGGAGTAGAGCATCGCCGGCGCCTTGGCGGTCTTGTCACGCCCCTGGACCGTCTGCCACATCTTCTCAAGGAACTTGAGGTCGTTGAGCAGTTCCTTCTTGGTGACGCCCTCGGCGGCGGTGCGCACGATAAGGCCGGCATTCTTAACCTTGAGCTCGCGGCAGATCTGCCGCAGGCGCTGCCGCTCCTCGTCGGGCAGGCGGCGCGATACGCCGGCGCCCTCGCCGCCGGGCACGTAGACCAGGAAGCGGCCGGGGATGGAAAGCTGGGTGGTGAGCCGGGCGCCCTTGGTGCCCATGGGGTCCTTGACGATCTGGACCAGGATCTCCTGCCCCGAACGGAGCATCTGGGTTATCTTCTTGGGGCGCTTGTCGGGGTCTTCGTGGACCATGACCTCCTCGACGTACAGGAAGCCGTTCTTCTCCAGTCCGATGTCGACGAAGGCCGCCTCCATGCCGGGGAGCACGTTCTCGACCTTGCCCTTGTAGATGTTGCCGGCCAGCGGGCGCCGGCCTTTGCGTTCAACATAGATCTCGACGAGCCGCCCGTCCTCGAGTACCGCAACCTTGAGTTCGTTCGGCTCAGCGCTCACCAGAATCTGCTTGGCGCGATCAGCCATGTCGTTCAACAACCTTTCTTAAGATTTATGCGGCTCAGCGCGCGCTTTCGTCCGCCCGATGCGAAACTGCGCCTAGTGCGCCGTGCCAAAATTTACAGGAAAACTTTGTGGTTCTTTCTTCCACAAATCCGCCCGCGGGAAACAAAAATAGTTCTGATGCCTGATCCCAGCCTCAGAGCGCCGTCAAGCGGCAACCACGGGTCGAAAACTTTTGGGAATCACATCAGGTCTGGAGCTGAAAATCAACCCGGAAGCTTTCCCAAGCGGGGATTATAACTACTCGTAGAGACAGATGCCAGAAGGGGGAGATTCCCTGGTTTGGATTCCTTGCAGTGTGGAATGCCATCATTACAGCTTTTTCTAGAGGAGGAAGGGAGTGAGACTGATGGATCATGAATCGATGGAAGAACATGAATACCATGAAGTGGACAGCTCCGGCAACGAACGGGATGTCGAAGAGGATTGGGCCGAGCATCGTCGCAACCAGATCTACCGCATCAACGGCATCATCTGGTTCGTGTTTGCAGTCATCGAGGCTTCATCGGCATAAGGGTGATACTGAAGTTGCTGGCGGCGAATCCGGCGAATGCCTTCGCCAGCTTCATCTATGACGTATCCTACGTGTTCCTGTCACCATTCTTCGGGCTCGTGGGGACCCCCACATCGGACGGCAGCGTTCTGGAGATCACTTCGTTGATCGCCATGCTCGTCTACTTGCTCGTTGGTTGGGGCATCACCTATCTGGTGAATCTACTGATGATGCCGACCCGGGTCAGGCACGTGCGGACGGTTCACAGGCACTAGGGGCGCGCTCAGCCTCTCCTATTCCTCGGCTCCGTTTATGCAGAAATACATGCCCGACAGCATGTAATCGCTCTTGATCGGGCACTCCCCGCAGATGCAGCCGTGCTGATCCGGTGAGCAGTCGGTCTTGCCTCGCGAACAGTAAAGAGCCTGCGAGGCTTCCCTCATGCAATCGTTGTACGTGGGACAACCCGGGCATATACAGATTGCCGCGTTATCCTCTGTATCTGGGACTTTCATGCGCCTCTCCTTTCCTTAGATAGCCGCATCCTGGATTATTCTTCCTGACTAGGTCCTGCGCTTGATGCGGTAGATGTTTCCCTGGCCGGGTCCCTCCTCACCGCCTTCCTGCTCGCCAAAGAGGTCGGAGAAATAAAGGCCGCCCGGGCCGAATGCCATACCGCATGGGCTGGCGAGCCCATCGCCCTGATAAACGGCGAACACCTCGGCGGAATGGACTGCGGTATTGTCCTGGCTCAGCGCTATCTTCACGATCTTCTTCCCCTTGGGGGTCGGACCCGATTTGTGCACGGAGCCGAAAAGGCAGACGAAGAGCTCGTCGCTGAAATCCTCAGGGAACTCGCCATCCTGCATGAAGGCTATAGCCGTCGGCGCATGCGTGTAATGCCACCAGAAGATCGAATTCCGCCGCATCGTCTCCGGCCAGCCATAATTGCCGCCGGCCTCGATCCTCGCGATCCTGTCGTCGCGCTCGGGCCCGTTGTCGGATACGTACAGGGACCGGTCGCTGTTACGCCACACGGCTCCGAACGGATTTCTTAGACCCTTGGCGAAGACCAGGCTCCCGGCATCGGGATTGTCCTTAGGGATGCTGCCGTCGAGATTCATGCGCAGTATCTTGCCGCGCAGATCGTTATCATCCTGGGCCACGCTGGAATCGATCATGCCGTCACCGAGGTTCACATAGAGCTTGCCGTCGAATCCGATGGTCACAGCCTGTATCTGGTGGGCGGCCTTGATCGACGGGATGCCATCGAGAATAGTCTCCTGCGATTCCATTGTGAGCCCATCGCTGCTTTTGAGCCGGGCTACCCTGCTCATCACGTCGTCGCCGGCCTGATAGATCATGGTGACGAACAGATCGCCCGTATCGGGCTCTACGCAGATTCCGATGAGGCCGGACTCCCCCGTGCCCGGGAACCGGTGATCAGGCGAATAGTTGAGGAGATCATCCGCGTAGGTATGCACCTTCCAGTCGTTGGTGACCACTTTGACTCTTCCATACAGCTCGTTGATATAGAGAAGCGGCTCACCTGGACTTTCAGTCGGTCTCGGCACGAAAGCGATATTGTTCGGCAAGTCGAGTCCCGAGACCACGTTCTCGATCTCAAAACCCGGGAAAACCCACCAGTTGCTGCCGTCATTTCCGCTGGCTACCACAAGTCTCCTATCATCTGCATTTACTACATGCGCGTGCCTCATTCTTTGCCCGTTACAAAACCGTGGTAAACGTGAGCCCGTCCTGTTTTTGATTGCCATGAAAAGGATAGTTAATAAAAAAGGTTACTCTGATGGACATCAAGTCGAGAAGACAACTCTATACAGGCAATTCTATCCCGGTAACGGGGTTGGGAACCTGGCTGCTTACGGACCGCACCGTCGAAACCGTGAGCAGGGCGCTGGAGCTCGGCTACCGCCTGATCGATACCTCGAGTGACTACGGCTCGCAGCCTGGGATCGGCGCCGCGCTAAAACAAAGCGACATCCCCCGAGAAGATATCTATATTTCCACCAAGGTCGAGGAGACGGATGATGCATACCTGAGAAGCAAGTCGAATCTCATGGAGCTGGGCCTGGATTTCGTCGACCTGCTGCTGATACACAGGCCGCCCTTCAGAGGAGCCGGCGAGGAACTGTGGCGAAGCTTGATCAGGGCTCGCGATGAAGGCCTGGCCAGGGATATCGGAGTGAGCAATTACTCGAGCTGGTTGATCGACCGGCTCATAGACGCCACGGGTGTTGTTCCCGTCGTCAACCAGATCGAATGGAGTCCGTTCGGGCACAGCGATGAGATGAGCCAGTACTGCTCCGGGAGAAACATCGTCATCCAGGCTTACAGCCCCTTAACAAGGACCCGGCGCCTTACCGATGAGGCTCTCACCCGAATCGCCTCCGGTTACGGCAAGACACCCGCGCAGATCCTGCTGCGCTGGAACATACAGCAAGGCTATGTTCCCATCCCCAAGGCCAACCAGATACGCCATCTCGAGGAGAATATCGATGTGTTCGATTTCGAGATCGCACCGGATGACCTCGAATCGCTGAACGGCTTGAACGAATCCTATTCGTCGCTGGGCACGCTGCCTTACATTTGAAACGGTGTTGGTGTCTTGCCGGAGGGTCATCTACTCGTGCTGCCGCGCCTCGCCTAGTCACCACCGCTTTCTTTGCTTCTCATCTCCCGGAACTGTTTTTCCAGCCGGTCAATCTCCTTGTCCGAAAGGTCCTCGAGGTCTATCAGTTCCTTGCGCGCCCTGCCAGCAGCCTTGATCAGTTCGTCGAGCTTGAGCTGCGTCGCCTCATCGCTACGGTTCTGGGTGTTCTGGATGAGGAAGACGATCAGGAAGGTGACGATGGTCGTGCCGGTGTTGATTATCAGCTGCCAGGTGTCGGAGAAACCGAACAGTGGGCCGGTGGCTATCCAGACCAGGATGATGAACACGGCGAGCGCGAATGCGACGGGCGTGCCAACCAGCTTGGAGATGCGCTGCGCGAATTTGCGAAAGACTTCCCTCATGCCAAGGAGCTTCCCACCTGACTGAGTCGCTAAACGTCAGCGGGGGCGCCGTCCTCCCCGCGGCCTGCCGCCGTAACGCGGCGCTCGGGCCTGTTCCTCTTCCTTGATCTTGATGCCGGTGCGCACGATGCGAACCGGGGTCAGCTGTACGCCGGCAAATTGCGAAAGCGCCATGACTATCTCTTCGGGCCGGGCTGTTCCCTCAGCCGTGACCTCCATATCGAAGGTGATGCCGCCGTCCTCGAGCAGGCGCACCGAATCGACGTATCTCTTGATATCGACTTCCTTGTCGCCCTTGGGGCGCTTGCGCAGGATGACGATCTCAGCGGCTTGGTTGTAGCCGTCGATCGCATCTTCGAGCGTCGGGATCAATGACTCCTCCGGAGTTGACTCCCTCTCTGCCCCGATCTCCGATTCTACCTCCAGCGGCCCGGCTAGATGGATCCGGTAGCCGCAAGACTCCACCCGCGCCGCCGACTTTGAACGGTCGAAAGTGGGGCCAACCGATTTGAGCTCCATCCCCTGGGGCAGTTCGCGGCTCAGCCTCTTTGCGAGTTCTTGCAGCGGCGCGCGCTGCTGCAGCGAGAAGTCGCAGATCTCGTCCTCGCCCTCGACGCCGACGCCCAGCGGCATAGCCAGGCTGAGGATGGGCTTGGGCCGCATCCCCTGAGAGAAGGCCAGCTCGAAGCCGGTCCGGCGCAACGCCCGCACCAGGCAGCTGAGCGTATCCAGATGAGAGATGAAGCGCGCCCGCCCGGTCTTGGAGAAGCGCAGCTGATAGTTGAAGTTCATTCGTTGACGATCCTCATCTCGATGGCGCCCTCACACACGCCGCAGTCGGCGCATTCGCCCCAGCGGCAGTCCGGAGTCGCCTCTCCCCTCTCCGCCTTCTCTTTCTCGTCGAGCAGAAAATCCTTGTCCACCCGCGAGTCGATATCGTCCCAGGGCAGTTCGGCGTCGACCGCGAACGAACGCGTCGCTTCCGCTTCGATCGTGCTGCCGATGGCGGCGAATCCCTGCTCCCAGGCGCTGTAGACGAAACGCTCGCTCCAGGCGTCGAAGCCGGCGCCGGCGCGCCAGGCGGCCTCGATGGCGGCGGCGGTACCGTCGCCTCCGCGAGCGATAGCGCCCTCGACCAGGCTGGGATCGAGATCGTGCAGGCTCAGCTTGATCTGCTTACGCGGCATCTCGCGGCGGAGGTAGGACTGCTTGGCCGCGAGTTCCTCACGCGTGTTCATGCCGTCCCACTGGAAGGGCGTGTGGGCCTTGGGCACGAAACTGGAGATGCTCACGTTGATCTGAACTCGCCCCGGGCTGGCGGCGAACTGCCGGCCGACACGGCGGGCGGCGGTAGCGATCTCGATAATGCCCTTGATGTCGTCCTCGGTCTCCGTGGGCAGTCCGATCATGAAGTAAAGTTTGACGGTCGTGCAGCCGCAGCCGAAGGCCTCGGCCACCGCGTCCTCGATCTCGTCGCGGGTGACCTGCTTGTTGATGGCGTCGCGCAGGCGCTGGCTGCCTGCCTCGGGGGCGAGCGTCAGCGAGCCCCTTCTTTGCGAAGTTAATCCCAGCAGCCGGATGGCCTCGGGGTCCACGCGCAGCGACGGCAACGAAACCGTAAGTCGCGGCTGCGACTGCGCCAGGCTGGTGAGCGCTTCCTTGATGCCGCTGTAGTCGGTCGTCGAGAGCGAACTCAGCGACGCCTCCTCGTAGCCGGTGGCCTCGACCATCTCGGCGACGGCCCGGCAGACGTCCTCTACGGGACGCTCACGCACCGGCCGGTACCAGTTGCCCGCCATGCAGAAGCGGCAGCCGCGGGTGCAGCCGCGCATGATCTCGACCGTGGCGCGGTCGTGGACGGCGGCCATCGATGGAATAACCTGTCGCACGGGAATCAAGTCATAATCGAGTTCCGGCATGACGGCGCGCCGCACCTGCTTCGACAAGGCTGGAACGTAGATTCCTTCGAGCCTGGAAAGTCTTTCGAGCAACTCGCGGCGCGAGATTGTCAATTTAGTTCCCGCGCCTGCTTCCCCGCCGTCATCATTTGAATCGTCACCGGTAATTCTTGCTTCCTCGCAAACCTTCAAAACCTCCGGCACCGTCACTTCCCCGTCCCCGATGATCAAGAAGTCGAAGAAGCGAGCCACCGGATGGGGGTTGCTCGCGCTGGGGCCGCCGGCGAAGACCAGCGGGTCACCCTCGCCGCGCTCGTCCGCGTGCAACGGCACCCCAGCCAGGTCGAGCATCTCCAGGATATTCGTATAGGTGAGCTCGTGCTGCAGGGTGAATCCCCAGAGGTCGGCGCGGGCTACTGGCTCCCAGCTCTCCAGGGCGAATAGCGGCACACCAGCCTCGCGCATGGCCGCCGACATGTCCGGCCAGGGGCAATAGGCGCGCTCGGCCCAGGCATCGGAATGATGATTGATCAGCGAGTAGATGATCTGCACCGCCTGGTTGGCCGTGCCGATCTCGTATACGTCGGGGTAGCTCAGGACGACGCGCAGCGAGAATTCCCGCTTGACGACGCTGCCAACCTCGCCGCCGATATAGCGAGCAGGCTTTTCTACCCTCTCCAGGAGGGATTCGATGCTTTTTTCGAGAGTTTCCGTCACCAGGATTCGAACCCGGGATGACCGTTGCGGCCGCTATCCCCTGAGCTACGGTTATCGTGCAGCCGTTATCCCCTCAGCCGTTTGAGTTTATCCACCAGCGGCGTGAGCCGCGAGGGCGTCACGCGCGTGGAGCCGTCAAAATATGCCTTGGCCGCCTCGCCGAGGGCGCGGGTGCCGCCGTAGGCGACACCGCCCTTGATGATCCAGCCGGGCCCGGGCATGAAGTCGAGCAGCTGGCGGGCGACGGCCCGGAAGCCGAAGCCGCTGCCGATGACGCTGAGGAGCTCGATGGCCCGCTCGGCGCCCACTTCTTCCCCGTGGGCGGCGGCGATGCGCAGCACCATCCGGGCTTCGTTTATGGTCATGACCGGCATGTCGGCGCCGGGTATGATGAAGAGGCAGCCAACGGCGGCGTTCTGCCGCGAAGTCTTGCGTATGAGCTGCCGGCAGGCCTCGTGGCGGAGCACCGGCAACTGCGACGCCAGCGCCACGGCCGTGTCGCCCGCAGCTTCGGCCACGGCTTCAGCCAGCACATCCACCGGCGGCACGCCGCCGGGAGCCATACCCACCACGCGACTGGGTCCAACGCCAGGAAAATAGACCTCGACGCCCGGGGCCTGCGTGAGCACGACCACGGTCTGAGCTCCCGCCTGGTCGGCCTCGGTCAACCTGTTGTTGAAAGCCAGGGAATCCATCTCGTCCGGCGCGATCACGAGTGTCACAACGTCGCCGTGCTTGAGGTGGGTGAGCGGAGGCAGCGGTTCGGCCTCGGCGCCGGCCTGGGAGTCGAGCAGGCAGGCCGACTGGCCGGTGTCAGCCCCCATGGTGAGCGCCTCGAAGACGGCGGTGACCGCCTCACGCTGGGAGCCGGTCACCAGTATCCGCGCCGGCTCCTCGCTCTGCTCGCGAACCTCGCGCACGGCGGAATATATCTTCAACGGTTTAAGCGGCAGTCTGGGCACGCCTGTACCTCCTGTCGCCGATCAGCTTGCTGCGGACGTGTACGCTCTCCAGCAAGCCGACAGCCAGTAGATTAGCCACCATGGAGCTCCCGCCGTAGCTTACAAAGGGCAGCGGGATGCCGGTGATGGGCATGATGCCGATAGTCATGCCAATGTTAACAAAAACCTGAAACAGCAGCATACTGACGATGCCGCCGGCTATCAAGCTGCCGAAAAGACTCTCGGAGATGATGGCTATCCTCAATCCGCGCCAGATCACCAGCACATAAAGCGCCAACAGCACGGCGATGCCGATGAAGCCAAGCTCCTCGCCCAGAACCGAGAAGACAAAGTCCGTATGGTGTTCGGGCAGGAAGTTGAGCTGCGTCTGGGTGCCCTGGTATAGCCCCTTGCCGGCGATCATCCCCGAGCCGATGGCGATCTTCGACTGCAGCAGGTGGTAGCCGGTGCCGCTCGGGTCGGTGTCTGGATGCAGGAAGACCAGCAGCCGGTCGATCTGGTAGGGCTTCAGTATCTGGATGCCTATCGCTGGCAATGCCTGGATCACCAAAAACAGAGCGCCCCCGACCGCCGCGGTAATGATGCCGAAATGCAGCCAGCGGGTGCCGTAGAGAAAGAGCAGCGCGATAGTCACGGCAGTGAGCACCAGCGCCGTGCCGAAGTCAGGTTGCACGAACACGAGCAGCGCCGGGATCGCCGCCAGGCCAAGTGTCCTCAACGTGGTCTGCGCCTCGAGATCACCGCGTGTGCGCTCGGACAGAAAGGCCGCGAGCACCACGATCATGCCGACTTTGGCCACCTCGGAGGGCTGCAGGTTGAAGAAGCCCAGCGGGATCCAGCGCGTCGAGCCCTTGGCCTCGGCGCCCACGATGAAGACCAGCAGAATCAGTCCCAGGATGCCGAAATAGAGCTGGCGCATGTAGTTCCTGAGGCCCCGGAAATCGAGAAAAGCCACTACGCTCATCATGACCGTGCCGATCGCCGCCGCCGTCAGCTGCACCTTCACATAGTAAGTGGGGCTGGGCAGATTGGGATCGGAATGGGTGGCGCTGTAGATGATCAGAGAGCCGTACGCGATCAGGCCGGCGACCGCGGCCAGCAGCGCGTAATCGAAATGCCTCAGGTAAGTGCGGAATTCCATAAGCGCCTAACCCGCCGGTGGCGCAGCCGGCGCCGGCTGCGGAAATATCGATTCCATCACCTTGCGGGCGGTGGGCGCCGCCACCGAGCCGCCGCCGCCGCCCTGCTCGATCAGCACCACCACGACATA